>MDTG01267628.1_pt1 | contig 25309 bp, 23 predicted proteins | sample 811421 | NCBI WGS metagenome assembly MDTG01 (sample SAMN05326645, study PRJNA326480) | marine metagenome | isolation source: seawater | place: Pacific Ocean: South East | collected 2011 | reverse complement strand
TCAAAAGAGTCATCAAATTCAGATATTGCTTTAAGATCAGCTATCCTGAGATCTTTTTTTATTGGTTTCTTAATGCCAGAATCATTTGCTGCTCTTCTTATTATTTCATCAATTATTTGAATATTTGGATGAGTGAATTGAGAAAGTTCAACGCCGATGTTGTTTACGCCTTCATAAATCTTATTAACACCAATTCCGTTATTGTTTAAGTTTCTTATAAATTTGACATATTGATTATCTGAACTTTTTTCTTTTGGTTTTTTATACTCATAGTTTGGTCGTGAGATTTTTGAATTATTCTTATATGAAAATCTTACTGATGTGGAATTACCCCTTTCATTCGAGATACCGATCACAAAATTTTCAAATATATTGATATCGATACCTATCGAAAAATCTTGTTTTGATTCTTCGAAGCCAATCTTTCCAGGTGTAAGAGTTGTATCATACTCTATTTTAAATAACGTTTTATCATTCACAGCATGAGTAATTGCAAAAAAAGGTGATGCAGACTTTCCTGAAAAATATCTTGAAGGCTGAAACTGTCCACCCTCGTCTTGTAAATTAGATGGTCTTTCGTAGAAGCTGTCACTTAAGTAACCAAGGGGGTTTTTAAAGCTCTTATCAGAACCATTAAGATTTCCCCAACCTATTCCAAAATGAAAGTCAGTTTTATTAACACCATAGCTACCAACCAAGAACTCTGAGCTATAAAAACCAGTTCCTGCAATATCATTTATTCCTAAAGCAATAGCTGGTAAGAGCCCTTCCTCTTTGAGTCTAATTTTAAAATTAAAACCTTTATCCTTATAATCTTGATCGCAGACGGGATCAAAATCAAAAATACAATATGGCTTATTTTGAATATTTGTGTAAAAAAAAGAAGCTTCAAGCCAATCAAAAGGAGAAGAAGTCATTGTAATTTTTTGATCTGGATTGCCATCATAGAAGGTAAAACCAAAAGAAGATTCATCATAAAATCTAGCACTAGGTAAATTTATAATGCCAATACTCCCGTGGTTGTTGAATGTATTATAGTTAAAGTTATCTCCTGTTAAATTAGGGATAAAAAAAGTTAAGAAAATAAAAACTAAGGACTTAATCCTCATTTTTAAGTATTAGTTATTTGATAAGCTTTCAATGGCTGCAGCTGAAAAAGCTAAATCTGAAAGTATAGTTGTCACAGGAATTAGCGCCTGTGTAATAGGATTATTTGTAAGCACTCTTCTGGGGATTATGATTGTATCTCCTGGCTCAAGGCGACTATTGCCAAAAAAAACATTCCTACTTTGTTTTTGGATTAACCCATTTGCCTTAATGACATATATTCTAGATTTATCAGCATAGGTTTTGTAGCCACCAGCAAAAATAATTGCTTCTCTTAGGCTTACATTATCGGAAAATTCAAAAGTTAATGGACTTTGGACTTCACCTAAAACATTTATTGTGTTTGAATTTTTGGGGACTATTATTTCATCACCATTAAATAAGACTTTATTAAGAGCTATAGAAGAGTCTGGATTAAAATCGCCCGAAACTCTTCCTAGGTTTTCCTCGTTTATTGATAAAGCCAATTGATTGAAGAATGCTAGATCAATAGGCTTATCATCTTGAATACTTTTGCTTATCAAAAGCTGATTAAGCTCATTTGTAGATTTTTCAATGGCAACTTTTTGTTGTTCTTTTACGCTCTCCCTTTTAAATACTATTCCATCAAGAAAAGCTTCTGATTTAAAATCTCCAATAAGATTGTATAAATCTTCTAATGTGCTTCCTGAATTGAGTGAATAAGTTCCAGGAAATTCTATTGCACCCGATATTGAAACCTGAATAATGTCATTTACCTGTGCCCTCAAATTAATTGTTTGATATTTATTCGAAGTAAAACTTAATTCTTCGTAATCACCTGTAATCACTGTGCCGTCTATTGGACTGATATATGTTGCATCTCGCTCAACATCACTCATATCCAGTCCTAAATAATTTATTAATTCTGATAACTTTATTTCTCCAAAAGCAGGAAGAAAAAAGGTTTCACCTTTATAAAGAAGGCTGGTTGTATAATCTTCAATAGATCTTTGGGCAAGCTCTGATAAAGATTCATTCTCAAACGATCTTTCAAATAAGTCTGCAAAGTACAAAACTGAATTTTCAGAAAGCTTAATTGAGTCATAGGTATCAGGATCTTTAAGACTAAATAAATCTATTGACTTGATTAGATTATTTTCATCAAAGCTTTCCAAAACCGCCAGCCAAGGATAGACATTAACAAATTCAATATTATTAATTAGGTCATTTAAGTTTCCAAATGTTGTTAAATCATATAAACCTGGTTCTTTTACAGCACCAACAACCTTAACACTCGACGTTCCTCTTGTTACAAATTTATTTACTTCAACTGAAATTATATTATCTATCGATTTACTTAAATCATTAGACTTTACACTTCTGATCTCTGATGAATCAATGTCCAATATTTCTAAACTTATACTATTTTTATTAGCAATTTCAGTAAAACCAAGAGCATATCTGACTAAATCACTAAGCCTTTCATCATCCTCCAATTCATATATTGCTGGCCGCCTTATCTGACCACTAATTTTGACAAATCTGCTTGCAGCTTCTACCAAAATTACATCGCCTGCTTCTACAGTTACATCATCTGACCTATCACCATTGATAAGAAGATCATATAAATCGAAATTTAATTCTTCTCCAGAAGTTCTTCTTAATTTTATATTTCTTAGACTTCCAATTTCTAAGATGCCTCCAGAGTAACCCAATGCATTTGATATTGTGCTAAATGGATTAACAAGATATGTTCCTGGATTTTCAACTGCACCAACGATTGTAATTTTTTTTGCAGCAAGTTCTTTGATTGATAAGTCTACCTGCACTCCTACATAAGACTGATCGATAAGATTCTTAATTTTTGTTTTTACATCAATAAATGATTCATTTACAACTGATATAGAGCCTATTTCAGGAAAAAGTATCGTTCCATCAAGCTTAACATCAAGATCAAATATTGATTCTTTTGAACCTGATAAAATTACTGTAAATTGATCTCTTAATGAGATCTTATAATCATTTGGCAATGGAAGATCGCCAAAGGCTGTTATTGAAGTTGGAGCCGTTGAAATAAAATCATAGCCAAATTTTTCAGAACCAGGCTCAACCATTTCTTTATCATTATCAATTTCTTTTTCAATGATACTTTCTTGAACTAATATTCTACCTTCCTCATCTTCTATAGTGTTTCTTGATGCAGCTATGTCATCAAACATATTTTTTGCATCCAAAATCTCTTCTGGTGAAAGATTTTCAATTTCAAGAGGATCTATTTCTTGAGCAAAAATAAAACACGAAAATAATAAAAAATATAATAATGAAAATATTTTAAGATTCTTGCTAATATGGTACATACTTAACAATTATATATGTTGTTTATTATAAACAGTTAAAATGATTATATATAAAACATTTACATTCCAGGAATTGAGACGCCCTCAATGCTTAGAACAGGTTCTAATATACTACTAACTAGTGAATTGATTTCCTTTTCCTCAAGCGTTTTTGAGAATGATTGAAAAATAAACCTATATCCAATTTTTACCTCCCCAGTATCTGTGTTCTCATAAAAATCGAACATAAAAGAATCTTTTAGATTTCGAACCTGGAAACCTTCAAAATATCTTATTATTTCCTCAACTTTTGTTGCATCTTGAATAAGGAATGAAAAGTCTCTGGTGCTTGATGGGTACTCAGATATTTCAGAATATTCAACAAAATTAATATTATTTTGCACATAATCAGTGCTAGCAAAGAAGGAATCGTTAATCTCATTTAAATTTACTTCTGCAAAGAAAACTTTAGATTTCTTCTTTGAGTCAATACTATCTCTTGGAATAAGATCGAAATGCATGCCCATATCAAGATCATCATTAAAGATATTATCGAGGTACTTAATATCTATCTTTCTTGAGAAATCAATATAATTATCTGCAACTCTGCCAGAGGCTATAATCCCAATTCTTGAAGATACTTCATTCTGTAGGTATATTTCTGAAATCTCAAATAATTTAATAGATTCTTTTTGCCTTCTTTCGGTATAGAGAAGGTCATCAATCAGTGAAGATTTTAGACTTGTCCTCATATATCTTTTGTTTGAATCTAAAGGATTATCTATTGAAATTGAATCTATAGATTTTTCTTTTACAAAAGGAAAATTAACTACTTCAGTGAAACCATTTTTAGTTAAAAAAGATCTTAAAATATCGATCTTAGATATAGTATTATTTTGATTTTTGCTCTCTATATAGATTGGCTTACTAGAAATGTTGTCATAACCCATCAACCTTGCAACCTCTTCAGAAAGATCATTTTGATGTTGGATATCACTCCTAAATTCAGGTGGGTAAATTTTGTCTCTAATTTCAAACCCTAATTTATCAAGGTAGTGAAGATAATCTTGCTCCGAAATTTCAGTTCCGAGAATCTTATTTATTTTATTTACATCTATTTTTATTCCATCATTGATAGGCTCATAGTCATCAAAGGTTTTAATGCTTATTTTTTTTATTTCACTGTGATCGCTAACAATTTTGATAAACCTTCTCAAAGTAAAAATTTGTGAGGAAATATCAACCCCTCTTTCAAATTTGTATGCGGCATCAGAGAAAAGGTTATATTTAACAGATTTTCCCATTATAGATTCGGGTTTAAAATATGCACATTCAATCAAAGCTGTTTCAGTATCGTCTGAACACGATGTTGAAAGTCCTCCCATTACTCCGGCGAGATTTATGATCTCATTATTATCTAAAAAAACACAGTTTTCTTCACTCAAAGAAATATCTGTTTTTAAAAGAGTAGTAAATTTAGTGTTAATTTTAAGACTTTGAAAAGTTAATCGGCCCTTTATCTTTTTTCTATCGTAGCAATGAGTTGGCTGACCAATTTCATATGATAAATAGTTTGAAATATCAGTAAAAAAATTAATCTTCTTTTGATTAAGATTTGTAAAATAACTTTCTAAATAAGGTTTATATTTCTTGCATTTATTAGCAATCTCAATTTCTAAGAATGATATCTTTGGACAATCAATTTTAGATTTATTCCTAAAGTCTAAATTCAGTTCATCTATTGGTCCATCATATATTTCTAGATTATTTTTATTACCAAAAAAAATATTTAAATCCCTTGATAAACCAAGCAATGATAAGCAATCTCCCCTATTTGGAGTTATTTCAATATCAAAGATTCCATTATTTAGTTCATGCTCATGACCCAATTGAAATAGCCTTTCTGAAATTAAATCTTCAGAAGGTGTATCTGAGAGAAAATTTAATAAATCTTTATAATGTACTTTCATTTAAACTGTAGCAAAAAATCTAAATTAGATTTATAAAATTCTCTTATATCATTAACTCCGTACTTGAGCATTGCAATTCTTTCAATGCCTAGGCCAAAAGCAAATCCACTAAATTTGTTAGAATCAATTTTACAGTTCTCGAGAACAATTGGATTAACAACTCCACAACCCAATATCTCAAGCCACTTTCCGTTTTTGGCTTGAATGTCAACTTCAGCTGAGGGTTCTGTAAAAGGAAAATATGATGGTCTAAATCTTATCTGAACGCTATCTCCAAATAAAGAATATAAGATTTTATGTATTAAATCTTTTAAATTAGAAAATGAAATATCTTCATCAATATAAATACCTTCTATTTGATGGAACATAGGAAGATGAGTTGCATCATCATCTTTTCTATATACTTTTCCTCCAGAAATAAAACCCAGAGGTGGTTTAGTTTCAAGCATACTTCTTATTTGCACAGGAGATGTATGAGTTCTAAGAAGTTTATCTTTTTTATTAACGTAAAAAGTATCATGCATTTGTCTTGCGGGATGAGATTTTTTAATATTTAGCATGTCAAAATTAAATTCTTCTGTTTCAATTTCAGGCCCATAAACCTCAATAAACCCAAAGTCCTTTAAAAGTGAAATAATATGATCTTTTGTTTGATTTATAGGATGAAATGCGCCTATTTCTCTATGAGGATCTGGCAATTGTATTTTGTCCGAAGAAGACATTTAGATTTTAGTCTAAAGCAGTTTTAACAATCTTTTCAAAAGTTGTGAAGTCGTTGATAGCAAGATCAGAAAGGATTTTTCTGTTAATAATTATTTCTTTCTTTTTGAGACCATCTATAAGGCTTGAATATGTTACACCTAGAGATCTTGAACCAGCATTAATTCTTGAGATCCATAGGGACTTAAAGCTTCTTTTTTTATTCTTTCTATCTCTGAAAGCATATTGAAGGGCTTTGATGTTTGATTGTTTTGCGGTCTTATATAATCTGCTTCTGGCCCCGTAGTGACCTTTGGTGGCCTTTAAGATTTTCTTATGTTTTGCTTTTGCGGTAACTGACTTTGTGACTCTACTCATAATAATCCTATTTCGTTAATTTTTTTGCCATTTTTAGAGTTGTGCCTGCAAGTTTATTGAGGCCTCTATTGTGTCTTTTTCTCTTAGTCGATTGTTTTGAAAGGATATGATTTCTTCCAGAACTTCTAGACTTCATGGAGCTAGAAGTTTTCTTAAATCTCTTAGATGCGCCAGAGTGTTTTTTTAGTTTATAAGCCACTTTTATTTTTTTTAATATTATTTATTCTTCTTAAGAGGAGAAAGTACCATTAATAGTTGCCTGCCCTCAAGAGATGGTTCTTGATCAACCTGAGCTATATCTTTTAATTCCTCACTTATATTTTTTAAAAGATTTAACCCAATATCACTGTTAAGTATTTCTCTACCTCTAAATCGGACGCTAATTTTAGTCTTATTTTTATCAAGAATAAAGCTTTTAATCTTTTTTAACTTTATTTGATAGTCTCCTTTATCAGTTGAGGGTCTGAATTTTATTTCTTTGAGCGTCTTTTTTCTTGGCTTAGCCTTCGAATTTGAAGTATTTTTCTTTTTTGAAAAAACATGCTTTCCATAATCTAATAACTTGCAAACTATTGGATCTGCATCAGAGTTTGAAACCTGAACAAGATCTAAGCCCAAGTTTTTTGCCTCTTCAAGACCCTTATTTATGGAAACCAGTCCTTTCTTATTGCCATCTTTATCAATAAGTATAATTTCAGAAGCTTTTATCCTTTCATTGATAGGTGGAGTATTTTTTTTTAAATTAGCTATTTTAGATACCTTATAAGAGAAAAGTGAAAAAGGGTCATTCTCAGAAAACTAGAGGAGTTCCGTGAAGAGTAAATTTCATAGCAGTGATTTTAAACTAATTGAAAGAATCTGGAAAGAATTTTAAGGATTTATGGTTGCAGTAAAATCTTATTCCAACCATTGATATTTTTTTCATATGATATCCTTTCATTTAGACGGTATTTTTTACCAGTCCAAAATTCAAAGTAAAATGGTTCAAAGCTTATTCCTCCCCAATAGGTTGGTCTTTCAGTAACAATATCTTTTTTTTCATAATCTTCATATTTATTTAAGAATTCTTTATAAGAGGTCATTGGTTGTGACTGATATGAAATTAATGCTAAAAGATTTTTGCCTTGATCTCTTTTTTGGTAGTGTTTATTGGAAAAATCTTGATCGGTAAAAAAAGCTTTTGCTTTTATTCTTATCTGAGAATTAATAGCAGGCCAAAAGAATAATACTGAGATTTTTTCATTTGATCTAATTTGTTTAGATTTAGGCGAATTATAGTTTGAAAAGAAAATCCACTCCTCTTGGTTAATATATTTTATATTTACATATCTTGAATCAACACAATCATTGTCTTCATCAAATGAACTTATGCAAGCAGCATCAGGGTTAAGCTGGCCAGTTTTTTCAGCTAATTCATATAGTTTTTGAAACTTTTTATATGGTTCAGCTTTATTTAGATTTGAAAATTGGATCATTAAAATATTTTAAAATGAGAAGTGTATTTCAGGAACATGTGATTTGGAGCAAGGAGCGGAATCTTTTGTCAGTCTTCTATCTTGATTCATGATCCAAATTAATTTTTGTACTTGGCCTATTAATAAATTGAGGCAACCTGCTCATCATTTTTACTATTATAAAATACAGCCCGCCTGGATAGCCATTAATTTTGCAGGCATTTGATGCCTCTATGTTTCCTCGAATAAGGTTTGATATTTTTTGAGAAGTTCCTCCAAATCTCATTCTTACAAGTGTTCTATTAATGTAATACGATTTAAAATCATGCTTTTCAAATATCCTTATCATCATTTCAAAGTCTGCCTGAATCTCAAATGAAGTATTAAAACCACGTAAATCTCTGAGAATTTTAGCTCTAACATAAAGTGTTGGATGTGGCGGAAGCCAACCTTTAAGTAAGTTACCTTTTTTGAATTTACCCGGTTCAATAAATCTAATAGTTTTGTAAATATCTTTTGGACTAACAATCCTTATATTCCCATAAACTACATCAATGCCTTCCCTCTCCTTAAAAGATCTTGCTATTTCCTCAACACAACCATGATCCATAAACACATCGTCAGAATTAAGAAAACCTACTATTTCTCCAGTTGCTATATCAATTCCTTTGTTCATTGCAAAGTAGATGCCCTCATCTGGTTCACTTATAAACTTAATATTTTTATATTCTTGAATAATATCTTGGGTCCCATCATTAGAGTTTCCATCAACGATGATATGTTCAATATTGTCATAGGTTTGTTCTTGAACAGATTTTATTGTATCTCTTATAGTTTTAGAGCTATTAAATGTGACTGTGATTATAGATATTTTCATATATGGGTAATTTCAATTTGGAGTTCTTAGTTATTCTCGAAAATGTCTCTAGTAAATATTTTATTCTGAAATTGCGAATCTTTTATAATTTCATCTTTTCTATTTGCCAAGACAATATCACATTCCTCCATAAAACTTTTCAAATTATTCACAATTGAAAATCCCATAAAAGTATCTGCATCTATCTTAGGCTCAAAGATAATAATATTAGCTTTCTCCTCTTTAAGTATATCGATGAGGCTTATTGAAGCGGAATCTCTAAAGTTATCAGATCCACTTTTCATTATCAGTCTGTAAATTCCAATCAATTTTGGTGATTTTTTTAACACTAAATCAACTATATATTTCTTTCTTATCTCATTAGCTTTATTTATAGAAGAAATTATTTTATTTGGTACCTTTTTTAGGGATACTTCTAGTTGGCTTGTATCTTTTGGTAAACAGTAACCACCAAAACCAAATGATGGATTATTATAATAATTCCCAATCCTTGGATCTGAAGAGATGCCCTCAATAATATTTTTTGATGATAATTTTTTTGATAAAGAGAATGAATCAAGCTCATTAAAAAAGGATACTCTCATTGCTAAATATGCATTTGAGAACAACTTAATCGCTTCTGCTTCAATATAACTTGTGAATATTGTTTGTATATCTTTTGCGCTAACTGACTCTCTGAGAAGCAGATCAAATTCAGATGAAAGCTTTCGATCGCCTCCAAGGACTATTCTTGAGGGGTTTTTATTATCATATAAGGCTTTCCCTTCTCTAAGAAATTCAGGAGCAAGAACTATCCTCAAGTCTCGATAGGTCTCTTGAGTTTTATCTGTAAAACCTATATTTACGGTAGATCTTATTATGATTAGAGGTTTACTTCTATTTTCTCTGGAAAAATCCTCAACTTGATTAAGTATAGTTTCAATAATTTGGGTATTGAAAGAATTTAACTCTTCATCAAAGTCTGTTGGAACTGCAATGATAATAAAATTTATTTCTTTTGGAATATTATCTAAAGATTCTAGGAAATTAAGCTCTATCTTTTTTGTGCGCAATAGTTTCTCGATTTCGTTATCCTTAATAGGTGATTTACCTGACTTAATAATTTGATATTTTTTAGGATCTATATCGTAAACGAAAACATTATTTTTCTTATTTTCTGCAAAAAATATTGCATTTGAATATCCAACAAAGCCCATTCCAATGACAAGTATATTTTTTTTCATAATTTGATCGCAGTGTTGATTATATCTTCCAATTCCCTTTGATGTTTAAGGTTTTGATCGATAAGATTTCTTTCTATTATGTTGTGTCTCACCTCTTCTAATGACGAATCATTATTTAAAACAAGCTTAATAGCTTCTACGATTTCGTCAATCTCAAGGGGATTGAAATACAATGCACTATTACCTAACTGCTCTTTCATTGCATATATATCTGAAACAATAGGTATACAGTTTGAAGATATTGCCTCTAGAGGTGGAATATTCGTAGGCCCAAAAAATGTTGGAAATATAAGTGCTTTTGCTCTTTTATAAAAACCACTTAAGTCATTTTCAGGAACATATCCTTTAAAAATTATTTTTTTATTAAGTTTTAAGCTATCTACTAGTTCCGAAAGCTCCTTATATAAATTTATTTCTAATCCTGTAAGCACAAGCTTCAGATCTTGAAAATCTTCATTAATAATTTTTATGGCTCTTATTAGTCTTTTATGGTTTTTGTGTTCCCAAAATTGAGCTGGATAAAAAAGAAAATCTTTTGGTAAATTATAATGATCATCAAAATCTTCTCTTTCTTTTGAATTTTTGATGTAGCTTGGAGTTACATAAGGTAAAGGAGTTATTTTTGAACTATTTGCCGAATAACTTTCCACCACTTGATCTTTGCCTAATTCCGAATCAACGAGAATCAAAGAAGACCTATTTACAATATTCTTATATCTATTTTCTCTTAAGAAATATCTATATTTTGAATTTACCTCAGGAAACTGAGATTCATATCTATGCATAAGGTCATGAATTGTCCCGATCACAGTTCCATCCATATGAAAAGTTAATAAATCTTGTGAAGGGAAAATCCAAAGGTCGCAATTGAGTTTTTTCATTGAAGAAATTTGCGGGTTAATTAAAGAAAAAAGTTTAAAGTTCCCACGAAGTTGAAGTAGATTACAAAATCTAACTATGAAATTAGATATACCTCTAAATTCAAGTTTCTTTGTTTCAAAACTTTCATCAAAGTAATTTTCCCAAATATCATTCTCATAACCTACAACAATCTTATATTTTGCGCTATCAAATCTCTTTAGAGAATCAAGGATAGTTTGTGAGTAATTAAACATTCCTCCAGAGCTGGAGCTAACGCCTAAAAAGATACCAATTCTTAACATTTTTTATCTAGACGCGACGATACATATTCCCCATGTATTTTTGGAGGGTTCTTTCTTTGTTAGCCATTCTTCTTTGACTCTAATTGAAAAACCATATGACTGTAATATTTCTTCTAATTCAGAAGTATCAAAATATCTCATTATATGTGTCTCATTTATAATATCTTGCCTTTTATTATTTTTATCATCTATGACTATATCAAAATTCACTTCGACTATATTTTTATCTGGATAATGAATAGGATTTGATATTCTTTTAACTGAGATATTTTCGTTTTCCATATGCTTAGTTCTTGATGTTGGCTGAAGGTTTAAAACAGCAGGCTTATACCAAAAATCAAATATAAAAATCCCTTTTTCATCTAGATGAAAATCAACGGTTTTTATCATATCAATTAAGTCTTGGTCTGTTGTTTGATAATTTATGACATGGAAAAGGCTTGTAATAACGTCAAATTTCTCATTCACTCTAAAAGACCTTGCATCGCCCTCAAGAAAGTTAATATTTTTTCGGTTAGAGCATCTTTCTTTTGCAACATTGAGCATACTTTTACTAGTATCTATTCCGAGAACATAATTTCCTTCGCCTGCTAATTTTTCAGAGTGAATGCCAGTTCCACATCCTATATCCATGAGCTTGTATTTATCTACCTGGAGATATTTTTTAATTAGATTATGTATATATTTTACTTCTCCAAGATAATCCTTCTCAGAATTTACAAGATCGTAATAATTTGAATATTTGTTAAAACTATTCGCCAATTATGATTTTCCTTAAAACAGATGAAACTCTTTCAATTTCAGACTCTTTTAAACCTAATCCACTAGGAAGATATAATCCATACTTATGAACATGTTCAGAAACAGGACAATTTTCAGAGTTCCTGTTAAATCCTTTCTCAAGTAAAACAGGCTGCTTATGCATTGGGTAAAAAAATGGCCTTGTCCCAATTCCAAATTCTGATAAATCCTTAATTAATTTTTGTGCATCAAATCCTAAGGATTTATCTAAAACAATTGAATATACCCAGTAGATATTATCAGCAAAATCAAGAGAAGGAACTGGTAGCTGTATTTCCTTTACATCTTTGAGAGATTCATCGTATAGCCTGCCGATTTTTCTTTTAATTTCAATATGCTGCTCTAATCTTTCAAGCTGTGCAACTCCTAAAGCAGCTTGGATATTTGACATTCTAAAATTGTATCCAAGTCTTTTATGAACAAATCTAAGTGGTGGCTCGAAATATAAATTTCTAAGTTTTTTACATTTTTCATATATAGTTTCTGAATCTGTGACTATCATGCCCCCCTCACCTGTAGTGATATGTTTATTAGGGTAAAAACTAAAAGTACTTACGTCACCAAAGCTTCCACATTTGCTATCTTTATACGTTTGACCATGTACTTCAGCTGCATCCTCAATGATCTTTAAATTATGTCTATTAGCAATCTCCATAATTGGTGACATATCACAAGGCATTCCATATATATGAACGACCATTATTGCTTTTGTTTTATTAGTTATCTGAGCTTCTATTAAATCTGGATTCATATTAAAAGTTAATGGATCACAATCTATATAAACTGGAGTACCTCCTGCTCTGATAATTGCTGAAGCACAAGAAATAATTGTGAAAGATGGCATCAACACCTCATCACCTTCATTTACATCTAGTGCAATCATAGCAGCATCTAAAGCTGTAGATCCATTTGACACTGCTACAGCAAACTGCCTATCAACTGAAGCTGCAAATTCTTTTTCAAACCTATTCACAAAAGGTCCCTCTGATGAAATCCAGCCTGTATCAAGACATTCGTTTACATATTTCTTTTCATTCCCCTCTGATATTAGAGGTGTATTAACGGGTATGAATCTATCCATAATTTGGCCTAAGTCTATTATAATAATTTAAAGTAGGTTAATTTCATTTTATAATATAAGAGAATTAAAAGCTTCATTTAATAACAAATATCAATGCATCACATACAACATATTGTTCACGAAGAAGAAACTCTTGCCATAATATTGAGAAATCAATATCAAAAAGACGGAATTGAATTTTTTACTCCCGATGAATTTCCTCAACAGTTAGGTTATATGAAGCATAAGAAGGGACACAAAATAAAACCACATTTACATAACAAAATTGAAAGGAAAGTAAATTTCACTTTTGAAGTTCTTTTTATTAAGTCTGGTATTGTAAAGGTTAATTTTTATGACCTTAATAAAGAATTTATAAAAAGCGATATCCTTAATAAAGGTGATGTAATATTGCTAGCTTTTGGAGGTCATGGATTTGAAGTTATGGAAGACTCTGAAATGATTGAGGTCCAGCAAGGACCATATGCTGGTGATGATGATAAAACCAGGTTTGATGCATAATTTTATTTTACTATCTGCTTGTTTTTAGATGCTTAAAATAAGTTGAAAACGTCAATAAGTATATTGAAGAAAAATAAATTATCTCAAATCTGAAGATTTGGCCTGTCCTCAGAAAGAAACAAAAAATAAAAATTAATGATGCAATGCCTATATGTTTATTGATATCTAATTTTGGGACCTCTACAGCGATAAAGAAAATCCATAAAAGAATCAAGCATCCCAAAATTCCAATTTCAACGGGCAGCCTAAAATACATTGTGCCTCCATCTGCCAATTGTAAATTTTCTTCCATTGACATCAGAATGCTAAAAATTAACTGGTCAGAAGAAAAAAGGTTATAAAGAATATCTTCAGATATCACTCTATATGTTCCAATCCCATTGCCAATAAAAGGGTTTATAAAAAAAGCTTCATATGCAATAAGAAGATTTACACCATTTACAAGCAAGCTTATATTTTCCTCTCCTGAAAAATCACCTGCAATTACTTGGGGAATTTCTAAAATACGAGAACTTATAGCAGGTATATTAATAACTGCTAAAAAACTTAAAAAACTTATCATTCCCACAAGAAAGAAATTTCTTAGTGCAAACCTAATTCTTGTTATTTTTGAAGAAATAGCAAAGATTGCTGAAATAAGGATCCCTGTATAGGTTAAGGTAGAAAAAGTAAAAATAGCTGCTGTTATAAAAATTGAGCAATTTAAATAGCTCATTTCTTTATAGCTATTATTGATCCTCAATATGGAAAAATAAATGGCTGGAAGTAAAAATAATCCAAAATAACTTGGTTCAGTAAAAAAAGATGGAGCCCTTAAAAAGTTTTCCGTAAATGTAAAATCTGCTGCACCAATAAAGAGCCATCTAAAATCATATAAATATTCAAGGCCAAGAATAAAACCTATTTGTTGCAATATTCCAAAATAAGCAGCAATTAGAGCAATGTTTAAATAAAAATTGAAAATAACTTTTGGATTGAATTTGTTTAAAAAAAAGAAGTACCAGACTGATATCCACCCAATTGAAATAACTATGTATTGCCTTAGCGGAGTGAAAAAATCATTAGTTGAAAATATATATACTGCAGTTCCAGGAATAGTTGCTAAAAAGAACCAGAAATAGGGAGGCATGTCTTTTAAACTGAGCCTTTTAAAACAAATAGCTAATAAGCTAATTACAAAAACAACTGCCATTGCAGCCTGTGTTAAGTTAATTTGTTGCTGACCAACAAATAAACCAATTGCAGATGATGAAAAAGCTAAATACGGAAAAATATTTTTTGCAAAAAAGATCATTTAAATATTTCTTTGTAATCTTTTCTTGGAAAAACATCTAAAAAACCGCCATCAGTTGCATTAAATATGGAAATACCTTTCTTATCAGCAATCCTTTTAATTTCTCTATAATTTTTCCATAGTTTTGCATTTGCTCTCATTTCTTCATCGTAGGGTAATCTTGATTCCAATGTAACTTTATCGAGCTCGTGATTCTCCACAGTTCCACCTTTATAAAAGTGATGGTCGAAGCCTCTATTAGCCAAATAATCATGATCGAATCCTAAAAGATAAATTGGATTACAACCCATATAAACTGCTTGAAGGAGAGATAAAGCGCCAACACCTTGAAGACTGCCTAAAGGTTTCGTTAGATCTACAGAATTAATTGATTCTCCAACTGCTGCAAAATAATATGTTCTTTCATATGGCAAAAATTCTTTTTTTTTGTTTACATCGAAGCCTCTGAAAATAGGAACAAAGAATTTAGATTTTTTAATTTTATTGTTAAGATTTTTATAAAAATTTGATTGAATCTCGCTTTCTTCAAACATATTTTCATCTAAAAGAGAATAATAATCTGGCTGCCAGCTTTCTGAAATAATCTCATGTTTATAAAATCCGGTTACTGCATACTTGATATCATGTTTTATAAGGGTCATGTCCTGTTTTGCTAATGATGGCCCGTTAACAATTACAAATGCTCTTTGATCTTTATGAAGATCTTTAAATCTTTCATTTTTCTTTAACAATCTTTTATGACTTTTTGTAATTAAATTTATTTTTTCTGCCCTTTGAACCCATGAAAGTGCTAACTCAAGGAAGACTGTAAAATATTTTAAGAAATATTTATAAATGTAATGAGGCAAAATCAAAATATTATTTTTTGTTAGCTTCACATGCTTAGGCTTTTTCATCAATTATTTTTATAAGGTTAAAAAAATCTTTATAGATGGGTTTAAGTAAAATTATTACACAAAGCATAATTAATATCGTCTTATATATGTAAATATAAGAATTAAAATCATTAGGTAAATACCAACTAACTAAAACAATTACCGAAATTAAAATTAATATTTTAAAAATATTAAGTATTGGTAAATTATCAATGCCTATACTTTTTAAATAGCTAAAAGAGAAAAAACATAATATAAGTGAGTACATTAATAAGCTTATGCTTGTTCCAAGTGTTAAGAAATTAAGGATTAAGAAAAAGGCAAAGGGTAATAATAGGATTAAAGCCTTAATTGAAAAAATCATAATTTCTTTAGTATGCCCCTTTTCAAAAATAGGGTTTGATAACCCTGTCCAAACTGTGCTACCAATCCAAGATGAAATGCATAAACAAGAAATAAATATAAAATTGATATCTGGAAGATAGCCAAAATAAATTGTCAACAATTCTTGCCAAAAGATAATTTGAAAAAGACATATAATTGCAATAAGCGAGCATGATGAAATAAAAAATTTATTATAAGTATTATCATTAATCCACTTATCTGCATTTTTAAAAAAAATAGGAGTCCATGAAAGATTAATTGCTGAGGAGACCATAGCTGGAACTGATGCATATAGAAGAACAGCACTAAAAATACCAAAGTTTTCTTCTGTAATTAATGACATTAAAGAGAACCTCACAGCCATGTCATATCCTTGTGTAACAAGTGTATACACTATTAAAGGTAGGCTAAATAATAATACTTTTTTAGACTTTTTTAGACTAAATTTAAATCCTGAAATTCTAAATAAGTTGATAACACAAAAAGAAGATAATAAAGAAACTCCTACCACTGCAATACTTACAGCTTCCCTAAAAGAAACTTCATTAAAGCTAGAAAAAGATACAATTAAACTGAATTGGAGCATAAAGGATACTATGCTTATAGCCCTATATTTAATGGCCTGAGCGGTTGCGATATAAAAGCCCATCAAAATACTAACAAATGAGAAGAAAAAAGATGAAATCAGTGCTGAAATGATTATGTATGTATTTTCAATACCGATTATTTTTTCGAGATTAAAAAAGGATCCTAAAATATATATGGATATGACTAATATTGAATTTAATAAAATACATGAAAATATTGCAGATCTTATTAAAATTCTTTGTTCACTTTTTGATACTCCAACTAATAAACGCATCATTGCAGCCATCATTCCCCAACTCATAATTATTTGAAAAAGTTGTTGGAAGAGAAGAAATTTAGACCAAATACCAAAGTCGTAATCAGAAAGTACCCTAATATATATAGGTGCAAGTAAAAAATTAGCGCCAGCTGCTAAAACACCTCCAAAAAAATAAATTAATACATTTTTTGAAAAAACTGACTTCTTGGATTGATTCTCAGATGTCATGAGTAATGGATAATAAATCATTATCCTCTAGTGTTTTCAGAAGTGGCTGAAGCTCCCAAACCGGGACTTTACATTTATCAGCAATATCAATTAAAGAATTTGTTCCATCAGACCAGGAGATAAGATTCATCATTAACCTTACCGATTTACCACTTTCTCTTGTTGAGGTATTGGGATAAAGGCCTCTCTTTCCTAGTTGTGGTTCTCCCATTACTTTTACTTTTGGAAAACAATTTAACTCTATAACAGATATTGCTTTTAAATACATATCAAATCCACCTTCTAAACCATTTGGGCTTACTACATTTTCAAGATCGTCAAGTGAAGTATGATATTCATCATACATTCCATATTTTGTTCTCATCATTGAAGCAATTGGTAAATCAATACCTGGGGCACAATATTGTCTCTCATCGCTGCCTCTATCTTCCCATGAGTACTTAACATAGTTACTATCTATATTTTCAAGTACGTGTTTTGCAACCTTGTCGCTTAACGTATCTCCATTTCTCGATGGCAAAAATGAATAATTTCTATTATCACCAACACAACTGATATTAAATCCTCCAACAACATTTTCTTTCATATGATCAAAATTTTTACTTAAATACGTAATTGACCCTATTGTTTCCGGAATAAAAATAATTCTATAAGAGTGCCTTAGATTTTTTTTAGAAGTTAGCCATTCACTTAAGAAAGTTGCTATGCATGGTCCTGAAAGCTCATTGTTTGCCATGGATGGATGACATATATATGTAGATAAAAAGATTTCTTTAGAACTTTTTCCTTTTATTAAAATTTCTCCATATGTTAGATTTCCCTGCTTTAATTCTGAATCTATATAAACCTCATACTCCCCATTTTTAAGAGACTCTCTTTCATTATGACTCATACAAAAACCCCAATCCTCATTATAGTAAGAGGTTATATATGGTATTGCTGAAGGTTGTTCCGGAAGAGAATGAATCTTCTTTTGAAGCTCACTTAGTTTCATTTTTTTATTTATCGGAACACTGTAGCCCACTAGATGAAGATTATTTTTCTTAAAATCACAGATTTTATTACCGTCTGGATCGACTATCCATGCATCTCGAATGACCCATTCTTTAGGGACCTCCCAATCAAACACTTTTGTACCCGTTGGAACTTCAAAAATTACCATGTCATTTAATCTTTTTTGAATTAACTTTAGTGTTTCCCTGACTCCTTCACCAGTTAAACTCCTGTTAATTGGCCACAATTCTTTGCAAAATTCATGTATTTCTTTACCAATATTTCTCATCTTATTTGTCCTCAATTAACTCTAAAATAATACCTAAAGGAGTTAGAAAAAAAATTACCCTGGCATTATCAAATGCTAAAGCATTTGATGCCTTACCCAACGGAATACATCTCAACTCAATATACTTTTCTATAGCTTCATCAAAATCTTGTACTTTATAGGCCACATGATTAAGAATATTCTTTTTAGATGACAAAACATTGTCAACTGGACTGTTTTCTCCATAAGGCGCCACAATCTCATAACAGATTCCACTTTTATCATACAAAAACTGTACTGAAACAGACATTAGTTTGTCATTAAACTCTTTGCTAATTGATTGAATATCAAACAATTTTCTTATTTGTTCTCTGCCACTTGAAAGTGTTTTTACAAATATGCCTATATGATCAAATTTCATTATTCCCCTCCTCTGTTAGAGATAATTCATTTTTAGATATTAGCTCTGAAGCGATATCATGAAAATCTTGACATGTAATTACTGTTAAAGGAAACCGTCCAAATGAGCCCTTGATAATCTTATTTTTTTTTGTAGCATCTTTAATTAATAATTTTAGAGACGTAGATGATCTTATGCCTAAATCTCTCACAAAATAAGAAGTAGTTATTTGATATTGTTGGTTCATTTCATTTATAACTTTGCCACTAAAATTTTTTAAATAGCGATACGAAACTTCATTTGCTTGCTCAGAATAATGGACAAAAGTAGCCCTATCTAGAGAGCATCCGAGGCAAACAATCTTAGCATTTTCATGATAGAGAATATCAAAGGATGTTTTTGGTCCAAAACAGTCATTATTATTTGAATTAAGATATTTTTCTTGATTTTTTCCATAAATGCTCATGCTAAAAATTGGATGCTCTGATCTAGCAACACCTTCACTTTTTCTAAAATCCTCACTAAAAAGACCAACCTTGCTGACTGATCTCATCACATCATATTCTTCATTTTCAGTGAAACTATAAGAAAAAGCTGGAACTAATAAAGTTCCTGAATCGTTAAAAAAATTTTTAAGTTCTGATATTAAATGATTTATTTTATTTTCATTTGAAATATTTTTATATTGGGATGCAACGCCAGCATCAATATGGAGAACAACAGTATCATTTCTGCAAATGCCATTTTCCGAAAAGATTGAGTTTAAGTCTAATTCATTTTCCACATTATTAACTATTTTCTAAAAAAGATATAACATCTTCAACGGATTTTATTTCGCTAATCTCATCTATCTCAAATCTAATGCCATAGAAATTTTCAACTTCAAGAAGGAAATTAAAGTTACCTAATGAATCCCATTCGTCAACATCACCAATTTTAAGATTAGATATTTCATCGGGAATAATAGACTTAGTAAATACATTCTTAAGTATGTTCCTAATATCTGATTTATCTATTTTCATAATTACTACAAGAAGTGTTTAATTTTTTTCACAGGAAAATTTTTTGGGTTAATTATGAATATGTTATCTGTATTATTCAAACTTTTTAAATACGTTTTGGGTAAATCAAATTTCTTAAAGCCATGATTTATATAAAAATCTTTTGCCATATGATTTCTTTCAGACTGAATAAATTGCCCTAATATTTTCTTGTAGCCTTTTTTTCTGCATAAGTTTATTGTTTGATAAAGAATCCATGACTCAAGATCTCTGCCTATTACTCTACAACTCATTAAGAAGGTCTCAATTAAAACTGTTTCTGAATCAAGCTCTTTTAAGCAAATTAGTGAGATGATCCCATGGTCTCCATATATGTCGGTAAGATTAACTAAAAAAGCTAATTCATTATCATGTTTAATGATTGAAAGAATATCTGTCTCTGTATGTCTTGAAGTTCTTAAATTAAATTGATTGGTTTTCATGCACAGCTGGCTTGCCCGCGCTAAATTTGATTCATTTATAGCCAAACATTTTGGTGATAGTTTTATTGATTTTAGGTATTCTTCTTCATTTGGAGCAGAAGAAGCATCTCTTTGAAACATTGCTCTACTCTTATATTGGTTACTTTTTTTGATATCTTCACTAGTGATTTTTGATTTAGAGAAATAGTCCATGTCTTTAATTAATGCTGGCCACTCTAGAACATTTTTTGGAGCATCTACCACCTCAACATCAGGATTTTGAATAGTCATTTTATCTCTTTCTATTGGATTATCATCCCAAAAAACAAAACTATTCAATGCTAAACCCAATTCAGAGGCCATTTCTCTGATATTTATTGATTTTTCTTGCCAGTTTATTCTCCATGAAACAATGTCTGATTTCTTTAAAATCATAGAATCATGCTTTGCAAACATATCCCAAACATCTTGCTCATTATTTTTACTTGCTATAGCTAAAATGAATCCCTTAGCCATAATATTTTTAATTTCCTGTTGAAAATTCATAAATGCTAACCCAATACCATCGGTACCTAAGCCAACTCCCTTTATACCATCCTCACCAACAACTCCATTCCAAAGGGTATTATCACAATCTAAGACAAGAACTTTTTTTGGCTGGGAGTAAAAATTATTTAAAACTTTGTATACAGAATCTGAGACAATTTTTAGTCCTAAAGTAGAGAGATGACAATGAGCGTAATACCAATTTCTTGAGTCAAAACACTCTTGAGTTCCTTTTTTAGCAAACTCTTTATATAAATCAATTGCGAATAGGTTGCTGAATTCAGATGATAAGGTTTCTAATTTCTTGAATAGCCAATGTTTAATTTCATTCAGATCGCCAATTGAGGACAATCTATTTAATAAATTTTCATCATCCTTAAAAGATAAACATAAAATTAAAGGCTCTCCAGTATTTTGTAACCGCTCCTCAACCAAAACCAAAAGAGGTTTTAAAATAGACTGCATTTTCCTATAAGTTTGCTTTTTTACTCCAAATAAATCCTCAAAGAATATTACCAACACTAAAATTTCATTGTTTTTTGTATTTAGTAAATTATTTGCCCAGTCGCCATACTCTCCAAAAGATAATTTATTATTTTTTTCTAAAATATCCCATGACGGATTTGAAGGAACTAGATATGAAGTTGATCCGATTAAAATCTTATTTTTATTCATTTTTTTATCATATTAAAAATTAATTTAGCTTTTTCTAGATCTTCATAATTGTCAATATCTTGCACTTTATAATTTGGTAAAAAAATTGGCTTAGATTTATGTGTAAAGACTTTCTTGTTTTCAAGCCAAGTATTTACTTTTCCCCAATAAAACTGACCGGCATCATGATATGCTTTTACGAGATCTTGTGATCTAGATTCAAAGTGTTCGGGATAAAACATTTCTATGGCATTATCTTTGTTTAAAAAAAATGATCTCTGAATTGGATAGCTATAGGCGGTAGCCCCAAATACATATTCATAATTCGAATCTTGCATAATCTCAAAGCCTTTAACTATATCCTGAGAAGACAAAAAAGGAGCAGTGGCATAAATGCAACAAATATTCTCTATATTAGCTTTAGTTTTAAGAAGCATAGAAGCAGAATGCTGAATTACCTCGATGGCACCAGTATAGTCATCTGCTAGATCTTTTGGTCTTTTAAATGGTACCTCTGCACCATATTCCTTTGAGATATTAGCAATCTCATCATCATCGGTAGAAACAATCACGCTATCAAAAACTTCAGTCTTTAGTGCAGCCTCAATAGACCAAGCAATCATTGGTTTTCCACAAAAATCAATTATATTTTTTCTGGGGATCCTCTTGCTTCCTCCTCTAGCAGGTATTATGGCAATATTCATTCTTCAAGAGAGTCTTTAATAGCTTTAACTACATCATTTTGAAGTTTTTCGGAAAGCTGAGGAAAAATAGGAATGCTTATTGATTCTGATGCATACTTCTCTGAATTTGGAAAATCGCCCTTCTTAAAACCTAAAGATTGATAATAAGGATGCATATGAATTGGTATATAGTGCAAATTTATGCCGATTTCTCTCTTCTTTATTGCCAAGAATACCTCTTTATGAGTCTTATTGATTTCATTTAATTTTAATCTGATGATGTAAAGATGAAGACTTGAGTATGAATTTAAATTTTCTTGCGGCAAGACAATTGGTAAATCTTTTAACAAGTCATTGTAGTTTGATGCAATAGCATGCCTTCTTATTATAAAATTATCTATTCTTTTTAATTGGGAGCAGCCAAGGGCTGCTTGTATATCAGTCATCCTATAATTAAAGCCTAATAATAATTGCTCGTAATACCATGGCCCCAGATCACTCTCCATCATGTCTCTATTTCTAGTAATTCCATGGCTTCTGTAAAGTTCAAGTTTTTTTGCTAAATCCTCATTATTTGTTACCGCCATGCCCCCTTCTCCTGTTGTAATAATTTTTACTGGATGAAAGCTAAAAACACATATATCACTATATTTGCAATTTCCTACAGGTAAATCATCATATTTAGCGCCAATTGCATGGGAAGCATCTTCAATAATCTTAAAGCCATATTCATCAGATAATGATTTTATTTTTTTCATATCGCATGGATTTCCAGATAAGTGAACAGGTATTAATATTTTAGGAAGACGATTTTCTTTCTTAGCTGTAACTAACTTTTCTTCTAGTGAATTTATACAAATATTGTATGTATCTAAACATATATCTACAAAATCAACTTTAGCTCCGCAATAGAGGGCACAGTTTGAGGAAGCAACAAAAGAGTTTGGCGATGTCCATAGAATGTCTCCTTTAGTAAGACCTATTGATAGACAAGCTATGTGCAAAGCAGATGTTGCACTATTAGTTGCATATGCAAAATTACAGTCAACATATTTTCTTACGCTATCTTCAAATTTTGGAACAACTGGGCCTTGTGTTAAAAAATCAGAACTGAGTACGTCTTTAACAGCTTCTATATCTTCATTTGAAATATTTTGTTTGCCATATGGAATCATTTTTATATATTTCCGATCTTATCTTCATTTTCCTGTAGCCACTTTAATAAGTCATCTTTGTTCATCCAATCAGAGTTATTTTCACTTGTATAACTAAACCCTTCAGGGACCTTTACGCCATCTTTTATTCTATCTAAATCAGAATTCCAATTATGTATTGCGGGAAGAATCTTATAATGCTCATCATATTCATAAGTAAAAAATGCATCTTCAATGCCAATCATTTGTTCATGTAATTTTTCTCCGGGCCTAATACCAACATATTGAAGTTCTGCTTTTGGATCAATCGTTTTGGCTAGATCTACTACTTTCATTGATGGAATTTTTTTAACATAAATCTCGCCTCCTTTCATATCTTCAAAAGCATGCCAAACCAAATCAACTCCTTGTTCTAACGAAATCATAAATCTGGTCATTTCTTTATCAGTAATTGGGAATGATTCTCCTTTATCCTTTAGTGACATAAAAAAAGGAATAACTGATCCTCGTGAACCCATAACATTCCCATATCTTACAACGCTAAATTTTGTATCCTTTTTCCCTGAATAAGAATTACCAGCAACGAATAGTTTATCTGAGGCGAGTTTGGTTGCTCCATAAAGATTTATAGGACTACTAGCCTTATCTGTTGATAAAGCAACAACTCCCTTTATATTTCTATCAATGCAAGCATCTATAAGATTCATTGCACCATAAATATTAGTCTTAACACACTCAAAGGGATTATATTCGGCAGTTGGAACTATTTTGGTTGCTGCAGCATGAACTACATAATCAACACCATCAAGAGCTCTATAAAGCCTTTCCCTATCTCTAACATCTCCAATAAAAAATCGTACCCTTTCATCATTTGTAAATTTTTTTGCCATCTCCCATTGCTTCATCTCATCTCTGGAGTAGATGATAATTTTTTTTGGGTTAAAGTTTTTTAGGGTCATCGGTACAAATGTATTTCCAAATGAACCTGTTCCGCCTGTAATCAGAATGGTAGAGTTTTTAAGGGAAATACTCATAATTAGTCCTCAACAGCCATATTTGTTTTAAAACCATGTTGGTCTAGTAAGGAGCTTTTTTTTGCTTCCTCAATATCATTCTTCATCATCTCACTACACATTTCTTTTACTGAAATTTTTGGCTCCCAGCCCAACTCTCTTCTAGCCTTATCAGCATCTCCAAGCAAAGTTTCAACCTCAGTTGGTCTAAAATACTTTGGGTCAACTTTAATTATGGTTTCGCCTACTTCCACTTTTGGTGAGAGAGTTTTATCAACTTTTGTAACTACTCCAACTTCTTCCTCGCCTTCTCCTTCAAAACTAAGAGTAATTCCTATTTCATCTGCCGACCATCTAATAAAATCTCTAACACTGTACTGTTCTCCAGTTGCAATCACATAATCATCAGGCTTGTCCTGTTGCAGCATTAGCCACTGCATCTCAACATAATCTTTAGCATGACCCCAGTCACGGAGTGAATCAATATTTCCCATATACAAACAATCTTGTAGGCCGTGAGCAATATATGAAAGACCTCTTGTTATTTTTCTTGTAACAAATGTTTCTCCTCTCCTAGGCGATTCATGATTAAATAAAATACCGTTGCACGCATAAATACCATAAGCTTCTCTATAATTAATACATATCCAATATGAAAAGAGCTTTGAAACTGCATAAGGACTTCTCGGATAAAAGGGAGTTGTTTCTTTTTGAGGTGTTTCTTGAACGAGGCCATAAAGCTCAGATGTTGATGCCTGATAAAATTTAGTAAATTTTTCAAGTTTAAGGATTCTTATTGCTTCCAATATCCTTAAGGTGCCAATTGCGTCAACATCAGCAGTATATTCAGGACTTTCAAAACTAACCGCAACATGACTTTGAGCCGCTAAGTTGTATATCTCATTTGGTTTTACCTCTTCAATCACTCTAATAAGATTTGAAGTATCTGTTAGATCT
>MDTG01366960.1_pt1 | contig 25310 bp, 25 predicted proteins | sample 811421 | NCBI WGS metagenome assembly MDTG01 (sample SAMN05326645, study PRJNA326480) | marine metagenome | isolation source: seawater | place: Pacific Ocean: South East | collected 2011 | reverse complement strand
TGCTGCTGCTAAGACTCCCAACCCGGAACCACCATATTGCTCGGGGATCAGAATCGAGAGAAACCCAGCATCGGCCAGAGCCTCAACGAATTCGGTAGGATATATGCGGTCCCGATCTAATGCTTGCCAATAGGTCCCGGGAAAATCCTCACAGAGTCTTCGGACAGCATCTCTGATCTCCGGGAAGGCGTGGTCATTTGCGTGTGTCATTAAAAAAATCCTGCTCCCTAGATTGGATCCCAAGTAAATACTTGTCCCGACACCTCTAATGGTGACAGAGATGATTCAAAGGCGGGGATCAAGTCAGTGGCAATTGATTCGACTGTCCAGCCATCTTGCCTGTGCATCGACCTGACAGGGCGTGGCATTTGAAACAGGAAAATTTCATTTTTCCGTACGCAGAATATTTGTCCGCTAATATTACTGCTCTGGTCGGAACACAGGAAAGCCACCAACGGAGCGACTTTATCAGCGGTCATACTCTTCAGGCGTTTTACACGCTCTTTGGCAGACGGACTATCTTCGGGAATACTGTCGGTCATCCGGCTCCACGCGAATGGCGCAATGCAATTTGAGCGAACCCCAAACCGGCTCATATCGAGCGCGATCGAGTTCGACAATCCGACGATGCCAAGTTTCGCGGCACTATAATTCGCCTGCCCCACATTACCAATAAGACCCGAGGTGGAGGTCATATGGATCATCGAGCCGCTGCCCTGATCTCTAAAGTAAGGGGCAGCCGCGCGGGATATGTTGAAACTTCCCGTCAGCTGAACGTTGATTACGGCTTGCCAATCCTCATGGCTCATTTTGTGGAAAATAATGTCCCGTGAGATACCGGCGTTGTTGATGACCGCGTCAATTCGACCGAACTGCTCGATAGCTGCCGTAATCACTGAGTCGGCCGCTTTGGGATCACTGATATCCGCTGAATTTGGGAATGCGGCACCGCCAGCTGCCTTAATAGAGGCCGCCACCTCACCAGCGACGCCTTCGGTGGTGCCCTGGCCTGAGAGTGATTTGCCGAAATCGTTAACGATCACTGCAGCACCCTCGCGAGCACACAGCAATGCAATCTCCTTACCGATGCCCCTGCCTGCGCCCGTGACAGCGACTACCTTGCCAGCCAGATTGGTGGATTCGCTCATAATTAGTACTGTGACTCGGGCAAGCGCACGACAAGCCCGTCCAAGCTCTCAGTGATGTGTATTTGGCAGGAGAGTCGGCTGTCCTCGTTTGGATCAATGGCACAAGTGAGCATTTGTGCCTCCATGGAAGTTTGCGGCTGGGTTTTTGCCCGCCATTCGGGTGCAAGATATACATGACAGGTAGCGCATGACATGGAGCCACCGCAATCTGCGATGACTTCTTCAATGTCATTTTCTATGGCAAGTTGCATCAGGTTTGCGCCATCCTCTGCCTTAGCCGCCCCCTGTTCGCCATTTGGTCGAACGAACGTCACACTGAGCATCTACTCATCTCCTGAAAAATTCTCATTTAATCGCGTTCAAACACCGCGGCTATACCTTGCCCGCCGCCAATGCACATTGTTTCCAGCGCGCGCCGTCCATCTCGTCGCTCGAGCTCATACAACATTGAAGTCATGATGCGCACGCCGGTTGCTGCGATGGGATGGCCGAGCGATATGCCCGAGCCGTTCACATTGATTCTCGACATATCCGAGAAATCCCAACCTTTTAGCACCGCCAATACTTGCGCGGCGAACGCCTCGTTTAATTCTATGAGATCCAGATCATCCCAGTTCAACTTGCTGCGCTGAAACAGTTTGGATACGGCCGACACTGGTCCGATACCCATTGTTGCTGGCTCGCAGCCCGTTGCTGCCCAGCTTGACAGAAAGGCAAGCGGTTCGAGATTCAGCATCGATAGTTTATCCTCGGCAACGACCAAGCAGGCGGCCGCAGCGTCGTTCTGCTGGCTGGCGTTGCCCGCAGTGACAGTTCCTCCCTCCATAATTGGACGTAAGCCCTCCAGTGTTTCCATAGAGCAATCCATCCGAATGCCCTCATCCTTGGTGAAAACCCGAGGCTCACCTTTCTTTTGAGGTATTGAGACGGGTACCACTTCTCTGTCAAATTTACCTGCACCCCATGCTGCCGCCGCGCGACGGTGACTCTCAACGGAATACTGATCAGATTCTTTTCTCGAAATGCCAAAATCGCGGGCCAAATTCTCAGCTGTTTCAATCATCCCGGAAATGACGCCAAAGCGCTCCGCGGGCTGTGATCTCTCTCTCCCTCGTTCGAGGCGATCAAAAAGAAAAGTAGATCCAGCTTTGACACCTCTGCGCATTGCGGTGGTATAGAACTCAACGTTACTCATGCTCTCTACACCGCCCGCCAAAACAACATCGGCTGCTCCCGTTTCTACCATCATGCAGGCATTAATTATCGCCTGCAGACCACCGCCGCAGCGGCGATCAACTTGGCAGCCGGGAACGCTAGTGGGTAGTCCCGCTCGAAGTGCTGCCCACCTTCCTATGCAAGGTGCCTCGCTGTTGGCATAACTCTGTGCAAACACGACATCATCAATTCGATGCGGTTCCAGACCCGTTTTGTCGATAACACTTTTCATGATGTGCGCGGCCAGTTCTTCAGCCGGCAGGGGCGCCAAGCTCTGTAAAAATCCCCCTATTGGGGTTCTCAGCGGCGATACGATTGCGGCTCTTGGCATATCAATTTGCCTTTGGATGACGTCTCATCACAGTCCCGGCCCGTTGCAGTATCGAGCCGTCTGCAGACGGCAGTGTGATGGGCCCGTCAGATTGACTGGGTAATATTACTGTGGCGGTTCCGGGCGCTGTGTTCACACCCCTCTGATTAACGGACGCCATCTCTACATCAACGACAAAATGCTCGCCGTCCTTTCTTTTGTCCGTAATGAAGCCTGAGCAAATTGTCGTGTCCCCCATAAAGTTAAAAGCTCTGGAGCTGCAGCGAAATTTCCAGAGCCAGCCGTCGTCACCCATCCAATTGGTCAGAAGGTGAATTAACCAACTCGTCCGCATTTGCCCGTAGTCATAGGAGCTCGGCAAGCCCAGCTCTTGCGCCCTGTCGTGGTCCCAGTGCACTCGCTGCACCACGTCCGGTACGCCGTATTGGTCGGGCACGTAAAACGCAGGCATTTTTTTTCTCTGGGCGTAGCCCAAGCCCAAGGGTCCAATTCCGCTACTGGATAGACCCATTCCCATATGCATGGAAATGATGTCGACCATGGTCAGGGGCCCCTTCGCAACGGGGGTCAGTTGATCTCCGATCATCACGTCCTCCCAGTAACGCGGGGAGCTTCCTCTGCATTCTTCTGCTGCATAGATCTCGTCAATACGCTCAATCTCTTTAGTAGAGTAGGTCTGACGTTTAATGTTGGCGTATCGCCCTGTTTTTTTGTTCCCTCCCGTTCAGCGCTCAAGTAGGACTCTTCTCTTTTTCCAACCGGCTGTCCTTCTGCATCAACATAAAGATCACTGTAAATCTCGGTGACGGTGCGCCCGCCACTGAAAGCAGATTTATCTTTGACAATGACATCGGACGTCACGCGTTGAACAAAAATTTGCTCGTCTGGATAAGTAGGTTGCCACCAGGTCCACTCCACCCCGGTATAGTACTTGCCGACGCCACGAAATAAGCCCTTGAAAAGTGTTTTGGTATTTTCGTCTGGTTTTGGCGTTAGATTGGTGCCCGTGCTATGCAGAAACAGCGGCGACGCGATTTGATCTTTCCAGCGAGTTGCTTTTCCGTAATCTCTATCGTTAAAGAGCGGGTTACTGTCCCCGCACGCAAAGGCGAAGTGCCTCATTCCGTCAGGCGACGCAATTTCATTGTATGGTTTGTTTCGAGAGAATTTCGGAACGCCTATCTGACGCTTTGCACGCGCGATATCGTTGTCCGAAATCTTCCCGGTTTCTTTTCCAGATTGAGGCGCCTTGTCAGACAACTATTACCCTCCTGTCCGTGACGGATGTCGTAGTCATTCTGAGGCCGCCCACTAAAAATTGCCTAGTAATGCCTCGAACCTTATGCTAAAAACTGACGGTGCGTCAACTATTGGCGTTGCTTGGTTTGTCGTCATGATACGCGGGGAGTAGTATTTGTGAGAGTTGATTATCTGGCATGGCCGCGGAGGGACCTACCTGCGCTCAATGAGCGAAACCGATTTTTTTGGCAGTCGGGCGAAGCCGGCGTTCTTCGTTTCAGTCAATGCAACGCTTGTGGATACTTCATCCATCCGTCTGCCCCGATTTGTGCTCAGTGCAGATCCAGAGATATTACGCCCGCCGAGGTATCGGGTCGAGCGACAGTGCTGACTTTCACGATAAACCGGCACGCGTGGCAGACAGGACTAGAGGCGCCTTTTGTAGTGGCCATTGTTGAGATGGAAGAACAAGAGGGTCTCAGGCTGACCACAAACATCGTCAATTGTTCGGTTGAAGATGTTTTTATTGGGCAGTCGGTCAAGGTGCTTTTTGATCACCGGGAAGATGTCTGGCTGCCGCTTTTTGAGCCTGATTTACCGGGTGGTGATGATAAATGAAGGTCCTCGAGCGTGACGCTTGTATTACCGGAGCGGGAATCTCTGCGATTGGCCGCAATGTCAATAAGCCGGCGATTGATCTGGCACTTGACTCAATTATGAGCGCGATTGCGCACGCCGGATTGACCGTAGATGACGTAGACGGTCTCTGCACCAATCCGGCAGTGAGCGAGACGCCCGGAATGACGCCCGTTCCTTTGCGCGACATTAAGAACGGCTTGGGTTTACGGCTAAACTGGTTTGCCTCGTTGCAAGAGGGCCCCAGCACGCTGTCATCGATAATGACCGCAGCAATGGCGGTGGCGACGGGGCAGGCGCGCCATGTTGTTGTTCACCGTACAGCCATCCAGTATTCCATGATGAAGCAATCGCGAGAGGCGCCATTGCAAGACGGTGCGCCCGCGCGCAGATGGAATAATTGGCAAGGCTGGTCTTATCCATTTAATGCGCTATCGCCGATTCACAGCCACGCCATGATTACCAAAGTCAGAATGCATCGGCATGGTTTGACTCGAAAGCAAATGGCGTCATGGGTCCTTAACGCTCGAAAAAATGCTCAGTTAACCCCCTCAGCAATTTATCGAGAGTCGCTCTCTTTAGAGGACTATTTATCCAGTCGCATCATTTCAGATCCGCTATGCATGTATGACTGCGATGCGCCGATAGATGGATCCGTATCATTCATTGTTTCGGGAGTGGCCGCCGCTGAGGAAACTCGAAACAGGCCGCTTCGATTAGAGGCAATGAGCGGCGCCCTTTATGGAAAAGACAGTTGGGATCAATATGAGGACATTACAAGTATGCCGGCGAGAGATGTTGGCAAGCGACTCTGGCAGCGCACCGATCTCAAGCCGTCTGATATGGACCTCGCCAATATTTATGATGGGTTCAGTATCCAGCCCATTATTTGGTTGGAGGCGCTCGGATTTTGTGCGCCGGGCGAGGGAGGAGAATATATCGCTCAGCCCGGACAAATCACTCTCGATGGCGTCTGTCCCATGAATACCGGTGGTGGGCAACTGTCGGGTGGTCGATTACATGGTTTTGGCTTGTTGAGGGAGTCTTGTCTACAGCTCTGGGGCGAGGCAGATGGCCGGCAAGTCAAGGGCGATCCGGAATTGGCACTTACGTCTGTTGGGGGAGGGGCCTTGGCTGGGGCGTTGATACTAAGCCGTCAATAATGATGCTGCTTTTCTAAATTCCCACTGGCAGGTCATTGAAGGGCCGATTTTTATCGACGCGTATTTCGCCAGGCATGCCTAATACTCGTTCGGCGATCACGTTCATCAAAATTTCGTCAGTTCCCCCGGCAATTCTCGATCCTGGTGCTTTTAGCCAGCCTTTTTGGAACACAGCAGCCTGTTCGGAAATATCCGGTGAGTTTATGATGCCAAATTCTGCTTGTAGATCCATTGCATAATCACACAACTGCTGGAGTTGCTCGGCCATTACCAATTTCGCGATCGACATTTCTGGACCCGGTGTCCCCCCTCGAGAGAGTGTGGTGAGCGCCCTCATCCTAGTCAAGTTGATGCCTTCTGAGTTGACATACCAGTCGGCGAGTTTTTGCCTGAATTGGGGATCTTTGAGGACGGTGCCTGTGTCGCAGGGCAGTCGAGAGGCCAGCGCGACCAATTCTCGGCAGTCGGCCCCTTTGGCGCCACCGATCGCCAGTCGCTCGGTTGCTAATGTTCCGAGCGCCGCTTTCCAGCCACCACCGACATCAGAAATTCTCTGGCTGTCGGGAATCTTAACATCCGCAAAGTAGACTTCATTGAATCCGCTTTGTCCCGATATTTGATTAATGGGTCGTACCTCAATGCCGGGAGTCTGCATATCCACCCAGAACATGGTGAGCCCCGAGTGCTTTACTACGGTCGGATCGGTTCGCGTCAACAGTAAGCCGAAATCTGAGAGGTGCGCATTACTTGTCCAAACCTTCTGTCCGTTGACAACCCATCCGCTTGAGGTCGATTCGGCGCGAGTTCGGATGCCTGCGAGGTCAGACCCGGCGGCTGGTTCAGAGAATAGTTGGCACCAAATTTCTTCTCCACGGAGCGCAGGTTTGACGAATCGATTTTTCAGTTCTTCGGAGCCAAGCTTGATAATGGATGGCATGCATACCCCAAGACTCACTTGAAAAATGCCCTCGGGAATATCAAATTGCTGTTCTTCCTGAGCAAAAATCACGCTCTCGATAGCCGACCCTCCGGGCCCTCCCCACTCCTTTGACCACGAAATACAGGCGAAATCGTGGTCTGCCTTGAGCGCCTGCCATTCCTTAGCGGCCTTCAGTAGCGCTTGAGGCGACAAACATGAGGATATGCCGGGTTGCCCGATTACCTTTCTTTCGGCGTGTTGCTCAAGAAAGTTGATTGCTTTCTGGCGATACGATGCTTCGTGCTCGGTGTCGTGAAAGTTCACAAATTTCCCCCATGGCTATCCGCGAGCGCCCATTGCTTTTCGATTTCGGCGGCCAACCTCTCTTTCCATATATTGATCGGCCCCAAAAACAGCGAAAGCTGTTTTGCTCTTCGATAGAAAAGGTGGCAGTCGGTCTCCCAAGTAGTGCCGATGCCACCAAAAATTTCTATCATTTCCGAGGCGGCGAGCTGAAACGCGCGGGTTGCTGCGATTCTAGCGGCGGCTGCCGCTCTCGGGAGTTCTTCGCTTTGACTCTCCAGAGCCCACGCGCCAAAGTAACAATTGGAGCGTGCGATCTGGTTCTCAACATATATCCGTGCCAGCTTGTGCTTGACCGCTTGAAAGCTACCGATTGCACGCCCAAATGCATATCGTTGCTGTGCATAGTCCTGAGCGGTGGCAAGCGCCGCCTCGGCACCGCCTAGCTGCTCGAATGCCACAAATACAGCAGCTCGATCATGAATTTTTTGCAAAAGCGCTTTTCCACTCCCTGCCTCTCCGAGGGGAGCAGCGCTCGCACCTGTAAATTTGATTTCAGCGCAACTCCTCGTGGGATCAAGTGTGGGCAGCGTGGTGGTAGAGACCCCATGGCGTTTAAGCTCGATCAAATAGAGACTTTCGCCATGGCTGTCATTCGCTAAGGCAATAGCCCAGTCGGCGACGTCGCCGTCAGTAACGGGGACTTTCCTGCCCGTAATGCTGCTGTCGACAAACGCGCATTCAAGATCCGGCCGGCCGGCGCCCTCCGCTGTCGCGATACATCCTATTTGGTGTCCAGAGGCGATATGAGGAAGGATTAGAGATTTTTGTTGCTCGCTACCGAGCAGGTTTACCGCTTCTGCAAAGGCATAAACCGATGAAGCGAAGGGCGTTGGATTGACCGCTCTGCCAAGTTCCTCGGCGATGGCACAGAGGTCTGTCGCGCCCATGCCCGAGCCGCCATATGCTTCTGGAAGAATCGCGCCTTGCCACCCGAGATCCGCCATGGCGGTCCACAGCTCCGCATCGAAAGGGGTATCGGGCTCATCGAGTACTTGCCTCACGCGCGCCGTCCCGCAATTAGCGCTCAAAAACCGCCTTGCCTCTTGTTGCAGATGCTTTTGATCCTCAGTGAAATCGAAGTCCATATCGCTATATCTTGCAATCTCTTCAAGTGGAATTTAGCACAAAAACTGATGTATAGTCAGTTACAAAATTTGTTGGAGGGCAAGCAATGTCTGAGGCTGTCAGTGGTCCAGAGTTTGATATGGCGGAGATTCCCAGTCACGTTCCCCACGATTTGGTGCATCTTTGCGACTTTCGGAGTGGTTTGGGCAGTTATCCCCATGAGCAGCTAGGTGGGCTGCATCGAGGCCCGCGAATTTTTTACTCCCCGATCAGTCACCAGAATCGAGGTGCAAAAAACAAGGGTGCTTGGATTCTCACAAAAGCCGAAGACATTCGTTACGTGCTGCAGCACCCGGAGATCTTTTCTAGTGCCCAGCCCAGAGCCCAGGCGATGGGCGAGACTTGGAAACTCATACCGCTTGAAGTTGACCCACCAGAGCATCTTAACTATCGACAACTACTCAACCCTTTATTTTCCCCGGGGGCAGTGAAGCTGAAACGGGACGCTATTCGTGATCTTGCCGGGGAGCTCATAGCGGGTATGGCGTCCAAAGGTGCGTGTGAATTCGTGTCGGAGTTCAGCGAGATTTATCCAGTGAGTATATTCCTCACATTACTTGGCCTTCCGAGAAGCGACTTGCCCAAATTTCGGTCTTGGGCAGATACTATCGTGCATAGCGCGGCGGGGCGCGGCCCAGCGCTGTTGGAAGTTAAGCAATTCTTGAGTGATCTCATTTCAGAGCGGAGCAAGAGTCCGGGTGAGGATTTAGTGTCTCTGATTACTCAATTTGAAATCGATGGGTCTCCTATTTCTCATGAAGAGATGGTGGGCATCGTCGTTATGCTTTTCATCGGCGGCCTCGATACGGTGGTGGGTTCTCTGGGCTTCCAATTTTGTTTTCTCGCAGAGAATCCTGATCAGCAACAACTGTTGCGCGACAGCCCCGAGTTACTGCCCGATGCGGTAGAGGAATTGTTTCGTGCATTTTCAATTGTCACGACAGCCAGAGTGACAACGCAGGATTATGAGTTCCAGGGAGTGAAATTCAAGAAGGGAGATATGGTGACAGCATCAACAATCCTCTCCACGCGTGACCCTGATGAATTTGCACAACCCCACGATGTTGATTTTTCTCGTAGCCCAAATCGCCATAACGCATTCTCGTTCGGCCCACACCGGTGTCTGGGATCTCACTTGGCTCGTCTAGAAGTGACCATAGCTTTGGAGGAATGGTTGGCGCGTATTCCGACTTTTTCAGTTGAAGACGGCGCGAGGATCAACGCTGTGGGGGGGGGTGTGCTCGGTTTGGATTGTTTGCCTCTGAGATGGTGACCATTAACCCGGATGTCGTTATGTTGAGTTGTCCGTATGCACGAGGGTGATCCCACTAATAATGATCTTTTGACAGGGTTGAGCCGGCTTTATATCGATGGCGAATATGTCGAAGCTTCCTATGATGAAGAGCCGGTGATCGACCCCGGAAATGAAGAGATCGTCGGCTACGCCCCAGTGGCAGATCAACTTCATCTCACAACTGCTGTTGCCGCCGCGCGCCACGCCTTCGATCATGGTCCGTGGCCAAGATATTCGCCCCAGGAGCGCGCTCAGGTGTTAATGCGATTCCATGCTGCGCTAGCGGGCCAGCGGGATCGGCTAGCCCACATCCTGATCCGAGAAGCAGGTGTCATTCGGGCTGACGTGTGGTCGCGTCAGATAGATATTCCGCTAAAACATCTGGCTAACAACATTAATATCGCGCTTCAAGATTTTTCACGGCAGGTTTGTCCGGAGGTTGTCACTGCCGGCAAAAGAAAAGCTATTGGAAGTGCGCTGGTGCAACGGGTGCCTGTTGGCGTTGTAGCCGCAGTGTCTGCCTATAATTACCCCACATATTTAAATCTCGCCAAAATAGGGCCGGCTTTGATGGCGGGCAATACAATGATTCTCAAGCCATCGCCGATGACGCCATTTCAGGCCATATTACTTGGGCAGATTGCCTCAGAAGCCGGCTTGCCACGTGGTGTTCTTAATATCGTCAATGGAGGTGCCGAGGTGGGCCAGTTTCTCTGTGCTGATTCCGGCGTTGATCTCATCAGCTTTACGGGTTCAGAGCAGGTCGGAAAAATAATTGCCGAGAACGCGGGCCGTAATCTCAAGCGATGTTTGTTGGAGTTAGGCGGGAAATCGCCTTTGATCGTGCGTTCTGATGCCAATCTCGATGCGGCGGCGGCGATGATCTTACGGGGGTTTACCTCGCACGCGGGGCAGGGATGCGCGATGTTTACCCGAGCTATCGTTCACAATTCGATCAAAAAAAACGTTGTCGATCGCATTTCTGAAATGGCCAGATCGATCGAGATTGGACCGCCCGGTGCGTCCTCAACCGGCATGGGGCCGGTGATTAGCGCTCAGCAGAGACAGAGGGTGGAAGCCTTTGTGCAAAGAGCCTCGGAAGAGCAGTCGCCGCCGGTGTTCGGCGGGTCCAGACCCACGCATTTGACTAAAGGATTTTTCTTTGAGCCTACGCTCTTTGATAACGTCGATAATCGCTCCGAGATTGCGCAGGAGGAAGTTTTTGGTCCAGTGGGAGTGGTTGTTGGGTTTGATGACGACGAGGAAGCCATTGCGTTGGCCAACGATTCCAAATACGGATTGCGGGCAGGTGTTATTTCATCTGACAGCGGCAAAGCATTCGAGATGGCCCAATGCTTGAATGCGGGGCAAGTGTTGCTGAATGGCGGTGCGTTGACCTCGCTTTCCGATTCCCCGTTTGGCGGACTGAAACAATCTGGAGTTGGACGTGAAAATGGGCGCGAGGGGTTTCTGTGCTATACGGAGGTGAGGAGCATCGAGTATCACGCTTAATTACAGAGTGAAAAAGCCGGCCACGCTACGTTCGATTGGGCCGCTATTGGCATTCGGTTGTCAGCCCATGTTGCGGAGTACCCAACAAGCGGGGTGTATTGGAACTCCTTGCAAAAAGCCTTTCATCCATTGGGCTCTGAAAACCAACCTGAAACAAGGGATCTTATGGAACTTCTGAAACTGGATATCCAAGACTCGATAGCGACACTGACTATTAACAGGCCTGATGCCGGCAATGCGCTCGGGCGGGAAGGTGATGGCCTTGCCGCGCAAGCTGTCTGCGCAGAGATTAACGCTGACCACAACGTGCGCTGTGTCATTCTCACCGGTGCCGGTAAGCATTTTTCCGCTGGTGGCGATGTGAAGGCAATGAAGGACCGGACAGGCGCATTCGCTGCCGATGGCGTGGCAATTCGGGACGGCTATCGGAAGAACATTCATCAGTTTATTAACGCAATCATGAGTATCGAAGTGCCCTTGATCGCCGGAGTGAATGGCGCAGCGATAGGGCTTGGCTGTGATGTTGCCTGCCTTGCCGACATCCGCATCGCGTCTGACAAAGCGATTTTTGGGGCAACTTTTTTAAAGCTTGGGTTAGTCCCGGGCGACGGAGGCGCCTGGCTGCTTCCCAGAGTAATAGGTATGAGCAGGGCTTCTGAATTGCTATACACAGGCTCCACTATTTCGGCCGCTACCGCTGAGAACTGGGGATTGGTAAGTCGCGTCGTGCCCCACGAAAACTTAAAGGAGGAGGTAGAGGCTCTGGCAAACGCTATCAGTTGCCAGCCAAGACACGCATTGAGATTTACGAAGAGCTTGATGCGACAAGGACAAACTTCGAGTTACGAAACCATCCTGGAGATGAGCGCCGTATTTCAGGCGGTATCTCATCTTACGGCCGATCACATGGAGGGTGTTACAGCGCTTCTTGAAAAGCGAGCACCTGTGTTCAAGGGTAAATAGAGGAGTGAATGGTGGGGCATCTCGACAGTAAAGTGGCGGTAATCACTGGAGCGGGAGCAGGTCTGGGCCAGAGCTACGCAATGGCCCTTGCCCGAGAGGGTGCGAGCATCGTTGTTAATGATATAGCGACGGGTCAGCATGCCAGTTTTGCTGCCGATGAAACGGTTCAGCTCATCAAAGATCAAGGTGGTAACGCTGTAGAAAGCTACGCGGACATTACTGCGATCTCAGGTGGAGAGTCGCTTCTGGAGACGGCGCTGGATCGTTTTGGACGAGTCGATATTTTGGTAAACAACGCTGGTATTCTCCGTGATTCGTCTCTCGTAAAGATGGAAGAAAAGCAGTGGGATGCCGTGATGCAAGTTCACCTAAAGGGGCTCTACAGCGCTACGCGCCCCATTTTTTCCTGGATGAAAGAGAGCGGCGGCGGAGGTGTTATCGTGAACTGCACTTCGACGGTTGGCTTACGGGGTAACTTTGGGCAGACGAATTATGCGGCCGCAAAAAGCGGTGTCATTGGCTTTTCTAGCTCTCTGGCCTTAGAAGGTAAAAAATACGGCATCAGGGTGTGGTGTTTGGGTCCGGCCGCCGCCACATCGATGACCGCACATATGCCCGACGACTACAAAAAGGTTTTCCACATAGACAGGGTGGCGCCGGCTCTGGTTTACATGGTGAGTAATTTATCGGGAGACCAGACCGGAAAAACCCTGTTGGCCGGGGGCGGCTGGGTTGGAGAGGCGCGTTTTGAAGTGCATTCGGGTTATGTACCCAATGAGAACTTTGACGCACAGGATTTAGCTCGAGCTGTCGCTGAGGGAAAGGTGATGTTCCCCGAACGGAATCCGAGATTTGTCACCGCCTATGGCCCCGTCAATGAGAACAGGGAATAACTGAATGAGTCTGAATTATCCCGAGGTGCTCTCCCTTAAACAAAGGGGCGTCACTTTTTCATATTCTGAGAAAGACACTATTCTCTATGCGATTGGTGTTGGGTTGGGTGCAAGGTCCGAATGTTATGACGAGCTTAAATTTGTCTACGAAAAAGAGCTGCTTGCGGTTCCGACACTGGCAACAGTCGTGGCTTGGGGGGCGGGAGTCAGTACTCAACAGCTCGGTGTTAACTATCAAAAGGTCCTGCATGGGGAAGAAGAGACAATTCTTCATACTCCCATGCCGGTCGCCGCCAAATTAGTTGCCGATAGTGGCGTGGTCGAGGTCTACGACAAGGGCGCAGATAAGGGCGCTTTGGTGGTAAGGCAGACTAATCTGAGCGATGCAACCACTGGCGACCTCATTGCAACGATCAACCGCACAATTTTCGCCAGAGGCGATGGAGGCTGTGGAGGTGTGAGTGCCGCTGCCCCTCAGCCCCATTCGCCACCCGAGCGCCTCTCTGACGCTCAGGTTGAATATTCGACCTCCTGTAATCAGGCTTTGTTGTATCGACTGTCAGGAGACAAAAATCCATTGCATGTGGATTACGACGTTGCGAAGTCGGCGGGCTTCGATAGGCCGATTTTGCACGGTTTATGCACATACGGAATCACCTGCAGAGCAGTCATGGAGGCTTTCCTCGACTACGATCCCCAGCCCATTGCGAGGCACGCCGCTCGCTTTTCAGCACCCGTCTTCCCCGGAGAAACCCTGCTGATCGATTTATGGAAAGAGGGACTCGAGATCTCTTTTGAGGCCAAGGTCAAAGAGCGAGACGTGATGGTAATAAAGAATGGACGAGCCTTGCTTAGGGATTAATTCGGGGCCGCTACTCATAAAAATCTGGTGCGTATCTGCGGCCTTTATTTTGCACAGGGTCGTGTTGTATCCAAAGCTCTGCGTTGGCGTCCCGAGTCATCTCAATCAGTTGACCCAATGCCGCGTTGTGCCTAACCGAATCGGCATTGGTTGGCGTTTCGGCGGGTGTGCTGAGCTCTTCCAAAAAATGAATAGCGTCGCCGCTGATGACAATGGACCCATACTGTTTAAGGTGAATCAGCAGTGATTGGTGTCCTGGCGTATGCCCCGGTGTTCTCACAATCCTGACCTTGCCATCTCCAAAAACATCCAGGTCATTGTCCAGAAGAATCAGTTGTGTGAAGTCATCCAGTTGGGAATGAAATTTTTTGTTATAGCCGATGTCATTTGGTCCCGCCTGTCTTGCTGCATTCCACTCATCTCTTTGTATAAGAGTCTTTACATTGACGAAGTATTCCAAATTGCCAATGTGATCAAAGTGAAGGTGAGAAAGCGCCAGATAATCGATTTTCCGCGGGGGATAATTGAGCGCTGAAAGTTGATCAAGTAATTTGGATTTCCGAGAGAATTTCACGCCGTATTCAGTTTGGACGGGCGTCGAAGGCGTCATGTCTGCCAAACCTGCATCCCACAGCAGGGACCGGCCTTTATGGATTATCAAAAAACAGGGGTTCGCTTGTGCTGGAACGGCCACCGCGCTCTCTGAAAACCCATAAAAAGTCTGGAAGCCCTGCCAGCCCTCCATGTCCATATATCCGCAATCCAGCACGTATAATCTGGTGCCTTCATCACCGGTCACACCCACCATGGGCCAAACAGTGACCGTGCTTACCAATACAAGCCTAGCTGCATAGGCGAATTTACCAAGGATCGTGTTCACATCGATTTTGGAATTTTCATAAATCTAGACCAGATTTTATCGAAGAATCTGTCAGTTAATAGCGCCTTTAGTACCAGCATAATTTTTGCATTTGTCGGCACGACATACCGTGGCTTCGGATTGTCGCTTGAACAAACTTTAAGAATTAAATCGGACACCACTTTTGGTTGGGCCTCTAGGGAGGCGGCACCCTCAAAAAAAGAATTTGCTGCTGTTGCAATCGCGCTATATGGCCCGTTTCCCGATGTTTTTTGGATTGAGGACATTACGTTTCCTCGCCACTCTGACTTAATGCCACCGGGTTCAAGCAATACCACGTGGATACCGAAGGGGCGGAGTTCATTGCGGGTACAGTCTGCCAAGCCCTCGAGCGCATACTTACTGGCCTGATACCATCCACCTAGAACAGACCAAAGCTTTCCTCCGACAGAGCCCATATGGATGATGGTTCCGCTACGGTTGCTTCGCATACTGGGGAGCACAGCATTGGTCATCGCAGCGAGGCCGAAAAGATTGACCTCAAACTGTCTTCTGGCCTCCTCAATATCCACATCTTCAACGGCGCCATAAGATCCGTACCCGGCGTTGTTGATAAGGATGTCAATTTTCTCCTCTTGTTCGAGAACCCCTTGGACAAAAGAGGCAATACTTGCTGCTGACGTCACGTCTAATTCGGAGATGTTAATGCCAGCCGCCTCGAGTTCGCGCATTCTGTCGACGCGCCGTGCGCCTGCATATACAGCGTAGCCGGCGGACGCCATGCGCATGGCGATGTCAGCGCCGATTCCGGAGGAGGCACCAGTAATCAGGGCAACTTTCTTATTCGTATCCATAGTCAATCTTCCTCAACCAGAATGATCATTTCCGGACAGGCGCGCGCGCCTCTCGCTGCTTTTTCTTCGAGTGCTTCCGGAACGGTTATCTTCTCCGTCGTATTGAAACCGTTGTCATCAAGTGAGAACACTTCGGGCGCGACAGCGGCACATCTGGCATGTCCGACACAACGTTCTACTTCAATTTTGATTTTCACTGCGACTTTCCTCCGCCAATTTTTGCCTAAAATGGCGCCTTAGGTGAGTTGAGGCCCCTTACTGCGGTAGTGTGGATGTGGGGCGAGCACTGCTTTCATTTCACCGATTGTTAAATTTAGGTTTTCGCTTTTCCTTGAAGGCCTTCACTCCCTCTTTGTAGTCTTCGGAAAGACCGCATTCCTTTTGAATATCCCTTTCCAGATCCAACGCCGCGTCAAGTGTAGAGGTCAACGCCGCGCGTATCGCCTTTTTCGCGTTGGCCAAACCATAGGTGGGTGATGACGCCAACCGTGCCACGACGCTGTCAAGTTGAGCCGTAAACTCGTCGTCGGGGACCGCTGCCCAAATCAAACCTATTTGCTGTGCTTCCTCAGCCGTGAATGACTCTGCCAGCAAAGTGAAGCCTAGAGCCCTCGCCAGACCTATTCTTCTGGACATATGCCAGGTTCCACCAGCGTCCGGTATGAGCCCGATTTTCGAAAATGATTGCACGAATTTTGCTGAGACCTTGGCGATCACGATGTCGCAAGCAAGGGCAATATTAACTCCCGCCCCCGCGGCTACGCCGTTGACGCCACACACAACCGGTGCAGGTAGGCTTACGAGCTTCCTTACCAGCGGATTATAAAAAGTCTCGGGCCCAATACTGAGGTCGAGAGGCCCGGCGTTAACGTCTCGGTCACCAAGATCCTGCCCGGCGCAGAATCCACGACCAGCGCCAGTTATCAATAGCACCCGGGCTTCCTCTACCCTTATCGAATCTAGCGCGTGCAGGATCTCATCTTTCATTTCGTCGTTGAGAGCGTTGAGCTGATCCGGGCGGTTCAATATCAGTCGGCATACGCCTTTAGCCTGCTGAAATTGTATGTTGTGATAGGAGGTGGACATTGGCTTAAGTAGCTGGAGTGGGTAGCGAAAGGAGCCTTGCCCGCTGGTGCCTGAGATCACCCCACAGCTGGTCCATGACATGTGCGCGTTTGAGAAAATGGTGGGCATTGGCTTCTGCAGTAAAGCCAAAGGCTCCGTGGATCTGAATATTGGATGCCGCATTCTGGAGCGCTGCATCAACGCTGGTGATTTTGCTGGATATTGCTTGAAAGTCCTTGTCGTCTCGATCTTCCGCGACAACCAGCGCGGAAAAAAGGCATTGAGACTGCGCCGCTTCACTGCGAATCGCCATCTCGGCACACAAGTGTTTCACCGCCTGAAAGGAGCCGATGGGTTTCCCGAACTGTTCTCTTATCTTGGCGTATTCGACCGCCATGCTCTGGGTTGTTGCGGCGATGCCGGTTGCATAAGCCGAGGCCAGTAAAATCGCGCGGGTGTGCAATGCATCATCACTTGCATCTATCCAAAGGGCAGGTCGCGATGCAGGAAGTTGGCTTCTTTCCAGAGTGAGAATTGCATCCATGGGTTTCACAGATTTTCGTTCGACGAACTGGTCAGCTGTAATTAGCGCCGCCCCCTGCTCATTCATTAACAAAATAAGATCCGCTTTGCTCGCCTCGAACAGGTGAAATGCTCCAGCGCACGCGGTCTCACTCATTTGAACAGGGGTGTGCAGGCTACTTGCGACGCCTATGATTAGCGAACCCGATAAGATTTGCCGACACATCGTGTCGTCGCCTCCGAGAGCGGCGATTCGCGCGCCCAGCGTCAGACCAAAAACGCCGACGGACAAGAGTTGATTGCCAAACTCTCTGTAGACAAGCACCTCCTCGGCGGCGCTCAGTCCGACACCGCCGAAACTGTCGCTAATGCCGAGGCCCAAGAAACCCAGATCGCCCAGAATGGGCCACAGACGATCATCTTCGTTTCCCACTTCGCCGTGTTCACGAAACCGGTCGATGGGTGCTTTCTCTCTGAGAAGGCCACTCAGAGTATCCAGAATCTGTTGCTGTTGTGAGTCAGGCAGTAAATTCATAATCCGGCTACGTCATTTGGGGAGGCCCAGAACTCGCTCCCCAATAATATTTCTTTGGATTTGTGACGTTCCCGCGGCGATAGTGGTGGAGAAAGTTCTCAGATAAAAGTAAACCCAGTCGTCTTCGTCCGGGTTTTCCAATGCCTCCGGGCCAATGATGTCCAAGGCCAAGCGACGAACTTTTTGCTGCACTTGTCCCACCATGGCGCGCATTAATGAGCTTTCGGCGCCAGGGTTCCCCGCTTTTGCTCTGGATACGGTCATGTAAGTCATGGCGCGAGCAGCAGCCATGTCAGCCCTCAATTGAGCGAGGCGCGATCCAATCTCGTCAGTGTGCAGATTTTCCGAGCCAAATCGCTTCTTGGCGCGCGTTATCATCTCTTCAACCAGGTGCGCGTAGCGAATTTGATCTTTTATCTGTGCGGTTCCGCGCTCAAAACCTAGAGTAGACATTGCAATTTTCCAGCCGTTGTTTAGTCCGCCGACTACGTTGGCCAGTGGGATCCTCGCCTCGTCGTAAAAGCACTGTACAAAGTGGGGTAGGTTGGGGGCGGTCATGATATTGATGGGTCGTAGCTCCAGACCGGCAACTTTCATATCAAAAATAACCCAGCTGATCCCTTTGTGCTTAGGGGCGTCTGGATCTGTGCGGACAAGTAGTTCTTGCATGTCGCTGAGGTGTCCGTGGCTTGTCCAAATTTTGCTCCCGGTGATGACTAGTTCATCACCGTCGATTTCGGCTCTCGTTGAGAGACTCGCCAGGTCGGAGCCTGAATTGGGCTCGGAGAAGCCCTGACACCAGATGCTCTCGCCCGAGAGGACGGGTTTGAGGTATTTTCGTTTTTGGTGCTCATCACCGTGACTAACGATCGTCGGACCAGCATGATTCAGGCCGACAAAACACAAATGATTGTCGGGCGCTCCCGCGCGGGCGTACTCCTCATACCAAATGAGCTGTCGAGTTAAATCTAGTCCCAAGCCACCGTACTCAGTGGGCCAGGAGATCCCGGCCCATCCGGCATCGAATTGGGTCTTTTGCCAAGCCGTGTCGAAGGTGCGCATTTCTTCGCCATGATGCGGCCTGCGACCGGCAGGGATATTGTCGCGCAGCCAGTCTCTGGCCATCTCTCTAAATTGTTGATCTTCAGCACTAAAATGCAGATCCATGGTGCGACACCTTTCCAGTCATCGAGGCCTGAGATGGCCCGGCGCGCCAAAAACGCTACTGTTGACTTGCCCGAGCCATAAAACTGACATATAGTCAGTTATAAATCAAGTATTTGCTGGCCCTCCAAAACAGGGTTGGTGCTTCTGAAATCCGGAGACATTTTATGACGTCTAGCCTAAATGACTTGGTCCTGGTGAGTGTGGATGACCACGTGATCGAGCCGGCCGATATGTTCGATAAGCACATGCCAGATAAGTTCAAGGATCGTGCCCCAAAGATCGTGAAAGGAACAGCCGGTGCCCATCACTGGTTGGTGGAGGGAAAGAAGGCGCCGGGCTTGGGGCTGAACGCTGTGGCGGGACGACCAAAAGAAGAGTTCGGCTTTGAACCTGTCGCATTCGATCATGTCAGGAAAGGTTGTTACGACGTCGATGCGCGCATCGATGATATGAATGCCAATGGTGTCGTTGGGTCAATGTGCTTTCCCTCCTTCCCTGGGTTTGCCGGCGCCAGATTTCAAAATCCTCAAGACAAGGACTTGGGACTTGCAACCATTCAGGCTTACAACGACTGGCACATTCACGAATGGTGTGGAAAATATCCAGGGAGATTCATTCCGCTTGCCCTGTTGCCGCTGTGGGATCCAGGCCTGGCAGCCAGCGAAATTAAGCGTGTGGCCGATTTGGGTGTTCATGCTGTGGCTTTCCCCGAAAATCCCAGTTTGATTGATCTACCAAGCTTGCACTCCGAAAGCTGGGATCCTGTGTGGGCGGCTTGCGCGGATGACGGCGTCGTGCTGAGTGTTCACATTGGCTCTGCGGGAAACCCTCCATATCCATCGGATGAATCACCGATAGACGCTTGGATCACTTCGATGCCAATGTCCATCGCCGGTGCCGCGGCCGACTGGACCTTCGCCGCATTCTGGGAGAAGTATCCCTCGTTACGTATGGCCCTGTCAGAGGGAGGTATAGGATGGGTGCCTTACTTCATCGAGCGGGCGGATTTTACACAGGCGCATCACAGCAAGTGGACTCGCTGTGACCTCGGTGGCAAGAAGCCGTCAGATGTCTTTAAAAAACACATTATCACTTGTTTTATTGACGATGCGTTTGGGATCGAGAATCGCCATTCTGTTGGGATCGATATGATCACTTGGGAGTGCGATTATCCGCACTCCGACACGGTGTGGCCGCACTGCCCAGAAGTTTTGTGGGAGACGGTGAAGAGAATTCCTGCCGATGAGATAGATAAGATTACTCATCTCAATGCTATGCGTGAGTTCTCCTTTGATCCTTTTTCTGCGCTGGGTGGAAGAGAAAATTGCACCGTGGGGGCGTTAAGAAAACTTGCAAGTCATGTTGACGTGACGCCCAAGTCGTTGGGGGGTCTTGCTCCGACGCGAGATTCCTCCGGACCGGTTACCTCGGCGGATATCACGAGAATTCTATCTCACATATGAGACATCCGAGACATGAAGGGCACGACGGTTGAGTAGTGATGCGCTAAAGGCGGCGACCCAGTTCGTCGCGCTCAATGAGAAAAGTGAGCCTTATCTGGTCGGTTCGCGATGTGAGGCCTGTGATCAGTTATTTCCCGGGCTGAGACAGCATTGCGCGGGATGTTACTCGCGCGATTGCATGAAACAGATCGATTTAGGAACGCACGGCAGCCTCTACAGCTATACCGTTGTCCATAGGAGCTACAAAGGTGTTTCTGTGCCGTTTGTTTCTGCCGTGGTAGACATGGACGGGGGCGGTTCAATAAAGGGGACTATGCTGAACGTGCCGCCAGACCCCGATGAGTTAACCTTTGGCATGCCCCTCTCGGTTGTTTTCCGATGTGCGAGTTGTATGAATCCCGAGGCAGAGGGTTATGTCTCGCATTTCTTTACTCCAGCATTGGATGCATAGGTATGTCAGATAGGGTTTACGTCATTGGTGCGGACATGATCCGTTTTGGCAGATTTGAAGACGAAACCCCTCCCTCGCTGGCCGCCAAAGCCAGCCTGTTGGCACTCGATGACTGCAATGTGGGTATTCAGGATATCCAGGCTGTTTACAGCGGCAATTGTGGGGAGACCATGGTCGGGCAAAGAATGCTCCAGATCATTGGTCAAACCGGGGTCCCTGTGGCGAACGTGACAAACGCTTGCGCCACAGGTGCTACCGCTTTTCGCGAGGCGTGGATGGCCATACGCGCAGGGGTGTGCGATTTGGCGTTGGCGGTGGGCTCAGAAAAGATGGCGAAGGGCGTCCTAGTGCGAAAAAACAGGGCGGGCGATGCGGTCCCCAGGGAAGGTCTGGTAGGGTCCGAAACGATGCCGGCGGTATTTGCAGAGATGGGTATGGAGCACGCGAGACGCTTCGGCACGACGCTTGAGCAGTTTGCCATGGTCTCAGTGAAAAATCATTTTCACAGCACCATGAACCCCAAGGCGATGTATCAAAAAGAAACGCCCTTGGAGGAGGTGCTGGGTTCAGAAATGATCGCTTACCCCAATACCAAGCTGATGTGCTCGGTGAATGTTGATGGCTCGGCTGCCGCAGTATTGTGCAGCGAAAAGAAAATGAAGTCTTTGGGGCTCAGCAAGCGGGCTGTGCTTGTGAAAGCTTCTGCCCTTGCGAGCGATCCATTTACGCCGAGAAACACCGTTATGCCGGATCTCAACGCTGTTACGCAATTGGCAGCCAATGCTGCCTATGAGTCCGGGGGTATAGGGCCTGATGATATTGATCTGGTAGAGCTTCATGACTGCTTCGCCACCGCGGAAATATGTCATTACGAAAATCTGCAGTTATGCGCAGCAGGAGAGGGAGCTAACCTGCTGCAGAGTGGCGCCACTACCTTGGGTGGGAAAATACCTGTCAACGTATCGGGGGGCTTGTTATCCAAAGGGCATCCGCTAGGCGCGACGGGGATTGCCAATGTTTGTGAGGTCGTCATGCAGCTCAGGGGCGAGGCGGGTGCGCGTCAGGTTGAGAACGCCAGGGTTGGCATGACCCATGTCGTTGGTCTGGGAAGTGCTTGTGCTGTCCATATTTTGGAGCGAATCTAAGGGCGTGGAGACAGATGTGATGAACCCGAGGGCCCAAGTGATTAAACGCCAACTAAAAACCGACGGTGGTCACAAATAAGCTATGACGACACCCGACCAAATCGGTCAAGCCACAGAACGCGGCGCCTATAAGTGGTACGTGTTAATACTCCTGGTTTTAATCTATATCTTTGGTGCTGTGGACCGCGGCGTTATCTCGGTGGTGGCTGAATCACTGCGAGAGGCCTTTGATCTGACTGACTCACAGATTGGTGCTTTGGGCGGCTTGGCGTATTCACTGCCATACGCTTTATTCGTTTTGCCGATGGGTTGGGCAGTGGACAGGTTCAATAGAACAACTCTGCTTAGTGCCACGGTTACAATCTGGAGCTGTTGCACAGCGCTCTGCGCTTTCGCAGGTAGCTTCACCAGTCTTTTCGCTGCGCGCGTGTTGATAGGTGCATCAGAGGCTCCAGCCTCGCCCGCGAGCCTATCTATCATCGCCGACACCTTTCCCCGAACGCAGAGAAGTACCGCGGTTGGCATTTATTATTCTGGTGCTGCCGTAGGTCAGCTCTTCATTTTTTTATTGGGAGGCTGGCTATTACTGCATGTGGGCTGGAGGGAGGTATTTCTGGTCGCGGGCATTCCCGGCCTGTTTCTCGCCGGATTACTGTTTTTTACAACTCGAGAGCCGGTTAGGGGCGCGTTTGATCTCGACGCATCTGACGCGCCAGCGATTTCTGGTATCGAAACCGCCAAGAGATCGACCAGAGAAACGGTAACCGAAATTTTTACGACAGCCTCTCTGCGCAATGCATTATTGGCAAATACGTTTGCCACCGGGGTTCAGTACTCCCTCATGGTATGGCTTGTTTCCTTTCTGGTGAGAATACACGGGCTCTCGATCTCGGAGGCGGCGATTTGGGTTGGGGCTGGAGTCGGCGTGTCGCAGTCGATAGGCTCTTTGCTGGTAGGTCCTTTCGCTGATCGGTTCTCGGCAGGCGACGCATCGAGACTGGCAATCATTCCAACAGTGGGTACGGGGCTGGCGCTGGTGGCAGGAGTTATCCTGGCGCTTTCAACGCACTTCTATGTGCTGGTAGCGTCGCTAATTCTGGTCGGGTTGTTTGCCGGTTTTTTTGTCGCCTCGGGGTATTCGCTGATTCTCTCACTGGCGGCACCCGATACCCGAGGCACCACCATGGCCTCGGCCAAACTGCTCTCTGTTCTGTTCGGCGGTGGACTGATTCCCCTAATGACGGGTGCTATCAGTGATTTTGTCGGTGGCGAGGAATCGCTGCGCCCTGCGGTGCTTGCCACGGTGATGCTTTATGCGCTCGCTACGTTCTTCTTTGCGCGGTCACGAAGCGCCTGTCTGGAGAACGAGTCAGCCAGTGGTTAAAAGTGGGTGCCACCATCGACATTAATTGTGGCGCCAGTGATGTAAGCACTGCGTTTCGATAACAAAAAAGCGATAAGCTCGGCAACCTCCTCGGGTTGTCCCACTCTTTGCAGACTGACGTCTATCCCCAGGTTTTTCAGATCCGCTCGCTCGGCGGCCTGGCGGTCGAGTGTAGTTTGCTTCATCAGGGCGTCAATTCTGATTTGCGTGCGCTCAGTCTCAGTGACGCCCGGACAGACACAGTTGGCACGAATGCCCTGAGCACCATAGGTGAGACTGATGTTCTTCGTGATATTCACGATGCTCGCTTTGCAGGCGGTGTAAGGAAATAAATAAGGCTTCGGTGAGCGCACCGAGAATGCACCCATCGTCACAATTGAGCCAATACCATGCGCTAAAAAATGAGGAATGATGGTTCTGCAGCATCGCACCGTACCCATGACGAGGCTATCGAAAGCTGCCTGCCAGTCTTGGTCCGAACTTTCCAGCAGGTCGCCGTACTGGCGCTCGGCATTTGTAGTCACCAAGCCATGTACTTGGCCAAGCGCAGAGGCGGCTGCACTGATTGCTTCGGCTATTTGGCTTTCATGCGTGGCGTCTCCGATGAAGCTATGCGCCGCTACGTGATATTTTTTCGACAGCTCGGCGGCGGTTTCGCTGGCGTCCCGGCGACTGATTATCGCCACCTTGGCCCCATTAGCGGCGAGAAGACTCGCGAGAGATCGACCGATGCCACGAGACCCGCCTACAAGGATGAAGCCGTGATTGCGGATGCCCAGATCCATGTGTCTATCCGATTTTTCCCATGGCGCTGAATATGAACCCTAAGTCAGGCTCACTTTCGAGATTAAAAATACCCTCGATCAGCGCGTTGGCTTCCTGATCGGGCAGGATTCTCGCTGTGAGAGCCCGGAACTTTTCCGTGATGTCCTCATCCGATGCGGGGAGTGAGGGAAATCCTCTGGGGCCTATTTGCGAATGCGTGAACTGTGAACCGTCTTTTAACTTGATCGAAACGCGGGCAAACAGCTCATCTGCGCCATCGGGCGTAGCCTCCGCTAGGGGTATAACCTTATGAGCGATTTCGACCACCCGCGGATCCTGCCAGAGCGCAGGGTCGAGAAAATCGTCGATGCGTGAGTTTCCGGTAATCAATTTTAGGGCGATAGCGAATGCTAGGCTGAACTGCGCGCTGATGGCGTCGACAGGTGTGATAATTGCCGCGCCGTGCGGGATCGCCCAATCGATAAGTCCCACCTCAATTTTTTGAATGTCTTTGGCTATTACATCGTGTTGATCACAGATAACAGCTACACAATCAATTGCGGCGTGTAATGTACCTGCACAGGGATGCAGTTTGAACATGGTGTCTAGAATGTGAAAAGAATCGAGCGGATATTTGTCGACCTGGGCCGCGCGGCCGGCACTAAAGAGGGAGTGAATTCCGCGTTTGCCCTCAAAGATTGTGCGAGGACCGGTCAAACCGGACTCGGCCAGAATTGCCGCCTCTACGCCTGCCCGAGAGGCCAGCCCGGCATGGAATCGTTTTATTTCCCCGCCACTTTGGTCATATTCCATTGTGCCTGAAGCATCGCTGGCCGCGATCGCGAGCGCGTTGGCGATTTCGGTTGAGGATAATCCTAATATTTTGCCTGCGGCCGCCGCAGCGCCAAATACGCCGCCGATTTTGGTCCCATGCCAGCCCAATTCGAGCGTACGACGATGGATTGGACCAACTGAAAGGATCATAGACTGGTAGCCCGCTACCAGCGCGGTAATGAACTGAGCGCCATCCACCGGTTTGCCTTCCGCACACGCTAACGCCGCGGGAATAACGCAAACACCCGGGTGGCCTCCATGGAGGTGACTATCGTCAAACTCGCAGCTGTGCCCGTAGGCCCCATTAGCCAACGCTGCGTAGGGGATGGAGGCTCTTCTTCCGCCAATGATGCTTGCTCCCTGAATGCCCTCATGCAAGGCAAGTAAGGCCTCAATCGGGTACGTTTGTGGTAGAGATTTACCGCGCATTGCTACGCCAAGAAAGTCCAACAGGCATAACTTCGCGATGCGTATTACGTTTGCCGGTAATTCCTCGAATCGCAATTGGGTAATCCAGTCAGCCTGAATTTCCGCGAAGGTCTTTTGAGTTGTCGTCAGACTTTCCATGATTGACTCTGGTCTTGTTGGTTTTTCATGAAC
>MDTG01279131.1_pt1 | contig 25310 bp, 15 predicted proteins | sample 811421 | NCBI WGS metagenome assembly MDTG01 (sample SAMN05326645, study PRJNA326480) | marine metagenome | isolation source: seawater | place: Pacific Ocean: South East | collected 2011 | reverse complement strand
GGGCGCGTCGTCCGGCTGGGGCGCGTCGTCCGGCTGGGGCGCGTCGTCCGGCTGGGGCTCCTCTGCCTGCGGCTCGCTTGGCGTGGGCTGCGGCTCCTGCGCCCCCAGCGGGACCGCCAACCCGAGCACCAGCAGCGCGATCCAACCCGACCCTCTCACTGGCCGCCCTCGCTCGGCGCCTTGAACAGGGCCGGATCCTGCGCCTCGACCCGCTCCTCGAGCACCACCGCGCGCTCGAGCAGGATCCCCTGGTCCCAGCCGCGCGTCGTCACGACCCGGCGGCCTTCGCCGTCGAGCCCCTCGGTCCGCTCCACCCAGTCGCTCCCCTCGTTCAGGGGATAGGCCCAGCCGATCAGGCGGTAGGTCGCCGCGTCCAGGTAGAGCTTGCGGCGACGCCCTGCCTGGTCACGAGTCTCGAGCTCGACCGCCGAGCGGCCCTCGACCCACTCGCCGCCGAGGAAGCGCAGCTCCTGGAGCGCGACCTCCCCGCCGGCCTCGCGCAGGGCCGCGATCGCGAGCGTGGTGCCGGCCAGCTCGTCGCGCCGCCCCGGCTTCAGCGGAGCCAGCTTGCCCTTGCTCAGCGTCCAGCCCTGCTTGCCGTCGTAGACCTCGATCACCTGGTCGGCCCCGAGCCCGCGCTCGATCCGCAGCTTGCGCCCGTGGGCGCGGATCGTCCGCTCGAAGACCTCCTCGCCGCGGGTGACCCGCTCGCGCCGCACGTAGTCGCGCGGGGGCCTGCTCGCCCGGTGGCTGGCCAGGATCTCGCCGGTCTCGCGGGCCAGGAGCTTGGGCTCGGGCTTCCAGCGCCCGACGGGCGGCCCGGACCAGAGCGGCTCGAGCCGGAAGGTGCAGTCGAGCTCCTTGGGCTCACCGCCCCCCTCGTCGAAGCGCCGGACCCGCAAGGTCACGCGCCGCCCCGTGGGCAAGCGCGAGATCCGCGTCAGCAGCTCGTTCTGGACGCGGATCGGCTCGCCCTCGAAGCCGATCACCTCGTCGCCGAGGCGCAAGCCGGCGGCGTAGGCGTTCGACTCGCGCGTGATCGCGTCGATCACGGGGCGGGTGGTGCGCCCGTCCTGGCGGGGAATGTCGCGGACCGTGGCGTTCATGGTCCCGTGCTGGCACTGCTTGCAAGCGCGCAGGTCGAGCAGGAAGTTCTTGATCTGGTTGATCGAGGCCGCGAAGCCGACGCCCACGTTCACGCGACCGCGGTCGGGGCGAAAGCCGCCCAGGCCGTTGATCCCGAGCAGCTCGCCGCGCGCGCTGAAGAGCGGGCCGCCCGAGTTGCCGGGGTTGATCGAGGCGTCGATCTGAATGCAGTCGCCGTAGACGAGGTCCGTGCTGCCGGTGGCGTCCCGGTAGCGGTGCACGCCCGAGACGACGCCCTGGGTCACGGTCGGGGCGAAGTCCTCGGCCAGGAGGAAGGGGTTGCCCATGGCGTAGACCCGCTCGCCGGGGCGGACCGCGTCCGAGTCCCCGAGCGGCACCGCGGGCCAGCGCTGGCGCAGCCGGTCCTCGAGGCGCAGCAGCGCGATATCTCCGCCCGGGTCGATCCCGAGCAGCACCGCGCGGTATTTACGCCCGTCGTTGAGCCCGACCTCCAGCCGACGGCTGGTGCTGCTCACGTGGAAGTTGGTCAGCACGTAGCCGCGCGGGTCGATGATCACGCCCGAGCCGCCGCCGGGCTTGCCCTCCTGGAACACCGCGGCCACCGAGGGCGCCAGCCGGCGGATCAGGGTCATTTGGCGCGCCTCGAGCCGGCGCGCGATCGTGAGCGGGTCCTCGGCGGGCGCGTCCTGGCCCGCCGCCGAGGCGGCCAAGGCCGGCAGCAGCAGGAGCGGCAACGCGCGCTGGGAGAGGCGGTTCATGCGGGGTCCTCGCGTGGGGACTCAGGATAAGGCATCCCTGCAGCGGAGCCGGCGTGCCCGGCTTGGCGAAGCAGCTCGAGCTGGCCCGCCAGCTCGGGCGCGCTCCCCGCCGCGACGAAGGCCTGGAGCGGCGTCATGAAGCCGCCGATCAGCTTGTGCAGGCAGCCCTGCTGCTGCCCCACGAGCTCCAGCTGCACCGCCGAGGCCCCCAAGCTCTTGACGCCCTCGACCGCCTGCCAGGGGAGCAAGCGCGGCGTGGGGGCCAGGCCGTGGACTCGGACCCCGCGAGTCCCTGCCACGAAGGCCGGCGAAGAGGCGAGCGGACGCCAGAGGTGCAGCGCGAGCTGGCTCGCGCCCATGCACCACACGAAGAGGTAGCCGCACGAGACCGAGCCGTAGTGGATCTTCTCGCTGAGCGACCGAGCGCTCAGCCAGAGCGGCCCCTCCTCCCGGGCCATGACCGCGATCCCAAAGGCCATCAGGGTCGCGAAGGCGAAGAGCAGCAGCAGCGCCGCGAATGCGCCCCGCGGCAGGCGCCAGCTGGCGCTGACCAGCTCGCCCCCGATCGCCTCTAGCTCCTCCTGCGTGACGCTCACACGAGCGCCAGGGAGAACCAACGCAAGGAGCGGCGCTCGCACGAGCGCCGCTCCATGAAGGCTCGCGGACCGGAGGGCCTTACTTGTCGGCCTCGGCCACGCCGCGGAAGTACTTCTCGATCAGCTCGCGGTAGCGGGTCGGGAAGCGCTGCTTGAGGAACTGCTCGACCTTCTCGCGCTCCTTCTTCTTCATTGAAGCCCAGCCGTCCTGATCCGCCGCGCGGGAGGCCTCGTGCAGCTCGCCCTCCTTGCCGTCGCCGCCAGGGAGGGTGCTCTTCTTGGCGCCCTGCTTGGGGGGACCCTTGGGAGTCCCCGGCTTGTCGCACTGCCCGGGCTTCTTCTTCTGGCCCGGCTTGTCGCAGGAGCCGCCGCCCTTCTTCTCCTTCTCGCGCATCAGCTCGATCAGCTTGTCGATCTGGGCGACGACCTGCTCCTGGCGCTTCTGGGTGCCCTTGCCGGTGCGGGTGCGCCGGATCAGGCGCTCGATCGTCTCCATCCGCTTGGCCAGCTCGAGCAGGGGGCCCATGCCCTCGCCGCGCAGCTCGCGCAGCAGCCAGTGGGCGCCCTCGCTCACGCGCTCGGGCACGTCGCGCGAGATCAGCTCGCCGAGGAGCTGCTGCGCGCGGGCCTTGGCGCCCTGGGCGTCGTACTCGCCCAGCTCGGGCAGGCGCGCGTAGACGTAGCCCAGGTAGAAGGTCGCCTCGTCGGCGTAGGGCGTCCCGACGCGCAGCCGGCCGCGCACGGCCTCGAGCGCCTCGGCGGCGCCGGCCAGGTCGTCCTGGGCCAGGAGCGAGCGACCCAGGAAGTAGGTCGCGTGCGACTTGAGGTAGAGGTCGTCGCTGCTGGCGGCGACGGCCTGCCAGGCGTCAGCGTTGTCGCCCAGGCGCTCGTATTCGGCGTAGGCCTGCGCGTAGGCCGGCACCGCCGCGAGGAGCGCGCGGTGGATCCGATCCCGCGTCGGCGCGGCCCCGTCCAGGCCCGCCAGGGCTCGTGGGTCCTCGGCGTAGGCCTTGCGGAAGCGCTCGACCTTGGCGGCCGGACCCTGGTCCTCGCTCAGGAGCGGCATGCGCGGGTCCATGGCCAGCGCGGGGCCGGCGAGGGCCCCGGCGAGGAGGAGGGAGAGTAGGGCTGGACGCTGCATGTCTAGCGCTCCTTGTTGAGTCGTTCGTGAAGGTCGCGGGCGAACTCGGCCACGCGGCCCTGCTTCTCGGCGATGTGCTCGACGGCGTTGCGCTGGACCTTGCTCAGGTCCGCCTCCGCGGTGCGGTCCAGGTCGAAGCGCTTGGTCATGTCGTTGACGCGCACCTGCTGGCTCTTGAGCACCTTGAGCTCGGCGGTCGCCGGCAGGAGGGGCGCGCCGTTGTCGTCGGGGCCACCGCCGCCGCCGCCACCGCCGCCGCCGCCGCCGCCGCGGGCGTCGATCTCCTTTTTGATCACTTCGATCAGCTCCTCGAGGCTGCGCTCGATGTCGCGCTGAAGGGTGACCAGGAAGGCGTCGACGTCTTGCTCCTTGGCGCTGGCTTGCTCGAGGTGCTTGCTCGCGCGGGCCAGGTCGTGGACGAGCTCACCGATCACGGTCGGGAGGATCGCCGTCGACCCCTCCTCGCGCACGATCTCGAGCGCCTTGCCGGCCTCGTCGCGCAGCTCGCCCTCCTTCTCGCCCAGCGAGCGCGCCTCGCGGCGCTGGCCTCGGCGAGCCTTCCACTCCTTGCGCAGCTCCTCGGTCGAGGCGGTGATCTCCTTCTGCTTGGCGAGCATGACCTGGAAGCGCTGGCCCAGCGCGCGCAGGATCGCGGCCTGCTCGCGCTTGCGGGCCTGCTGGAGCGCCTCCTCGAGCTGCTGCTGGGCTTGCTCGAGCTGCTGTTTGGCCTCCTCCTGCTTCTGCTTGGCCTGCTTGCCGTGGCGGTTGGCCAGGTCGTCGCCGGCCTTCTTCATCGCCTCCTCGGCGCGCTCGATGTTGCGCGCGCCTGGCTTGCGCTGACCGCCCCCCTGGCTCTCGCTGGGCTTGCCCGGCTTGCCCTCGCCAGGCTTGCCCTTGCCCTGGCCCTGCCCCTGCATGGCCTTGGCCATGCGCTCGGTCTCGCGGCGGGTCCGCTCCTGCTCCGCGCGGCGGCGCTGGTGCTCGGCGAGGCGGAGGACCTCGGCCCGCTTGGCCTCGAGCAGCTTCTTGGCCTCCTGGAGCTCGTCGCGCGCCTTGCGCGCCCGCTCGAGGCCGGGGTCCTGCTCCTTCTTGTTCAGCCGCTCGCCGGCCTGCTCCATGGCGGCCTGAGCCCGCTTGACCGCCTGCGCGGCCTGCTTGCTCGCCTGACCTGGCTTGCCCTGGCCCGGCTTGCCCTGGCCCGGCTTGCCCTGACCCTCTCCAGGCTTGCCCTGCGCGTTGGCCGCGATCGACTTGGCGAGCTCGGCCGCCTGCTTGGGCAGGTCGCCCTGGCGCTGACCGGCCTTGGCGACCTCGCCCGCGTTGGCCTCGGCGATCACCTGGTTCTGCTTGGCGATCAGCTCCTGGACCTTGGCCAGCTGCTGCGCGAGGCTGTCGGCCTGCTCTTCGAGCTGGCGCGCCTCCTCGCTCTTCTCGATGTGCTTCTGCTGCTCCTGCTTGAGCCGCTTCACGTTCTGAAGCAGCTTCTTGAGCTCCTTCGAGTCGTGCTTCTGCTCTTCGCCCGGCTCGGCCTCGAGCGCCGCCAACACGCGCTCGAGCGCGTCGAGGACGGCCTTCTGCTTGACCGAGGCCTCGCCCCCCCCGCCCGCCGCGTCCTGACCTTGGAGCAGCGCCTGGGCCTGCTCCATGGCGCTCAGCACGTCGTCGTCCTTGGACTGACGGAAGGCGTTGCGCAGCCGGCTGGCCTGCTTGGCCCGGTTCTTGGGCATGCGGGCCGCGAGGTTGAAGAGCTTCTTCTCGAGCTCCTCGTACTGCTTCTTGATCTTGGCTTGCTCGCGGTCGAGGCGGGCCTCCTCAGCCTCGGCCTCGCCCTCGGAGGCCGCCGGCGCCCCAGCAGGGCCCTCGGGCTGGGCCTCGCCCTGAGCCAGCGCGAGCGGCGCCAGGAAGAGCGCTCCACTCGCGACCAAGAGGTTCGCGAGGAGCGGGGTCCCAAAGACGTAGGGCGTTCTAGCCAAGAGGGTCGCCTCCTTGGGACCCGGCGCTAAGCGAGCTTAACACCTGCCCCAAGTGATGTCTGCAAGCCAGTCAGCGGGTTCGACGCCGCTGAGACCCGGCTGGGTTCAAGCGACCTTCCACTCCTCCAGCCAAGCCAGGACGTCCTGACCGTCTCCCTCGGGATCGCAGCGCAAGATCCGCCGCCCGCGCTCCGCCGAGAAGAGCTCCTCCGCCCCCGCGTCGCGGCAGTATTGCTCGGCCAGGTCGTCCACATAGAGCCAATCGAGACCCCGATCAATGCCCTCGACGCGGCGGTGGGGATCGATCGGAGTCAGCTCCAGCACCGAGCGGAGCCAGGCCTCGTCCAAGAACGCGCCCTGGCAGAGCCGAAACACGGTCCCGATTCCGTCGTGGTCCTGCCCCATGCGAGCCAGGCTCTGAAAGATCGCCACCGCGTTCCCTACGCACACCAGCCGCGAGCAGCCAGCCGCTCGCACCGCCCGCTCGAAGCCGCCCTCGGCCAGCAGGGTCTTGGCGACGCCGCCGAACCCGGTCACGACGGTTCCGTCGAGGTCGAAGTAGAGGGTCCTCATTCTGGCTCCCGGAGGAGGTTGAGATCGAGAGCTAGAGCGCCCTCCCTGCTTCCTCCACCCCTCCCGACACGCGCCGGCCTCACCCCACACGCGAAACGGGCGACCCAAAAGGGCCGCCCGCTGCGAGTCGACGCGCTCAGGAGGGAACTAGTCCTCCTTGAGGTTGAAGCGCCGCTTCTCCTCCTCGCGGAGCGCGATCGTGCGCGCGGTCACGAGGATCAGGATGCTCTGGGTCTCGAAGAGCTCGCCGTCACGCGAGAAGAGCTTGTTGACCAGGGGCACGTGGTCGATGAAGGGCACGCCCGAGTGCTCCTCCTTGTGGTTGATCTGACGGAAGCCGCCCAGGAGGGCCGAGCCGCCGTCGGGAATCGTGACCGAGGTGAACACCTCCTGGAGGGTGACCTCCGGGACCTCGATGTTCACGTTGATCGCCGCGTTGCTGATCGTTCCCAGGTTGACCGGGATCTGACGGAAGTCGCCGCCGACCAGGGTCGCGAGCGTGGGCTTGAGGTCGAGGGTGATGTACTTGCGGTCCGAGCTGATCGTCGGCCGCACGTCGAGGACGATGCCCTCCTGGAAGGTCGCGATGATCGGGTCCGCGACCTCGGCCACCACCTGACCCGTGCCGCCCGAGCTCAGCTCGTAGTCCGAGATATAGGCGCGCTGGGTGATCACCGAGACGCTGACGCGCTGGCGGTTGGCCGCCGTGATCACGGGAGCGTCGACGATCTTGCGGCGGGCGTTCTCCTGCTCGGCGCGCAGGATCGCGTTTAGCTGGAAGGGATCCAGGAGCGTGAACTGCGCGGCCAGGCCCTTGGCGGGGTTACCCGCGCTGACGCCCGTGCCGTTGAGGCGCGTGCCGGAGAAGTAGGCGTCGCCGCCGTTCAGGATGTTCTGGGTGCGACCACCCAGCATGTTGTTGCCGAAGAAGGGGATACCACCGGGGCCCGGGGCACCGAGGCGCTGGCGGCCGTTACCGACCGGGATCTGACGGCCGAAACCGATCGAACCCTGGTTGGCGCCGGGGCGCGTGGTGCTGGGGCTCGGGTTGGGATCGAGCTGCAGGGCGCGACCGAAGAGGCCCGTGGGGTCGGTGCCGCCCAGCTCGCGCAGGTCGACGCCGATATCCCGCAGGAAGTCGTCGGTCATGCGCACGAAGCGCGTCTCGACCTGGACGAACATGCCGGTGTTGCGGCGCAGGTTCTTGAGGACCTCACGCACCTCGCGGTGCAGGTCGCGGGTCTGGTTGACGATCAGCTGGCCGCGGTGGATCTCGATCGAGGCCGGCTCGTCCCAGTTGTCCTCGCCGACGGAGTTCGTGATGATCTCCTCGAGCTTGTCGGGCTCGAGCACGCGGCCCTCGCCCTCCTCCTCCTCCTCGAAGGAGAAGCCGCCGCCCTGGCCGCCGCCGCCGCCGCCGCCGCCGCCGCCGCCGTTGTTCCCGGTCACTCGGATCCGGTCACCGGGGAAGTCGGGGATCTGGCTGAGCAGATCCTGGACGTCGTAGATATCGAGCACGAACTCGCCGCGGGCGTCCTCCGAGTCCTTGCTGGTGATCAGCAGGGTCTCGTTCTTGAAGGTCATCGCGAGGTCGGTCTGCTCGAGGATGATCTTGAGCGCGTCCTTGAGCAGGATCTCGCGCAGGCGCAGCGAGACGGTCGTCTCCTCACCGTCGACACCCGCGCCGAGCGTGATGTTCAGGCCGGTGATGTCCTGCAGGAAGCTGATCACCTCGGACAGGGCGGTGTCCGGGAAGTTGAGGGTCACGGGGCGCGAGTCGAGGATCTTGCGGTATTCCTTGACCCACTCCGGCTCGCTCGCCTCCTCGTCCGCGATGCTGGCGCTGCGCGACTGGACGCGCTCGAGCCAGAACTGGCGGCTGGGGAACTCCACGCCGTCGGGAAGGCTGGGGACCGCAGCGTCGATGTTGGCCTGGCGGTCCAGGCGGTGCTCGAGGTGGGTGTCCTGGTAGATCTGCTTGCGATTCGTCGCGTGTCGGCCGGCGACCGCGAGCTGGCGCAGCTTGAGCGCCTCCTCGTTCTGTGGGTCGACCTGGAGGATCTCGTTGATCGTGACGTCTGCCGCGCGGTAGTTGTGCAGCATGATCTGATCGAGGGCGCGTCGCTGCATGATCCGGAGCTTCTGCTCCTTCTCCTGGCGGTGGCGCTCCTCCTCGAGCTGCGCCTGCTGGAAGGCCTGGCGCTCGCGCTCCTCTTGCTGGAGGAGCTGGCGCTCGCGCTGGAGGCGGCGGGCGCGGACGATGTAGGTCCGGGCGTTCTCCTCGAAGTTCTCGCTGTCGATCTGGTAGGGGAACCAGCGGATCTTCTCGAGGACCTGCTCGAAGCGAATGATCGCGCGGTCGTACTCCTGCGCGTTGAAGAGGTCCTCGCCGTCCTTGTAGAGGCGCTTGAGGTCTTCCTTCTCCTGCTGGATCGAGACCTCCTTCTCCTGGCGGAGGACCTCGGCGATGGCCTTGAACTCGGCCTGGCGCTCACCCGCCAGCAGCTCGGCCATCATCTTGTAGTGCAGGATCTCCGCGTCGTTGGGCTTGGCGTCGTAGGCCTTGCGGAAGTTCTCGGCCGCCTCCTGATACTCGAAGAGGTCGTAGTGGCGCTTGCCGACCTCGAAGTAGTGGCGGGCGAGGGCCTCGCGCTCCTGATCGCGGAGGCTCAGCTCCTTCTCGAGGTCGTCGAGGCGCCCGTCCCGGCCGCCGTCGTCCTCGGGCGGGGCGTTGGGCTTGGGAGCCTCCTCCCCGCTCGGCTGGCCCTCGTCGGCCGGCTTGGTCTCCGGCTCGCCCGCAGGCTGCTCCTGAGGGTCGCCCTCGGGCTGCTTCTCACCGCCGCCGCCGCAGCCGATGGCCGCCACCGCAAAGAGGGAGAGAGCGCTCCATCGCCAGAGGCGAGTGCGGAGGGCCGTCTTACCGTCCCTGGTACGGCTGGAATGGAGGTTGAACATGTGTCTCACGTCTCCCCAACGATTCGCTTCGCATCCGGCTGCGCGCGCGCGGATCTCGACGCGGGAATCTAGGCGGAGCGTGTCACCGGGTGGTCACAGGCTCAGCAGAGTTCTCCCGCGAAGGGCGGGGTTTGTATCACAGGGGGTCGAAGGGGGTCAAGCTCTTCGCTGCTAAAGAGTTCGGCCCAGTCTTCCCGGGAACCGGGGAGACTGGGCCAACGTGTAGTCAAGCCTGAGGTCTAGCTGAGCCCTAGGCGGCCAGCGCGCGGCGCCGGCCCTGGTGCAGCGCAGCCAAGCCGAGCAGCAGCAACAAGATAGGCAGCCAGCGCACCGGCGCCTCGGGGGCCGTCAGGGCGCAGAGCGCGTCCCCGCCCGAGGCGAGGTGCACGTACTCGGCGTTGCGGACCTTGCTGCTGCGCGAGCGCAGGGTCTCGAGATGGCTCTTGGTGTAGGGGTCCAGCTTGAGCTGGGCCAGCACCCGACCGAAGCGAGCCTCCAGTCCGGCCAGGCGGCTCCAGGCCAGCTTGTTGGCCACCGGAGGCGAGACCCCGTTGCCCAGGCTGATCGCGATCATGCGGCGCATGTAGGCGTCCTGGAGCAGCTGGCGCTGGCTGCTGACGAGGGGCTCGAGCACCGTGGCCTCCGCCCCCTCGCCCAGCTGCAGCTCGCCGAACACGGCCGCCTCGATCGTCTCGAAGAGCTCGGGCAGGGTCAGGGGCTTGGCGTTCTTGTCCTTGCGCAGCTCGCGGCGCTCGTTCTCCCACACCCGCGCCAGCACGTCGTCGGAGGTGAGGAAGAACACGGCCCAGCTCTGGATCGCGTGGATCCGGTCCAGGAGCGAGTAGTCCAGGCTCGGGTTGCCCCGCGCGCTCCAGTCGAGCCAGCGGCTGGCGGCCAGCTTGTCGCCGATCCCGGCCGGGACCTCGAGCGCCTTGCCCTCGAGGATGTTCTCGCAGATCCACTTCAGGGCCGCGCGCTGGGAGTCAGCCGGGATCAGGGCGATGGGCTCGCGAGCCTTGGGGTCGCCGCGGTGGTCGCGGGAGAAGTCCAGGCCGCCGACCTGGCGAGCGACGTTCATGGAGCTGAACTGGACCTCGAACAGGGTCACGTTCAGGGCCCGCCGCAGGCGGCTGTAGCTCTGGTCGTCCTCGACGGTCCGCTTCTCGAGGTCCTGCCAGAGCTTCTTGACCAGGGCCGCGCGGGCCGCGGCGAAGGCCACCGGGTCGTCGCCCAGGTCCCACTGCGCGATCATGGGGTCGGGCGAGCCGAGGTCCTCGTCGGTCGCGTAGGGGATCCCCTGGGCCGAGACCTGGCGGGGGATCGCCTTGAGCTCCTTGCTGTCCTCCTTGACGAGCGCGTAGCCGTACTGGATCGCGAGCATGTCGTAGGGGCCGACGGTCTGGGCGAGGAAGTTGCCCTGGGGGTCGTCCGGCGCGCTCAGGTTGACCGGGTGGTAGTCCATGACCGAGGCCGAGATCGCCTCGGGGCGCTCCTTGCTGTTGATCTTGCTCAGGGGCAGCCAGCTCGAGGCCTTGAAGTTGTGGCGCAGGCCGAGGGTGTGCCCGACCTCGTGCATGACCGTCTCCTTGACGATCTGGGCCAGGTAGCCGCCGAATCCCTCGCCGCCGCTCATGGCGACGTCGGCCATGGCCAGCCGCGCCAGGCCGACCTGCTGGGGCAGGAAGTGGCCCACGTGGCAGATCCCCTTGCGCTCGCGCATCAGGCGCTCGAGCTCGCGAGCGCTCTTGACGCCGCTCTCCTCCTGCTTGAGCTCACCCAGCAGCTCGCGGGCGGTCTCCTTCAGCTGCTCACGCTTGGCCTCGGGGCGCAGGCGCGAGAGGGGGTGCAGGCTGGGGCGCCGCTCGAGGAGCTCCGCCATGGGGCGGGTGAGCATCTTCTTGGGGCCCTCGCGAATCAGGATGTCGTAGTCGCGCATGTAGCCGCGCAGCATCGAGTCGTCGAAGATGATGTCCGCGTCCAGGATCCGCCCGCTGCGCGGGTCGACCCGGCTGGGGCCCATGGCGAAGGCCTGCTCCGAGGTGATCCAGCGGAAGAAGTTGTAGCGGACGTCCTCGGGGTCGACGTCGGCGAACTGGGTGTCGGTCTGCTGACGGACGACGATCGCGCCCTGGATCCCGACCTGCTCGAAGGCCTTGTTCCACTCGAGGATCCCCTCGTGCACCGCCTGGCGATACGCGATCGGGACCGTCTTCTCGACGTAGAACACGATCGGCTCCTTGGGGGGCGACTTCTTCAGCTTGGGGTCGGCCTTCTCGAGCCGCCAGCGGTTGACGTAGCGGACCATGCGCCCGTCCTGCGGATCCCCCTCGACGTAGTCGCGGATCGCGGTCAGGAAGTAGCCCAGGCGGTCGTCGGCGAGGCGCGGGGTGTAGTCGTCCTTCTCCGGCAGGAAGCTGATCGAGTAGTGCAGCGTCATGAAGGTGCCGTCGCCGTAGAGCGGCATGCGCACGGCGACCTCGATGTTCTTGGGGAAGGCCTTGGTCTTGACGAAGCGCGCCAGGTTGCTGCGCAGCGAGAAGAAGCCGCCGAAGAAGGTCGAGTAGCGACCCGCGAGCAGCTCGCCGATATCGAACAGGAACTGCCCCTCGGGGCCGATCGAGACGATCGGGATCGTGGTCACGAGGCGATCCTCGTAGGTCCGCCGCACGACCTCGCTGATCGGCGCGTCCTTCTTGGCGCGCTGGCGCGTGTTCAGCTCGAGGAGCATCAGCTGCTTGTCGAAGCGGACGAGCTTGACGAGCTTGTCCTCCCACTGCCAGCCGGCGTAGTTGCTCCCGCCCGAGACCGAGGTCGCGAGGAAGAAGGGCTTGTCGAGCAGGTCCTTGGGCACCGCGGCCCACAGCTTCTCGCCCTCCTGCTGCTTCTTGTCCTCCTCGGGGGTGTAGAGGGTCATGAAGCCGGGGTGATCCCGCATGCCCTCCAGGGTCTTCTTCCAGTCCGCGAAGCGCTTGCGGTCCTTCTCGAGGGCGTCGTCCTTGGCGAAGGCGACGCCGGCGAGCGCGATCGAGCAGAGCAAGGCGAGAGAGAAACGCTGCATAGGGGCCTCCTCGCGGCGGGGTTTGGGCCGCAGGGCCGCGCACTATAAGCGCATCCCGCCGCCCGCTGCAGGGGTGCCGTGGCTGGGTTTGGCGGCCGGCAGAGATAGGATTTGCGGGTGGACCCCGAGCCGAGTCACCCCGCCCCCCTCTCGCGCGGCGGCCTGCTGCGCGCAGGCCTGCGCGCGGGCTTGCTGGGGGGCGCCCTGGGCCTGCTCTGCCTGGCCGGGGGTGGACCGCTCTTGGCCTGGAACGCGCTCGTCATGACCGCGCTGGCCCTGATCCCCGCGACGCCCCTCGAGCTCGGCGCCTTGCAGGGGCCTCCCCGAGCGCGGCGGGTCCTCGGCCTGACCCTCCTCTGCGCCTGCGTGGCCTTCGTCGGCCTCTCCGGCGGCTTGGTCCAGGCGATCTACCTCGAGCGCCGCTGGGAGGTCCAGGGGGGAGTCCTCGACTCCCTGGGCGCAGGGCTAGCCGAGGTCGGTCAGGCCGACGCCCTGACGGTGATCGCGCTCCCCGCCTGGATCCTGGCCGTGGCGGTCACGGTCGGCCTGGTCGTGCGCGTCCTCAGCCACCTGCTCGAGCGCGCCTCGGGCGCCGACGCCGCCGCCAAGCTCACCCTCGCCAGGCTGCTCCAGGGAGTCGCGCTCGGCTCGCTGAGCCTCCTCGCCCTCGGCGGCCTGATCAGCCCGACCTACGTGCCCGGCTTCTTCGTGCTCGGGTTCGCGGGCGGTGTCGCCGGCGTGTGCCTGGCCGCCTACTACTTCCTCGTGGACCGGATCGCCGAGCTGATCGAGGCCTCCTGGGAGCCGACACCGTGAGTGAGCCGCGCTGGGTCTCGGTCTCCCTCGACGGGGTCACCTACCGCCACGGGCACCGCGACTCGATCTCGCGCCTGCTCGAGGTCGAGGTCGGCCCGAGCGAGGAGCGCGCCCAGCAGGTCGCCGACGCCGTCCTCGCCAGCCTCGAGGGCGACGACCTGATGCTCCGCACCGGCTGGCTGAGCGTGCGCTGGCTGGTCGAGCGCGCCGGCCAGCCCGCCTGGGAGGGGCCGGGCTACCTCTTCTCGTTCGAGTCCAAGGGGAGCGCGTCCTTCGCCAGCTCCTTCAGCGGCCTCGACGAGAGCGAGTGGCCGCTGCCCGGGAGCGGGCCCACGTAGAACAGGCGCAGGTCGTGGGCTTCGCGCCCCGCCAGGTCGTGCTCGCGCAGCCACACCAACCAGCGCCCGTCGGGGCTGAGGGTCGGGTTGCGCGCGCCCGCGGGGATCCGACGCGTCCAGAGCGCGACTCGCTGCTCGAGGTCCCAACACTCGAACACGCCCTCCTTGCCCTCCATGCGGGTACGGCTGCACATTCCGTAGAGGCGAGGCCGACGCGGGTCGAGGCAGACCCGGGCCGAGAGCCACTGACTCAGGCCGGCGCCCTCGGCCAGCTCGCTCGGGAAGAGGAAGTGGCGCGGCTCGCTCAGGTCGAAACGGCAGAGGGTGACCAGGTTCCCGTGCGACAGGGCGACCCGGCCGCCGCCGACCGCCAGGCTGGGCGAGGTCGAGCTCGTGATCAGCTCGGCGCGCGCGGCGCCGCGGCGGAGGTCGAAGCGGAGCAGGTGCCCGCGGCGACGCTCCTCCTCGACGACGCGGTGGTAGTGCGCGTAGAGGTCGAGCCCCTCGGGCCCGAACTCGAAGGAGCGGATCGTGCCAGTGAGAGCCTCTCCTGCTGCGAGCTGCCGACCCGCCGCGTCGTAGACGAGCAGCTTCCCGTCGTTGCGCGAGATCAACGCCACCCTCTGCCCGTCCGGCGAGAGGGCCGAGTACATGCCCTTCTTGTGCCCCGCGAAGCCGTTGGCCCGCGGGGGTAGGAACTCGGGCTCGACCAGCGCCTCGCCCAGCTCGACCAGGACGGTCTCGTGCCCGACACCGGACTCGGAGCTCTCCCGGCACTGGAAGAGCAGTCGGCCCCGCCCGGCGCTCAGGCGATTGGCGAGGTGGCGAGGCGGCTGGAGCGCCTCGCCGGACTTCAGCGTCCAGCGGGGCGCGCTCCCGGCGGCCAGGTCCCAGGCGACGAGGGTCCCGTCGTGGTGCAGGAAGAGCCAAGCGCGGTCGGGGCGAGCGTCGAAGGCGATCTCGGGAATGTCTCCGGGGTAGGCGTCCGTCAGCTGGATCCCGCCAGCGAGGACCCGCAGCGCGCGCCCGACCCCAGGGAGGACCTGGCCCTCCTCGTGGAGCGCGGCCGCGGCGACTCCGGCGGCGAGGGCGTCTGGGCTCTCGAGTTGGCGGCGCAGCTCTGCGAGCTCCGGCCCCTCGGAGCGCGGAGCTCGAGTCGCGGCTGAGCCGGCGACGCTGGCGCCCGGCGCAGGCTGCGCGCCCGGGCTGCGGGTCGAGAGCGCGGCGCCCGAGAGGAGCGCCAGCCCGACCACGAGCAGCCCCGCGACCCGCCCAGACGCGCGAGCCCCCCTCCGCTCCCGAGCGCCGAGGCGTCCGCCCTCGGCCAACGCGTCCGCCAGCTCGCGGGCGCTCGGCCGCTCGGCGGGGTCCTTGGCCAAGGCGCGCGTCACCAGCGCGCTCAGCTCGGGCGAGGCGCCGGGGCAGCCCGCGCTCAGCTCCGGCGGCGGCTCGTGCAGCACCTGGTCGAGCACGTTCCAGAGGCTCGGCCCGGTGAAGGGCGCCCGGCCGGTGAGCGCGAAGCTCAGCACGCCGCCGAGGGCGTAGACGTCGCAGGCGGGGCCCGCCGAGCGCGCGTCCTCGATCTGCTCGGGCGCCATGTAGGCCGGGGTGCCCAGGAGCTCGCCGGTCTGGGTCAGCTCGAGGCTCGCCCCGCTCAGGCTGCGGGCCAGGCCGAAGTCGGTCAGCGCCGGCTCGCCCCGCTCGTCGAAGAGCACGTTGGCCGGCTTGAGGTCGCGGTGCAGCACGCCGCGCTCGTGGGCGTAGGCCACCGCCGCGGCCAGCTTGGCGACGACCGCGCAGCCCTCCTCCAGCGACAGCGGGCCTCCGCGAGCCACCCGCTGCTCGAGGTCACCCCCGGGCAAGAGGTCCTGGACGAGGAAGGCCGGGGCCCGCTCCAGCTCGGCGGCGTGGACCCGCGCTACGTGCGGGTGGTCCAGGGCCGCGGCCAGGCGCGCCTCGCGCCGGAAGCGCTCCAGCTCCTCGCCCGCCTCGATCCGCTGAAGGGTCTTGAGCGCGTAGCGGGCCCCGGTCTCACGGTGGCGCGCCTCGTAGACCACGCCCATCCCGCCGCGGGCCAGCTCGCCGAGCAGCTGGTAGGGGCCGAGCAGCGCGCCCGGCTTGGGCTCGGGCGCCGCGACTCGCCCCAGCGCCACGCTCTCCGGGTCGGCGGCAGCGATCAGCGCCCGCAGCGCGAGGGGGTCGACCCAGCGCGCGCGCAGCAGGACCAGCGCCAAGGCGCCGCGCGAGTCCCCGCGCGGGTCGCGCGCGACCTCGGCCAGGGCGACCTCCAAGCGCTCGCGCGAGACCAATCCGCGCTCGAGGAGCAGCTGAGGGAGGCTCGCCACGCGAGGCGCCTAGCCCGGCCGGAAGTGCTCGGCGCTCGCGTCGCTGCTGTCCCACTGGGCGTCGACCCGCAGCCGCCGCAGGTTCTCGCGCGCCTCGGCCCGCACCACGCCCTCGGCGCTGACGCGGAACTCGATCGGGATCCAGGTGTTGGCGGGCAGCCCCCGCGGAAGCTCGAAGCGGGCCAGCGCCACCCGCCGCTCGCCGTCCTCGAGCAGCTCCAGCTCGATCGCCGCCTGTCCGGCCTGGCTCGTGCCGAACACGATCTTGCCGGAGGTCGGCAGCGAGCTGCCGGCGCTGACCAGGATCTTCTCGGTGCCGTCGCCGCTGCGGGCGAGGAGGGAGGCGGGTGCGCTCATGCGAGCAGGATACCGCGAGCCTCACTCGAGCAGCCCCTCCTGGCGCAGCAGCGCGAGGGCCCGCGCGCCGCGCGCGCGCAGGGCGCCCAGGCGCTGCGCGGCGTCGGCCCAGCCCAGCGCGCGCGCGCAGCGCGCCAGGGCGACCTCGACCTCGAGCGACCCGCGCTCGCCCTGCTCTGCGAGCAGCCCCCGCGCCAGCTCGCCCGCCGCCCCCTGCTGACCCGCGTCGAGGAGCAAGTGCAGCCTCATGGCCTGCACGCGGGGGTCGCGCGGATCGCAGGGCTCCAGCGCCGCGAGCGCCTCTTGCCCGCGATCGCTCCGCCGCAGGACCACGGCCAGCAGGAGCCCGCACTCGGCGCGCCACTCCGCGCGCGGGTCCGGCCCCTCGGGCGGGAGGATCTCCTCGGCGAAGCCCAGCTCGCGGGCCCGCTCGAGGTGCGCGCGCGCCTCCACCCAGCGCTCGCGCAGCAGCTCCAGCCGCGCCCGGTAGACCGCGAGCCGAGCCGAGTCGCGCGGCGCCACCCGCAGGTAGGTGTAGGCCTCCTGGTAACGGCGCGTCGCCATGCAGGCCCGCAGCCAGAGCAGGGTCGCCCCGCGCCGGTAGGGGCCGGCCCACCAGGTCGCCGGGTCGCCCTGGCCGACCCGGCGCGGGATCCGACCGGTCCAGCGGTAGGCGTCCTCGGCGCGACCCAAGGCCAGGGCGATCCGCGCGGCGCCCATGCAGTCGAAGGAGGTCGTGTCGTCGCGGGCGGCCAGCCCCTCGTAGAGCTCGAGCGCCCGCTCGGCGTCGCCCTCCGCGTTGCGCATCTCGAGGTTGCGCGCCAGCTCCGCCAGGAGGCGCGCGTCCTCGGGCGCCTGCGCCAGGTTCCAGCTGGCCAGCTCGACGGGGTCCTCCCAGGCCCGCGCGTAGCGCGGAGTCACTCCCGCGCACACCACCAGCGCGGCGGCCAGGGCCAGCCGCGCCGCCGGCCGGCGCGTGAGCGCCCAGCCGACCCCCAGCGCCAGGGGCGCCAGCGGGAGGAAGAGGTAGCGCAGGTGCACGAACACCACGTCGATCGGGACGATCTGGAGCACCGGCAGGAGCGGCCCGACGCAGGCCAGCAGCCACAGCCCCCAGGTCCGCCGCCGCCGGAGCAGGCCCCAGGCGAAGGCTCCGACCAGGAGCGTCAGCGCCAGGGCCGCCGCGGCGTCGGCCGCTCCGAGCTCGGGGGCTGGTCGCGGCGGGAGGTGCCCCAGGGGCCAGGGGACGAGCGCGCGCTGGACGTAGAAGCCCAGCGCGCGGACGAAGGTCCGCGTCGCCTCCCGCGGGGGCTCGTGGACTCCGAAGCCGCTCAGCTTGGCGCTCAGCGAGAGGTAGGTCCCGACGACCAGCGCCGCCGCCAGGAGCAGGGCGGGCACCAGCCAGGCCAGGTCGCGCTTCAAGCGGCCGCGGCGCCAGGCGGCGAGACCCACCCAGCCCACGCCCGCCAGGGCGCTCAGCTTGGAGAGCAACGCCAGGGCCAGGAAGAGCAGCACCAGCGCCTGGCGCGGGCGCTCCAGCGGAGCGGCGGGGTCGCGCGGACCGCCCAGGTAGACGAACACGGCCAGGAGCGAGAAGAGCCCCGCCAGGAGGTCCTTGCGCTGCGAGATCCAGGCCACGACCTCGACCTGCGCCGGGTGCACGGCGAAGACCAGCCCCGCGACCAGGCACGCCCCGCGCGGGAGCTCGAGCCGCCGCCCGACCGCGAGCAGCGCCGCGACGCAGGCGCCAAAGAGCGCGACGTGGCTGACGTGCAGCCCGAAGGTGCTCTCGCCGAAGAGGAGCCGGTCGAGGAAGTAGGAGAGCACCGGAACCGGGGTGTAGGCCGAGAGCTGGCGCGAGCCGAGGGCCGCCAGCAGCGTCTCCAAGGAGGGGTCGCTCCACCAGGCGGCCCGGTAGACGTAGAAGGCGTCGTCGATCGTGTGGGGCGGGAGCGTCAGCGTCGGCAGGTAGAGGACCACCGCGGCCGCGACGACCAGCGCCTCCCAGGCGAATCTCTGCTCCCTCACGGGGCGCACGATACCCGCGGGCGCGCTGGCCGGGCAGGGCGCGGTGGGACGAGCAGCCTCCGCGGCGCGCCCTGGCCGCGCGAAGCGGCGGGGTCTCCGAGCGCTAGAGTAGGGACGAGGGAGGTGCCAGTGGCGGACCAACCGAAGTGGCCAGGAGGCTTGGCGCTGGGCGCGGGGCTCGCGCTCTGCCTGGTCGGGCTGTGGCTGCTGCCCAGGTCGGCTCCGCGCGAGGGCGCGTCGCCGAGCCCCTCGGTGAGCGCGGCGGCGCCGAGCGGGCCCGACTCCGATCCCCTCGCGCCGAGCGCCGCCCCGCGCGGCCCGGCGGGCGTGATCTCGCTCGGGCCACCGGACGGGGAGCGCGCCACGCTCCAGCTGCTCTTCTTCGCCGACGCCGACGTCCGCTTCCGCCACCACCCCGTCCGGGTGCTCCTCGAAGGCCAGGGCCTCCCCCGCGGGAGCGGCGAGGCCGCGGGGGTCACCGACGCCGAGGGCCAGGTCCAGATCACCCTCCCCCCGGGCACCTACACGCTGACCCCAGCCCTCGGAGGAGCCCTCGCGGAGCGCAGCCTCCTCTTCCTGGGGGAGGGGGAGACCTCACCCCTGGACTGGCCGCGGAGCGGCTCGGGCTGGGGCGAAGCCGCCCCGCCCAGCCTGCCCTCCCTGACCCTGACCCTGGCCGCGGGCGAGGTCACCACGCGCTACGCCTACGACTCGAGCGGGGACGGGCCGCTGACCAACGCCCTCGAGCTGAGCGTGCGCGACGCCGTCGGCGCGCCCGCCGCCGCGGTGGTCGAGGTCTACGCGCTCGACGACGCGCGCCCCCGCCCGAACCGGGGCGTGATCTTCTACGGCGCTGAGCAGGGGCCGCCTCCCCCGCCGATCGCGCACCCCGGCCAGCTGCGCCCGCGCACCGCGGGGCTGGCCGACACCCGGGGGCGCATCAGCCTGCGCGTCTCCCCCGGGCGGCGGCGCGTGGTGGCCCGGGCGGGCTACCGCCTGGGCCGGCTCGACCTGAACCTCGACGAGCTGCGCGAGGCGCCCTATCGGGCCGAGCTGACCCTGAGCGAGACGATCCAGCGCGGCGGGGTCCTGGTGCGGCTGAGCGGGGCAGGCGGGAGCGCGCCCCCGCCCGGTCGCTACGCCCTGCGCTCGCGTGAGCCCGCCCCCTACAGCCGGCCGGAGGCCAGCGGCGCGGCGGTGGCGCTCCACGACCTGCCGCCGGGGCCGACCGCGCTCGTGGTCGAGCGCGACGGCCAGCGCGTCGGCGAGCTCTCGGTCGAGGTCGTAGCGGGCCAGACCCTCGAACGGGCCTTGACCCTGCGCTGAGATCCGGGCGCTGAGGTCCAGCGGCCCTCGCCCCCGGGCGTGGCATGTGGTGGGATTGGCGCCCGACGTGACTCGCTTCCAGCTCGACATTCGCCGCGTCCTCGCCACCTGCGGGGTCCCCTGCCTGGTGCTGGGGATCGCGCAGCTCTTCCCCGCCCTGGTGGCTCTCTTCCACCCGCACCGGCACGCGGGCGAGCTCTTCCTCGGCGCGCTGGCCTCCTGCGGGGTCGGGCTCCTGCTGCGCCGCCTGCGCCCCGACTCCAGCGAGACGGGCAAGCGCGCCCTGACCCGGCGCGAGTCGCTGGCGATCGTGGCCCTGAGCTGGCTGGCGGCGGTGGCCTGCGCCGCGCTCCCCTACCTGCTCGCGACCTCGGCCGGGATCCCCGACGCCCTGGTCGAGAGCGCCAGCGGGCTGACCACCGTCGGCGCGACCGTGTTCCCCGACGTGGACTCGATCCCGCCCTCGCTCCACCTGTGGCGAGCGCTGACCCACTGGCTGGGCGGCGCCGGGATCGTGCTCGTGGTCCTGATCGCGATCCCCTGGCTCGGCCAAGGGAGCGACCTGGCCGTGTCCCAGAAGCGCGAGGCCAGCTTCCTGACCGAGCGCTACCGCGGCTCGACCCGCAACACGCTCCAGGGGTTGGTGCTGGTCTACACCGGCGCCACGGTGGCCCAGACGGTCCTCATGATCGTGCTCGGGGTCTCGCCCTGGGAGTCGCTCCTGCACGCCTTCGCGACGATCTCGACCGGCGGCTTCTCGACCCGGACCGCGAGCATGGGCGCCTGGGGCAACCTGGTCCAGCTGGTGACCCTGGCCTTCATGGTCCTGGGCGCCCTCAGCTTCGCGACCCTGGGCAAGGCCATGGACGAGCTCTGGCGCCGCGCCCGCGACGCGCGCGACCACGCCGGGCTGCCGGGCGCCATGGCGGCCACGATCGGCGAAGGTCCCGCCGTGCTGGGCCGCGCGCTCTGGCGCGACACCGAGATCCGCGGCTACCTCAAGATGCTGGCGCTGGTCTCGCTCGTGATCGCGGCCACGCTCTTCGTGAGCGGCAACGCGCACAAGCCGGGGCGCTACGAAGGCCTGGGCGGCGCCGGCCAGGCCCTCGTCGACGCGGCCTTCACCGTCGGCGCGATCTCGACCACCACCGGGTTCTGCACTGAGGACTACACCCAGTGGCACCCCCTGACCCAAGTGATCCTGCTCGGGCTGATGGTCGTGGGCGGCTGCTCGGGCTCGACGGCGGGCGGGCTCAAGTTCCGCCGCGTCCAGATCCTGCTCCGCCTGCCCCTGCGCGAGGCGCGCCGGGTCGCCAACCCCAAGGCCGTGATCCCGATCCGCGTCGGCGCCCACCACGTACCCGAAGAGCAGGTCCAGGAGGCGACCCGCTACCTGGGCGTCTACGTGCTGATCGTGTTCGCCTGCGCCCTGGTCGTGGGCCTGACCGGCAGCGACATCACGAGCGCCACCGCCGGCTCGATCTCGGCCATGGGGAGCATCGGCCCGGGCTTCGGCGACTGCTCGCCCTCGGGCAGCTTCAAGCCCTACGCCCAGAGCGCGAAGCTGGTCCTGGTCCTGACCATGATCATGGGACGCCTCGAGGTGTGGACCCTGCTGAGCGTGCTCTTCCCCTCGTTCTGGCTGCGCCGCCGCCGCGCGCCGGAGTCGCCGAGCGCTTGACCCGGGCAGCGGCCGGCGAGGTGGCTCCTGCCCGGGGGCGAGTGGCTGGACCGGGCGGCGGAGCTTGGCCTTGCTGCCGCTGAGGGCCGCGGCGAAGGGGTCGCGGCCCTCGCCCTTGGCGAAGATCAGGTGCGAGCGCTCGTCCGCGCACAGGCTGACGCCTCCCGCGGCCCCTGGGCCCGGAGGCTCCTTGACCCCGGCGGGGCGCGGTGTAAGCGTGAGCGGGTGAGCGCCGAGGAGCACGCCTTCGAGCGCGTGCTGGCCGCGACCCGCCAGCACGGGCTGCTGCCGCCGCCCGAGCTGAGCGGCTACGCCGAGCGGCTGCGCGCTGGCGAGGCGGTCCCTGGCCTCCTGCGCGAGCTGGTCGAGCGGGTGCCGGCGCCGCAGCGCTCGCTGCTCGAGCACGCCTGGCGCGCGCCCACCCCGATCCCGGCGACCCTCAGCCCCGACCCCCAACAGCTCGTGCGTCCGGCGCCTGCGCAGGGCTCGAGCCCTGCGCGAGTCCCCTCGACCTTCCCCGCCGAGGACGAGCTCGCCGAGCGCACGACCCGGGGCGAGGGCGAGGCGAGCGGTGGATTCCCGACTCGGATCGGGCCCTACGCGATCGAAGGGGAGCTGGCGCGAGGCGGCATGGGCGTCGTGCTGCGCGCGCGCCACCTGGAGCTGGGGCGCGCGGTCGCGATCAAGCTGCTCCTCGCCGGGCCCGAGGCGAGCGAGCGAATGCGCGAGCGCTTCCGGACCGAGGGCCGGGCCGCGGCGCGGCTGCGCCACCCCAACGTGATCGGGGTCCACGAGGTCGGCGACGACCCTCGCGGTCCCTACCTCGTGATGGACCTGATCGAGGGAGAGTCCCTCGGGGCGCGGATCCGCCGCTCGGGTCCCCTCCCCCCCGAGGCCGCGGCCCGGGTCGTGGCCGAGCTGGCCCGGGCGCTGGCCTACGCACACGAGCACGCCGTCCTGCACCGCGACCTCAAGCCCGACAACGTGCTCCTCGACGAGCGAGGGCACCCGGTCCTGACCGACTTCGGCCTCGCGCGCGAGGTCGACCGCCAGAGCCTGCAGCTGACCCAGGCCGGCCAGCTCCTCGGCACTCCCAGCTACATGGCCCCCGAACAGGCCGAGGGTCGACCCGAGCTGGTCGACCGTCGGACCGATATCTACGGCCTGGGCGCGATCCTCTACGAGGCCCTCACGGGGCGGCTCCCCTTCGAGGAGCAGGCGCTGCCCGCCTTGCTGAGCGCGCTGCGGGAGCGGGCCCCGCAGCGACTCCGCGACCACGAGTCGCAGGTGCCAGCCGACCTCGAGACCGTGTGCCTGAAGTGCCTCGAGAAGGACCCCCTCGACCGCTACGCCACCGCCAGCGAGCTGGCAGAGGACCTCGAGCGCTGGCTGCGCGACGAGCCGATCCAGGCGCGCCCTCCCGGGGCGGCAGGGCGCGCGCGCCGCTGGATTCGCCGCAACCCGCTCACGAGCCAGGTCATCTTCGCCTCGCTCACGATCCTGCTCGGGGCGGGGGCGGGCGGAGCCTGGCTGGCGCTGGAGCAAGTGCGCCGCGAGCGAGACCTGGCGCAGGCGGCACGCGAGGACGCAGCCCGCGAGCGCGACGCGGCGCGAGCCGCCCAGCGCGAGGCCGCCCGCGAGCGCGACGAAGCCCGCGCCCAGCGCCAGCTAGCCGCGGAGCGCCTGGCGGCCTCGCAGAGACTGCTCGGCCAGCTCTTCGACGAGCGGGCTTCGGTGGCGCGCGCCGAGCAGAACTGGGGCGCGAGCGTTCGCCACCTGGCGGCGGCCCTCGAGCGCGAGGACACCCCAGCGCGTCGCTTCGCCCTGGCCCGCGCCCTGACGCGCGCCTGGCCCGAGCAGGAGCTCAGCGACAGCCAGCTCCTGCCCTGGCTCTATTGGAGCCCGGACGGACGCCACCTCTTGGCTTGCTCTGCGAGCCGAGTCCGGCTCTACCAGCGCGGCTCCCCCGAGCCCAAGCTCGCCCTCGAGGGGGGCTTTCGCCCTGGGGCTGCCTGGTCCACCGACGGCCAGCACTTCGCCCTGCGCGTGCTCGGTCGCCCGCCCTCCCAGGCGGATCAGCGGCCCCCGTCGCCCCAGCTCCGAGTCGAGATCCGCGCTCTCGCGGGGGCGCTCGTGGAGCGCTGGGAGCACCAGGCGCACGGCCTGCGCTGGATCGGACCGCGGCGACTGGTGAGCTGGACCTCGAGCGCCGCGCGCTTGCACCAGCTCGGCGTGAAGGAGCCCGCCAGGCTCGGCTTCCGCGGAGTGGTCGGCTTCGGCAGCACGATCCGGTTCAGCCGCGACCTGAGCTTCCTGGTCGCCGCGGGCGGAGGCGCGCGGGACGTCGTGACCTGGGACCTGCGCAGCGGCAAGGCGACGCGCACGCCGCTGCCCTTCCAGCTGCAGCACGCAGCCTCCATGGTGGGCAGCGCCGAGCGTCCGCTCCTGTTGGGGGTCAAGCGCGCCTGCTGGGCGCACTTCCCTGGCGGTGAGTTGGGTCAGCCCTTCCCGCTCCCGCCCCTCGAGGGGTCACGCGCCGTCGCGGCGGGAGGGCGAATCGCGCTTCAGTTCGAGAACTCGCTCGCAGTGCTCGAGCCCGGCTCCCGACCGACCCCCTGGCCGGTCGCGCTCGACGCGGCGGATGTCCAACTCCTCTGGTCTCCGGACGGGCGCCGGCTGGGAGTGACCGCGCGGGCGCGCCCCCTGCGCCTCTTCAACGCGCGCGGCGAGCAGCTCGCCAGCCTGGACGCGGCCGCCGAGGACCTCCTGGTGCGAGGTCGCTTCAACATGGTCGGGACGAGACTGGTGTGGTCTGCCGACTCGCGCGCCTTGAGCTTCGCCGCTGGCTCCAACCTGATCGTGGTCACCCCTGACGGTGACGAGACGGCTCGCCTCTCCCACGCGCCCGAGCACGTCGACACCGTCAGCTGGGCGGGTGGGCGCAACTCGCCCCTCGCCACAGCCACCAAGGAGGCGGTCCGAATTTGGACCCCGCCCGCGGAGGCGAGTCCTCGCCTCCCGGGCGCGAGCTACGCCGTCAGCGCTCCAACCGGCGCTCGCGTGGCGCTCTGTCGACCCCGCGAGCTGCTGGTGGTCGGAGGCGAGCGGGAGCTGCGCGTCCCGGTCCAAGGGGTGCCGCGGGTGTCCTGGTCGCCCAGCGGGAAGCACCTCCTCGTCAGCCAGCGCGGCTCGGGGGCGGTGATCCGAGCCAGCGACGGCCATCAGGCGGCGAAGCTCCGCTTCGGCGGGCGTTGGCTTCCCCAGGCGCCCGACCGGGCGCTCTTCACTCGCCCTCCCGGAGGCGAAGACCGAGGCGGGAGCATCTGGATCGTCGACGCCGCCACGGGCCAGGAGACCAAGCTGATCGCGCCCCCCCAGGGCTCCCTGATTGCCAGCCAGATCCCGCGCTGGACCCTCTCGGGCCGCTTCTTTGGGCTGGCGAGCACTCAGCCCGCCCACCGGCTCCGTCTGTGGAGCGGCGTCGAGCCGAGCGAGCTGCGGCTGGAGCCATGGGAGTTCCCTCCCCGCGTCAAGCTCGGGAGGGGCCGGAGCCACTGCTTCGACGTCTCGCCGCAGGGGGATCGGGCCGCCCTGCTCGAGATCACCCCCGAGCGGCTCGTGCTCCACCTGCGCGGAGGCCCCTCCGGTCCGCGCGAGCTAGAGCTGCCTGGCCCGCGCGTGCGCGGGCGGGGGCGGAACACCCTCCACTTCTCCCCCGACGGTCGCTACCTCGTCGCGGGAGCCTTCCTGAGCGCCTACCTCGTCGACCCACGCGACGGCGAGGTCCACACCTTGCCGGGAGAGGTCACGGGCTTCGCCTGGTCGCCGAGCGGCGACCTCCTCGCGCTCGAGGGGGCGCGCGACGTCCAGCTCCTGCACGCCTCCAGCCGAGACGTGCTCGACCGCTTCCCGGGCAAGTGCGGCGTGAGCTGGAGCGCGGACGGGCACAAGCTCTACCTAGCGCGCCCCCGCTCGACCGAGGTCGTCGAGGTCCCACCGCTCGACCAGCCCGCAGGGCAACTGCTCAGGCGCGCCCGGGAGCTCGGCTTCACGCGCTAGGCCGATCGGCTGAGAGCGCCCGTGTCGGCCTATCCGGGCCGTGCTCTTGTCGGCCCGTGTCGGCCTGTTGGGCCGTGCCCAAGGCAGGGCCCAACGACCCCCGCCAGCCCGGCCGCGCGACCCCCCTCCTCGGCCTGTTGGGCCGTGCCCAAGGCAGGGCCCAACGACCCCCGCCAGCCCGGCCGCGCGACCCCCCTCC
>MDTG01060174.1_pt1 | contig 25310 bp, 20 predicted proteins | sample 811421 | NCBI WGS metagenome assembly MDTG01 (sample SAMN05326645, study PRJNA326480) | marine metagenome | isolation source: seawater | place: Pacific Ocean: South East | collected 2011 | reverse complement strand
GGTCGCCCTGATCCTCTCGAAGATGGGAGACCAGAGATCGGTGTCGTAGTTGCTTCCCTTGTCCTGAAGCACCGACACCAGGCGTTCGAAACCCATGCCGGTGTCGACGTGCTGTGCGGGCAGGGGGACCAGGTGGGTCGGCGACTCGCGATTGAACTGGATGAACACCAGATTCCAGATCTCGATGACGTTCGGATCGTCAGCGTTGACCAGTGAGCGGGCGTCTCGGTTTCCTATGCGATCGAAATGGAGTTCGGAACATGGGCCGCAGGGTCCCGTGTCGCCCATTTCCCAGAAGTTGTCCTTCATGCCGAATGGAAGCACGCGGGACTCCGGCAGATGTCGGAGCCAGAGTTCCCTTGCTTCATCGTCCGCTTCGAGTCCGGCGGAGGCGTCGCCGCCGAAGTAGCTCGCATGGAGTCGATCGGGATCGACGCCGTAGGTTTCGGTGAGAAGTTCGAACGCCCATCCGATCGCTTCCGATTTGAAATAGTCTCCGAAGGACCAGTTTCCGAGCATCTCGAAAAACGTGTGGTGGTACGTGTCCCGTCCCACATCCTCGAGGTCGTTGTGCTTTCCCCCAGCCCGTATGCATTTCTGCGTGTCGACCGCTCGGGTGTAGGGACGAGAGCCCTGTCCCAGGAAGACGTCCTTGAACTGATTCATTCCGGCGTTCGTGAACAGAAGTGTCGGATCCTCATGCGGCACCACTGGTGCGCTTGGGACTTCGGTGTGTGCTGCCTTGTCGACGAAGAAGTCGATGAACTGGCGTCTGATGTCACGTGCTGAAGGATTCATCTTGAGGGCTCCGGGGGTTCGGCCCAGTTTAGCTGCACCGGGAGTCGAGGATTGGCATCCGGCGCCATCTGCGGTGTACAGTGGGTGAGGAGGTGTCCATGAGCACTCGAAGGCCGTTCGTTGGTGGAAACTGGAAGATGAACACGACCCTCGCCAGTGGGGCCGAGCTTGCCGAGGCTCTGGTTTCGGCGTTGGGCACCACCGACCCGGCATGCGATGTTCTGCTCTGTCCACCCTATCCCTACCTCGATTCTGTCCGACACGCTCTGGCGGGCCATACCCTGCTTCTGGGTGCTCAGAATTGTTCCGACGAGCCCGGCGGTGCATTCACCGGTCAGGTCTCAGCCTCGATGCTTGCGGATCTCGGGGTCGAGTGGGTCATTATCGGACATTCCGAATGCCGTCATGGCCTGGGCGAATCAAATGAGCTTATCGGGCGCAAAGTGCACCAGGCCCGTGCTTCAGGCCTCAAAACCATCGTTTGTTGCGGTGAAACCGAAGATGATCGGCATGCTGGGCGTACACATGAAGTCGTCGAAGCCCAACTCAGAGCTGCCCTGGAAGGGGTTCAATTCGATGTCGCAGAATCTCTGGTGATCGCCTACGAGCCCGTCTGGGCCATCGGGACCGGAATGACACCATCCATCGATGACGCAGAAAACGTCAACCGAGGCATCCGCAGTCTGGTCGCCAGCCTGTATGATCCTCAATTCGCTTCGGGTATCCGTATTCTCTACGGTGGCTCGATGAAACCCGGCAATGCCGCGTCATTCATCGCGTCGCCTGAGATCGACGGAGGTCTGATCGGAGGCGCATCGCTTTCGACTGACGATTTCGTGGCGATCTGTCGGGCCGTTGCCGGCACGTCACAGGGATGATCGGATGCTCCGGTCGTCTGCCTGATTCCTTTATGGTCCCCCTGATGGTGAACACCTCATGACCTGGCTGATCCTCGGAACTTTTCTCTTCATCGTCGCTTCGGTGGTTCTTGTCCTGATCATTCTCGCTCAGAGACCTCAGGGTGGTGGCCTTGCCAGCGCCTTCGGTGGTTCGGGCGGCGGCAGCACTGATACCGCTTTCGGTGGTCGGACCGGTGATGTTCTGACCTACGCCACCATCGGTGCGTTCATCGGATACGTCTTCATCGCGATCACCCTGAACATTCTGGACAATCGATTGATGTCCAGCGACATGGCCGACATCGAGGCTGGTGAAGCGGTGGTGGGGAGTCCCCTCGCCGAAGAGGCGCTTGAAACCGTTCCCACTGAATTCGTCGCGGAAACCGCCGGCGTGACTCCGCCCGCCGAGTCGACGTCATCAATCGGTGTCGCCCCTCTGGGAAGCACCGAAAACGATCTGCCCGGTCAGGAGTGAGCCCGGTCTCACCCAGTCCTCACACCCCCCGGAGCCTGACAGATGCTGAGATCAATGACTGGCTTTGGGTCGGCGACTGAAGAGATCGATGGTGCGAGGTACACCGTTGAGATTCGGGGCGTCAACAGCAAATACTTCAAGGCGCAGGTTCGTGTGCCCGAGGATCTCCTCGCCCTCGAGGCTGAAATCGAATCAGCACTGAGTCGCCGGATCGGACGAGGAAGTCTGACTGCGACCATTCGGCATCTCGCTGGAACGACCGAGGGCAGTGTCACCGTCAATTCAGAGTTGATGTCCCGCATCGTCTCCTCGATCGAGTCCTCGGTGCCGCAGGGGAATGATTCCCGCCATACGATCGATCTCGCGAAACTTCTCGACATTCCCGGTGTGCTGGCTCACGAGCCCGTTGAAGCCGTGGTGGATCGAGCGCGTCCTGCCGTCCTCAAGGTCATCGGCTCGGCCTGTGATGCACTCATCGCGATGCGTGAACGTGAAGGTGAGCTTCTTCGTGCCGATCTCAAGGGACTTCTCGAGTCGATCGGTTCTCGGCTCGCGATCGTCGCGGAGCGCGCCCCTCTCGTCGTCGAGCACTACCAGGAACGTCTCCGCCAGAGAATGACCACTCTTCTCGAAGAAGTCGGTGCCTCCGTTCAGAACGAGGATCTTCTCAAGGAAGTGGCCGTCTATGCGGAACGCACCGACATCTCCGAGGAAGTCGTGAGACTCGGTGGACACCTCGAACAGTTCGGTCAGCTCATCGAAGGCGCCAGTCCCGATCCGGTCGGTCGCACTCTGGACTTTCTCGCGCAGGAGATGCTCCGCGAAGCGAACACCATCGCCAGCAAATCCGCTGACAGCGAGATCAGTCGCAACATCGTCGAGATCAAGGGTCTCATCGACCGGATCAAGGAACAGTCCGCCAATGCGGAATGAACCCGACTCTTCGGTCCTCTGCGTCATTTCACGATCGGTTTTCTGAAGATCAGCACATGCTGCCATGGCAGCTCTCGTTCCGTCCTGACGAACTCGAAGCCAGCCGCTTCCAGCTCCTTGCGTGCCTGTGCTTCACTCATCTTGTGAAGAGGCTTGATGGGCACTTCGGGGTCTTCGAGTCTGTACTCGACGAGAATGACTCTTCCTCCCGGGCGCAGCGCCTTTCGAATCGACGCGAGCATCTCCCAGGGGTGCGAGAATTCGTGGTAGGCATCCACCGCGAATGCGAGGTCGATCGACTCCGGCTCGAGCCGGATGTCCTGAATGTCTCCGAGGCTCCCCTCGACGTTGCGCACTTCGTCGACCCGCTTCCTGGATTCGATGAACTCGAGCATCTCTGGTTGAATGTCGACCGCGTAGACCGTTCCGGTGGGTGTTCTGCGTGCGACCGGGAAACTGAAGTAGCCGGTCCCCGCTCCGATGTCGGCCACGTCATCTCCATCGGAAATCGCCAGCAGGTCGATCATCTTCGAGGAACGTTCCTCCCTCTCACGCGTCGGTCTCTCCAGCCAGCCCGCGCCGAGGTGTCCCATGACCTGTGAGATCTCCCTGCCGAAGAATCGCTTTCCCGTCCCATCCCGCGTCGCGTTCTTCTGTATATAGAGCTGGCCCCCGTCGAGTCTCTTCGCAGGGAGTTCAGCTGCCTGCATGGAGGCGAAAAGTCGTTTGACCTTCGTGATTCCATAGGGATTGGCCTCGACCACGATCGATTTCGAGTCCACGTCGACTTCGAGTTTCGAACGCGAGTCGGACTCGAGCGCAACCCGCACGGCTTCCACGATCGCGGCCATCGTGGGTGCTCCGTCACCGGTGATCAGCTCTTCGCATTGGAACCGCTCCGAGGCCCGTTCTCTCGTCGGCATGTCCTGGTGATCCACTCCCGCGCGTGCTGTGACCGTCAGTGGCAGCAGCATGGCACATGCGATGAGGATTCGAATGATAATTCGGGCGTTCATGGTGTCTTCTCCGGCATCAATACTAGGCGCATCCGAGGCCCACCGGCTCGAAACGATGCAGTGTCACACCGTCGCCGCCGTGTCGCAGCCTATCGTGACCCTGGTCACACCCAATCAGGTCATGCCGTCCTGGAACGGCTGAGTCCGATCAGCGCTGGCCCAGCGGGTTTCTGAAGTGTTCGCTCTGGACGGGAACGACTTCCTCGAGAACATGCTGAAGAACTTCCGCCGGTGAACCAAGCGCATTGATCTCTCTGATGATCTTGGGGTCGTAATGCTCGAGAACCGGCTTGGTCTCTCTGTCGTAGACCTCGAAGCGATGCCTGATCACTTCCTCGTCCGCGTCGTCCAGCCTGTTTTCCTTGACGGCTCGGCGTTTCATGCGTCTCACCATTTCATCCAGATCCGGACAGATGAGGTGAACGACCAGCAACACGTCGAGGTGTTCGTCCATCGCTTCGGCCTGTGACTGGTTTCGCGGGATGCCATCGAGAATGAGCAGATCCGACTTCGGCTTGAACAGACTCAGGGTGGTCTGCGCATGTGCGTTCTGACGCCACATCTCGATGGTCAGGCTGTCAGGTACCAGTTCGCCACGCGAGGAGTATTCGAGGAACTCCTTGCCCAGTTCCGAATTCACGTCGAGTGACCGAAAGACATCGCCGCATGCGAGATGAAAGAAGCCGGGTACGAGGCCTAGAATCTTTCCCTGTGTTCCTTTTCCCGCGCCGGGGGCTCCGAAGAGAAGAACTGTCTGGTATCGATCATGCATGGGTCTGCTCCAGGAAGGTGAGTGTCCTTCACCATTATGCCCAACTTCCCAGATCGTGACAAATATCACGAATGAGACTGGCAGAGTTCAGTTCTGGTTCGTAGTCTGCAACGATGCGCGGATGGACCCGCAGATGGATGATGCGTCCGGAAACAACCGGAATGCCGAGCGCCGAGGACGAGGCTTCCCCGGACGCTGTCCCTCGTCAGAAGCCCTCCGATCTCCTGTCGCGCCTTCTTCGAGCCCGGGGGCTCATGGACCAAGCGGCTCAGGAGGCCTTTCGGACTCCGCGCATGGCCGATCTGCATTTTCCTGAAACCCTGCCTGGTGCCGAAGCAGCAGCGGTTCGACTTGTTGAGGCTGTTCGGGGTCAGCGCAAGATCGCCATCTACGGCGATTACGATGTCGATGGAATCATGTCCTCCTCGATTCTCTACCACGTGTTGGTTCTTGCCGATCCCGACGCTCCGCCCAGAATCTACGTGCCGCATCGAATCGATGAAGGATATGGAATCAACATCCCGGCTCTCGAACAGCTGGCCGCGGAGGGTGTCGAGGTTCTCATCTCGGTCGACTGTGGTGTGACCGCCATGGAACCGGCCTTGCGGGCGAAGGAACTCGGGATCGAATTGATCATCACGGATCATCACACCGCCGTGGTCGATGACCACGGGGGGGCGGTGCTTCCCGACGTTTCAGTTCTTGTGCATCCTTCCGCGGGTGCAACCAAGGCGCCTTTCACGGAACTCTGTGGCGGAGGTGTCGCGTTCAAGGTTGCATGGGCGTTTCTCGAGCGTTGGTTCTCCTCGAGGCCCCTTCCGGTCGAAGGAAAGAATCTTCTGGTCGAGCTTCTTCCTTTCGCTGCCCTGGCGACCATCGCGGATGTGGTCTCGCTTCATGGCGAGAATCGAATTCTCACTGCAGCCGGACTTCGCTTGATTCGCAATTCGAAGAACCCAGGGCTTCGTGCTCTGTTGGACGCCAGTGGTGTGCTGAAGGATCGTGAAGTGCCCAAGGCCAGTGATGTGGCTTTTCGGCTCGCCCCCTTGCTCAATGCCGCGGGGCGACTCGGCAGTGCCGACACCGCGATGCACCTGATGACGCGCGCAGATGAGAACGAAGCCGCCGAAATCGTGGCTGAACTCGGCAGACTGAATCGTCAACGCCAGAAGATGTGTCGTGAGATCACCGAACAGGCCACCGCGATGGCGGTGGAGCAAGGATTCGATGATGACTCTCGACGGGCCATCGTCCTCGCGCACGAAGCATGGAATCCTGGTCTCGTGGGCATCTGTTGTTCACGTCTCGTCGAGCAGTTCGCCCGGCCGGTGGTTCTTCTTCAGAAGGTCGGAGACGTCTGTCGTGGTTCGGCTCGAAGCATCCGTGATTATTCCATCCATGAAGGTCTGAAGATCTGTGCTCGAAAGTTGAACACGGTCGAGTCGGTCATGACCTTCGGAGGTCATGATGCCGCCGCGGGACTCTCCATCGCATCCGGTTCGCTTGAGGCATTCGTCGAGCATCTCTGCAACCACGCAGGGGACAACATCGATCCCTCCCAGTTGATGGTTGCGGTGGACGTGGATGCCGTCGTTCCGCTCGGAGAGCTGAGTCTCGCCGTGATCGAGGACATCGAACGGCTCGACCCCTTTGGAGCGGGCAATCCATATCCCTGTTTCGCGCTTTCAGGTCTTCAGGTGAATCAGGTCATCAAGATGGGCAAGGCCGGTGAGCATCTCCGCATGAATCTCAGCCGTGAGGGTGTCCAGGTCAAGGCTGTGTGGTGGCGTGCGCCTGACGTGCTGGATCGATTGCTGGAGGCTCAGAAAAGCTCGACCCTCATCGACATCGTTGCCGAGCCTGAAGTGGATCGATGGCGGGCGCCTCAGGTCCAGCTGAAGATTCTCGATGTCGGCATCGACGTGGTGACCGAAACCGCTGATTCAGATGGCCAGCTGGTCGCCCGCTGAAATGGATTCAGGGACATCGGGGCATGCCTCGAGATCCGACGGTTGCATCGCGGTCAACGCCGAGATCTCGACGTCGGCAAGCCGGGTTCCATCTTCATTTCTCGGGAACCAATGTCCCGCATTCTCCAGCCAGCGAGCCGCTCTTTCGAGCTGAAGTTCATGACTGGATCGTGCGCTGTCGACGCCTTCCGCATTCTTGATCGGTGCGAACTCCTCGACCCGATCGGTCTCGTAGACAAGTGAGCGTGCCGCCAGTGGTATCGCATCGAAGATGAACATCTCGAACTTCGTCGCATTGGGTGCATCCGGGGAGACCATCCGGTCCTCGTTTGGGAGATAGTGCGGAACCTTCTTGTGCGCCTTGTGGAGCGGCAGGCCGACGGACGCGCCCTTCGCGGTGATCCGGTCGACGAAATCAACCGAAAGCAGATGTATCGCTATCGAACCCGCGATGAATCTAAGTTCTCCACGATCATCTCTCGCTTCGGCCAGCTCCTCGGGAAGATCCGAGTACTCGATGACACAGGTCCGGTCATCGATCGAGCAGAACACGCCGACTTTCTCCTCAGGGGAGCTTTTCGGGATCATCTTGCTCGACATCTCTCCGGAGCTTCGCTGGGCGTCGAGATGGAGGCCCACGAACAGTGGGTCGAGGGCCCGAACGCTCGGATTGTCTACCTGGAAATAACTGATCTGCTCGATGCCTCTGGCCTGCATGTCCTCGATCGCACCGCTGTTTCGCAATGCGCGCAGCGAGCCGCCGTGGCCGTCCGGATTCACGGCGATGCTTTCCGGGGAGGCCAGCATGAATCGGCCTGCGTCATCACAGGACGGAAAGACGCCCTGCGGGAACATGAAGATGTCGGTCCGATCAAGTCCGAAGTAGTTGTTGTCCCTGAAGAATGCACGGGTCTCCGCATCATTGATCGGGCTGGTCATGATGTACCAGGGGATCTTTCGTCCGGCGCTTCGGCCTGCTGCCTGAATCTGTTCCGCGAAGAGCCGGAAGAGGGGCTTTCCCGTGAGCGGTGCGGCGGGATAGGAACCCTTTGGTCCGTTCCATCCAAGGCGTGTGCCCTGGCCGCCCGCGACGGTGAAGGCCGCGACCTTTCCAGCATCGATCAGTTGCTGCCCTCTGGTTCTGAGATCTTCCTCGTCTTCAGGGTGCCGGGAGATGCTGACAGCCGGTGTGATGCGGTCAAGCGGGGGGGCTTCGAATTCTGAGGCGGACGCCTGTTCGATGAAGGCGTGTGCCGAGAGCAGGTCGATTTCATCACATCGATCGAGAAGAGATTCCAGACACTCCGGTGAATGTCCTTCGACATGTTCAAGAAGGTGACTCTGTCCGATCGATTCGAGATCGGCTCTCATCACCTGCAGTCTGGCGGTGAGCTCTTCGCTGAACGGAGAGTCACTCATGACTCAGACTCCGCTCCATCGAGAGGCTCGAAGGGTTCCGACCAGCCGTCGGGGTCATGCCGCACGGTTCTACCAGTCTCGAGATAGATCACCTGCTCGCAGATGTTGGTCGAGTGGTCCGCGATGCGTTCCAGAGCCCGGGTGACGGTCAGGAGGCTGACGCCGAATTCGACGTTGAATTCTCTGGAGGCGATCTTCGACTGCGCGTCCAGAACGATCTCACGTCTGAAATTACCCACGGTGTCGTCGAACAGCAGCACCTGCCGTGCCAGTTCGGAGTTTCGATCCCTCAATGCTCGATTGGCGTCGCGGATCATTCCAATCACGCTGTTGGCCATCACTCTGAAGGTCTGGGGCACCACGTATCCCGATTCCAGTTCCCGGACGCACTCGCTGATCGCCACGGCGCAGTCCGCGATTCGCTCGAGTTCGTTGTTGACCTTCACGATCGTCAGGACCGAGCGGATCGCGTAGGGTTCCGTCTCGCCCATCGCCAGCAGCTGGATCGACTTCAGTTCGATCTCGACGTCGATCCGATCGATGATTCGATCCTCTTCGATCACCGAGGCGGCTTTCTTGCGATCGCCGTCGAAGTACGAATCGACACCGGCCAGTGCTGCGAGCAGCACGCGGCGGCCCTGTTCGGTGAGGGTCGTATGGAGTTTCGCGAGGTTGGCTTCGAATTCGGACACTGTGATCTCCCGTGTTGTGCCTGAAGTATACCGCCCAACCCACGATCTCGATCGAGGGTTGTTGCTACGCTGTTGCAATGCCTCGTCTCTGCGTCAACATCGATCACATCGCCACCGTCCGTCAGGCTCGGATGACCTACGAGCCCGATCCTGTCCAGGCTGCTCATGAAGCCGTTTCCGGAGGTGCCGATGGAATCACGGTGCATCTTCGTGAGGACCGAAGGCACATCCAGGACGAGGATGTGCGAAGACTCTCCGAGGCCGTCACGGTCGAGCTCAACCTCGAAATGGCAGCCACCGACGAAATGGTCGGGATTGCCGCGAGCATCCGGCCGTTCATCGCGATGCTGGTGCCCGAGGGCCGTCTCGAGATCACCACCGAAGGTGGACTCGACGTCGCCTCGGATCAGGTCAGATTGGCCGAAATCGTGGCACGACTCTCCGACCTCGGAATCGGAACCAGCATGTTCATCGACGCCGATCCCCGTCAGATCGAAGCTGCGGCTGTGGTGGGGGCCCGAGTCTGCGAGGTCCATACCGGGCCCTATGCGCATGCGTTCCACTCTGAGGCGGACGGCGCGGACAATGAACACTCCCTTCATGAACTGGAGCGAGTCGCCTCCGCGGGACGCGCCATCACCGAAGCCGGTATGGGGTTCAATGCGGGGCACGCCTTGAACTATCTCAACGTAGGACCGATCGCCGCTCTTCCCGACATCCGGGAACTGCACATCGGTCATGCGATCATCAGCCGGGCGGTCTTCGTCGGCGTGCGAGATGCGGTCGCCGAAATGAAGGCGTGCATCGCGGTCGGTTCTGGAAATCAGGATCCCGAAAGGAATCAATGAGCGATTCAACCAACGATCAGATCTCCGGTCCGTACGACGCGAACGTACTGCCTTACAGAGTCGCCGTACTCTGTTACCTCTACGACGAGGAGGGGCGTCTGCTCCTTCTTCATCGCTGCAAGGCGCCGAATTCCGGACGACATTCACCCATCGGTGGAAAACTGGAACTGGCGGAAGGTGAAAGCCCTCATGCCTGCGCCATACGTGAGATCGAGGAGGAAGCCGGACTGACGCTCTCCGATGATGAGATCAGATTGATGGGGATGGTCTCCGAGGCGTCCTATGAGAACACCACGCACTGGTTGATCTTCCTGTTCGAAGTCACCCGCCCGGTGTCGCACGATGAGATCCCGCTCATGGAGTTCAATGAAGGGCGACTCGAATGGATTCCCGTCGAGTCCGTCGAATCCCTCGACATTCCCGATACCGATCGTCAAGCCCTGTGGCCCGCCGTCCAGAAACATCGTGGCGGCGGTTTCTTCACCATTCACATCGATTGCGGAGTCGAGCCCTTCACCTGGAAGCAGCTTGAAAGCATCCCCGCTCCTGAATGACCAGGTCTTCGTCGATCGACCGAACCAAGAAAGAACCCCCCTCGTCGAACGAAGGGGGTTCTTTGTGTCATCTTGGGCGGACGCGTTTCATTCGAAACGGTCGAGATTCATCACCTTGTCCCAGGCGGCAACGAAATCGTGCACGAACTTCTCGGTGGCATCCTCGCTCGCGTAGACCTCGGAGAGTGCTCTGAGTTGTGAATTCGAACCGAAGACCAGGTCCACTCTGCTTCCGATCCATTTGACCGTCTCCGTGCCTCTCTCACGTCCTTCAAAGAAGTGTTCGCATCGCTTGGAGACGTTCCATTCGATCTTCGGATCGAGAATGTTCACGAAGAAGTCGGTGGTCAATGCGCCGACTCGATCGGTCAGGACACCGAGTTCGGAATCCCCGGTGTTCGCACCCATGGCTCGCATGCCACCGACCAGCACTGTCATTTCAGGTGCCGTCAGCGTCAGAAGGCATGCCCTGTCCACGAGAATCATCTCGCCCGGTCGTGGATCTTCCGTGTTGGCATGGTTTCTGAAGCCGTCGGATGCGGGTTCCAGGACCGCGAAGGAATGTGCGTCCGTCATCTCCTGATTCGCATCGGTCCGCCCAGGTGTGAACGGGACCGTGATCACGACACCCGCCATTTCCGCGGCATGCTCGATCGCGGCGCAGCCTCCCAGGACGATGCAATCCGCCAGCGAGACCATCGCACTGTTCGCTCGTCCTTCGTTGAAGGTGTTTCTGACCTTGTCGATGACATCGAGTGCCTCATGCAGCTCGGTGGGTTCGTTCACCGACCAGTCCTTCTGAGGGAACAGGCGGATGCGAGCTCCGTTTGCACCACCGCGTTTGTCGGTGCCACGGAACGTGGACGCCGAGGCCCAGGCTGTCATGACGAGCCTTTTCGCTGAAAGTCCAGAATCCAGAAGTGCCTTCTTCAACTCAGCGATGTCGGCATCGCCGATCAGGTCCTTGCCGGCTTTCGGGACGGGGTCCTGCCAGATGAGCTCCTCGCGGGGAACGTCCTCTCCCAGGTAACGAGCCCTGGGTCCCATGTCCCGGTGGGTCAGCTTGAACCAGGCTCGGGCGAACGCGTCCGCGAACTCCTGAGGGTTTTCGTGGAATCTTCGCGAGATGGGTTCGTAGATCGGATCCATACGCAGTGCGAGGTCCGTGGTCAGCATCATCGGCGCATGTGTCCGATTCTCGTCGTGTGCACTGGAAACCGTGTTCGAGGCCGAGGCATCCTTGGGGGTCCACTGCTTGCATCCGGCCGGGCTCTCCGTCAGTTCCCATTCATGTCCGAAGAGGGTGTCGAAGTAGTTGTTGTCCCAGGTTGTGGGTGTCGAGTTCCATGCACCTTCCAGTCCGGAACTGATCGTGTCGTCTCCGCTGCCGGTGCCGAAGGAGTTCTTCCAGCCGAGCCCCATCTGTTCGATGGGTGCGCCTTCAGGTTCGCGTCCGAGGTATTCGGAGTCAGGTGCCGCACCATGTGCCTTTCCGAAGGTATGCCCTCCCGCGACCAGTGCGACGGTCTCCTCGTCGTTCATCGCCATGCGTGCGAAGGTCTCCCTGATGTCGCGCGCCGAGGCGATCGGATCGGGGTTACCGTTGGGACCTTCCGGGTTGACGTAGATCAGACCCATCTGGACCGCTCCAAGCGGACTGGTCAGCATCCTGTCGCCGGTGTATCGGTTGTCGCCGAGCCATTCGGTCTCCGGACCCCAGTCGACGTCCGTCTCAGGTTCCCAGACATCCGCTCTGCCTCCGCCGAAACCAAACGGCTTCAGACCCATGGATTCGATCGCGCAGTTCCCCGTAAGCACGAGAAGGTCCGCCCACGAGAGTTTCGCTCCGTACTTCTGCTTGATGGGCCAGAGGAGCCGTCGGGCCTTGTCCAGATTGACGTTGTCCGGCCAGCTGTTGAGAGGTGCGAACCGTTGATCACCCGATCCTGCGCCGCCTCGCCCGTCGTGAATGCGATAGGTTCCCGCCGCATGCCAGGACATGCGCACGAAGAACGGACCGTAATGTCCGTAGTCCGCGGGCCACCAGTCCTGCGAGTCGGTCATCAGTGCGAAGAGATCCTTCTTGACGGCCTGGAGGTCGAGTGTCTCGAATTCACTGGAGTACTCGAACGTCTCTCCCATGGGATCCGATTTCTGCGAATGCTGATGAAGGATCGTCAGGTCGAGTTGGTTGGGCCACCAATCACGATTGGTTCGACGTCCCTGCGTGGCACTTGTCGTGGAGGAGATGAAAGGGCATTCTGTTTTCGTTTCAGACATGGAATTCCTCTGGAATGGATATCAGCGTTCGCGTGATCTTGATGGAGTTTAGGTGGTGCGGCAATCCGGGCACAGTCCCCAGAAGATGACTTCCGCTTCATGGATTTCGTATCCCGCCGGGTCCGACGGTTCGAGGCAGGGAGCGTGTCCCTCCCTGCAGTCCGCGTCGATCATGCGACTGCATGAGCGACAGATGAGATGATGATGGTTGTCCCCGGTTCTGGTTTCGAAACGGGCGGGTGAACGTGAGGGTTGGATTCTGCGCAGGAGACCATGCTCGACGAGTGTTCCAAGTCCGTCATAGACGGCCTGGCGTGAAATCGATCCGATTCTCTTACTGACGTCGGATGCCACATGGTCCGCGGTGCAATGCGGTCGATCCGCCACAGATTCGAAGATCGCCACGCGCTGGGTGGTGACCTGGAGGCCTTGCTGGCGAAGAAGTTCTCTGGGTTCAGGCTGCACGGGGGGATTTATAGCCTTGATTCTGGACACGGTCAAGAATTCGTATGGCTGGTGAAGAACCTGTCTGACGGTCTCGTCGGATCAGCTCAAGCCTGCGGCCTTGCTGGCTCTTTCGATCAGCGAGCGTGCGTCCTCTTCCGTTCCGGCTTCCGCGATCACCCGCAGGATGGGTTCCGTGTTGCTGGCCCGGACGTGCACCCATCCCTCATCGAAATCGATTCGGACGCCGTCGCTGTCGTTGAGACGTTCCGCTGCAAAAGTCGTCTTCAGCGCCTCGAGTGCGGAGTCGATGACCGCCCGTCCTCCGATGGTGGAGAGGTCGAGCTTCTCCTTGATCATGGCATATCTGGGAAGTTCTTCGACGATCGACGAGAGTGCTCTCTTCTCCGCGGCAAGCAGTTCCAGCACGAGGCCCATCGCCACGAAGCTGTCCCGGATCCATCCGATCTTGGGCAGGATCACTCCGCCGTTTCCCTCGCCTCCGAGAGGAGCCTTCGTCTCGCGCATCTTCGCCACGACATTGGCCTCGCCGACTGCGCTTCTGTGGACCTTCGTTCCCGGAAACCGTGCCGCAAGATCGTCGATCATCCGGCTGGTCGACAGGTTGGCCACCAGATCGCACGGCCCGTTCTTCTGCAGGTGCCTCAACACGGCGAGGACCAATGTGAATTCCTCGCCGATGTATGCACCATCTTCGTCGACGATCGCCAGGCGATCTGCGTCAGGGTCCTGGGCGAATCCACAGCGTGCTTCTGTCGTCTCGCCGACGAGTCGTGCCAGATCAACAAGATTCTCACGAGTGGGTTCTGGTGTGTGTGCGAAAAGTCCTGTCTGTTCACCGTTCAGATGGACGAGTCCGCACCCGAGATCATCGAGAAGCATCTTCCCTCCGACGCAGCCTGATGCGTTGATCGAGTCGAGGACGACCGTCGTGGGGTTGGCGCGAATCATCTCCACGTCGAGCTCTTCGAGAACAAGGTCTATGTGGTGCCTCGTCGCGGAGTCGTCACGCGATACCGTGCCTCGAGGACTCGTGCCTGGCTCGAGTGCGTCACCCGTTTTGAATCGTCGAATGATCCGGTCCGCCAGAGCCGGCGGAGGCGCGAGGCCGTCGTGATCGAGGCACTTGATTCCGTTCCATTCGATCGGATTGTGGCTTGCTGTGATCACGATGCCACCGGTCGATCCCGTCTTTCGAATCATGATGCCGACCGTGGGGGTGGTTGCCACTCCGATGTCCACGACCTCGGCTCCGATTCCGGCCAGTGAGCTACAGACGGCTGCGGAGATCTTCGCTCCGGAATCCCTGCCGTCACGTCCGATGACCAGCCTGAGAGGCTTTCCGGGAGTGGCCTCGAGCAGTTCGCTGCCGAATGCCGCGGCGAATGCACCAGCGACCTCCGGGGTCATCGTTGAATTGACCAACCCTCGGGCACCGCTGACCGAAAGCATGAGTGGGGGCGTGGAGTCTGATCTGGTCATGGGTTGCATTGGTCCCTTGGGTTCGAAGTGTCGCTCTGATCACCGCTGAGGCTCTGACCATACCCAGATAAGAATCAGTGTGAGCGGATCGGCCCCGACAGTTATACTTGGAGCCGTGTATCAGCTCTCAGTCAACACATCCTTCTCCGCCGCTCACGCTCTGGTGCTTTCCGGAGAACGGGAGCAGGTTCACGGCCATGATTGGCACCTCACTGTCCTGGTCGAGGGGGCTGTGCTCGATGATGACGGCCTGCTGTGTGATTTTCATGCCCTCGAGGGCTCGTTGAATCGAATCGTCGATCCGTTTCGCAATGCGGACCTGAATGCGGCCGAGGCATTCGCCGCCATGAATCCGTCAGCAGAAAACGTCGTCGAGTTCATCGGTCGCGCACTCATTCCTGGGCTTCCATCTGGCGTCCGGCTCGCTCGCATCTCCATCACGGAAGCTCCCGGGTGCATCGCCCACTGGATTCCCGAGCACGATCAGGAAAGAGCGACTTCATGACAGACGCCGCCTCGGATTCCAAGCAACCCTCACCCTCCGTCCCGGAGCGCTATCTCAACCGAGACCTCGGGTGGTTGGAGTTCAATCGTCGCGTTCTCGAAATGGCCGACGACCCCAACACGCCTCTTCTGGAACGTGTTCGATTTCTGTCCATCTTCTCGAACAACCTCGACGAATTCTTCATGAAGCGCGTCGGCGGCATGAAGCGACGGATCGATGCTGGTGCGGGTGCGATCAAGGGCGAAACCGACAGTCCTACGGTTCTTCTGGCGAAGATTCGTGATCGCGTTGATTCTCTTCTGAGCCACAAGATGGCCTCCTACCAGACACGCGTGCTGCCGGCGTTGCGTGAAGCCGGAATTGAAGTGCTGACCTGGAGCGAACTCGATGAGGCGCAACGCGATGAGGCCGAGCGCTGGTACAACCAGAGCGTGTTCCCGATTCTGACTCCTCTCGCGGTCGATCCCGGACATAGATTCCCATTCATCTCGAACATGAGCGTATCCGTCGGCGTGCAGCTGGAGAGGCCCGGGGATCCCGATCGTCTCTTCGCCCGGGTCAAGGTTCCGGAAGTCCCATCCCGCATGTATCGATTCGAGGGGACCTCGAAATACGTCCCCGTTCGTGAGATCATCTCTCACAATCTGGCGGACCTCTTTCCTGGAATGCGCATCACCAAGGTGATGCCCTTCAGAGTGACTCGAAACGCCGATGTGGAGAACGAGAACGAGGACGCCGAGGACCTGCTGGTTCAGATCCAGCAACAACTCCGTGAACGTCGCTTCGCAAAGGTCGTGCGTCTCGAGATAGGTCGGGGATCTGATCCCCAGATGGTCAAGATGCTGTGCGACGAACTCAATCTGGCTCAGGACGATGTCTATGAAACCGATGGGTTCTTCGACTTCGGCGTGTTGGACGAGGTCGCATCGATCGATCGTCCCGATCTGTCCTATCCGCCATGGGAGCCGATCGTTCCGGCGTCGCTCTCTCAGGAAGATTCCGACATCTTCGGGCGCATCCGTTCCGGTGACATGCTAGTTCACCACCCCTACGAAAGTTTCGACGCCACCGTCGAGGCATTCATCGAACAAGCTGCAGCGGATCCCAAGGTTCTCTGCATCAAGCAGACGCTCTACCGGACGTCGGGTGACAGCCCGTTCATCCCCAATCTGATCCGAGCCGCCGAAAGCGGCAAGCAGGTCGCCGTTCTGGTCGAACTGCGTGCTCGTTTCGATGAGGCCAGAAACATCGAATGGGCTCGAAAGCTCGAGGATGCGGGCGTCCATGTCGCCTACGGCGTGGTCGGTCTCAAGACGCACACCAAGACTTCGTTGGTGATCCGGCAGGAAGAGGGCCAGATCAGAAGCTACGCGCACGTGGGAACCGGAAACTACAACTCGAAGACGGCTCGTCTGTATGAAGATCTGGGGCTTTTCACCTGTGATCCAGGGGTCACGAGCGATCTGATCAATCTCTTCAATTACATGACCGGTCGTTCGCGTCAGATGGACTACCAGAAGCTCCTCGTCGCACCGGTCGCGATGAAGAGTCGTTTTCTCGAACTCATCGAGCGTGAAGTGCTCCTTCATTCCGAGGAGCGACCGGGGCACATCATCGCGAAGATGAATCAGCTCGAAGATCGATCCATGACCGAAGCGTTGTATGCCGCGGCGCGCAAGGGTGTCCGCGTCGATCTCGTGATCCGTGGATTCTGCTGTCTTCGTCCTGGTGTCGAAGGGCTGAGTGAGAACATTCGCGTGATCTCCCTCATCGGGAGATTTCTCGAGCACAGTCGCCTCTACTGGTTCTCTGGTGGATGCAAGGACCCTCTTGATGGTGATTTCTTCATCGGGTCCGCCGACTGGATGTATCGAAATCTCCATGCACGCATCGAAGCGATCACTCCCGTCCAAGGTCGCCGGGAACGGGAGCGTCTCTGGCACATTCTTCAGATGTCACTGGATGATCGGATTCAGGCCTGGGAGATGCAGTCCGACGGCTTGTACTCCAAACTGAGTTCCGACCAGACGCTTGATGCTCACGACCCGTTGCGTCAGGGGATCCATCAACGTCTCATGGACGATGCGCTTGGTTGACTCGATTTCCGTCGCCCTTCGCGGCGTTCGTGCGTTTCAGAACATCGCTGAACGTGGCATCGCGGAACCGACCAGCCGGATGGGTTTGAATCGGCTCGATTCATCCTCGTCGTCCTGGCTGATGTAGGCATCCGCCGAAGTCGAGATCGTGTCGTCCGGAATCACCATGAGATCGATCGTGATCCGATAGACGCGTCTGCCCGGTTCCCATTCGAGATAGAACGGAAGAATAGGCGTTCCATCGTCCTCCGTACGTGCGACCACGCCTTCCAGGAGAACGACTGGGGGGCCGTTGTCGATTGAATAGAGAAGCTGCCCCGTCAGGCTGTTCCAATTGATCGTGATCAGATTACCCGTGTCGGGGTGGTAGAACTCTATGTAGTCGCTGCTCACGAAACGATCTCTGATGTCGGCGGGGAGGGGTCTGAAGTCTTGTCCCGAACGGATCATCGCCGTCATTCTGTGTACGACGAGGCGTCCGACCGCGTGCGTCGAAGCCTGGTCGGTCGTCACTTGATAGGCACGAAACGAGGTCTGCAGTGCGACCAGAGTCGCCGCGAGAAGCGCTGCGGAGATCGCCAGGGCGATGAGCATTTCAACCAGGCTGAACCCCCTTGAGTCGCATCCTCGAGACTTTTTCTTGTGGTGTCTCATTCGTAGGCTCCTTCCGTGTAGCTTGCCGCGATCGCCTCCACGGTGATCGGCCATGGGATCCCGTCGGGAAGCCTTGCGTCGGAGTCGTAGATCAGTCTGATCTCCCCGAATCCATTGAAGTCCTGCCCATCAGGGTCGGGGCCTTCCATGTCGCCGTCGAGCGGTCCGAAATATCCGAGTGTGGTGTTGAACTGGTCGCTGGTTCCACCGTAGTAGAGGGGTCCCTCTCCCGGGACGGGTCGGAACGTCATCAGCAGCGTGCCTTTGACATTGACTGTTCCACGGGCATCCAGAATGCCGGCAACGATGATCCCCTTCAGGTTTACGGCAGGGGTCTCCTCCCATTCCTCGGCCTGATCGTTCTCGAAGTTTCCGACATCCACCGACCACCCAGGCATCATCATCGTGCTTCGAGCGAAGTAGTCGTTTTCCTCCTCCGTGAAAGACTCGATCTCGGCGATGATGCTTTCCGAATCAGCCTGCTCAGAAAGGGAGGGGTCGTCGGTATTGAGGTAGAAACGCGTCGCGCCCGTGAATTGAAGTTTGTTGCGCCAATGGGTGTATCCGGAAGGTCGGTCGCCCGCGATGGCTCCGACGAACGTGCAACTTTCAAAGATGAGGTTGTTTGAAAGGGGCTTGGTGTTTTCTACGGACGCTTCTCCGTCTGGTCCAGGCGCGAGTTCGAGGCCTTCGAACTTCGTTTCGTAGACAATGTCTCCGCTCTCGTCCGTGGTTCGCTCCAGTGCTCCCAGATAGTTCCAATTGGGGTGCAGGCAATCGACTTCGGTCTGTACGTAGGTCGTACCGATGAAGGTGCAGTTGATGAATCGACCGTTGTTGCCCGATGGGATTCTCAGATTTCTGAAGGTCATGTTGCTGTACACGTCGCGCTGGAACCAGTCGTACGGATTCGGTGATCCAAAAGGAACGGATTCCCATGATGAGTTTCCACCCTCGATGAATTCAGAGCCATCTCCGTTGAGGACGCTTTGGTCAACCTGGTCCTGGAAATCGTTCGATCCCTGGACCTGCTCGAGATACCAGTCCTGATTGTCCTCGAACATCTCGGTCGTGACGTCTCGGAGAAGCTCTTCCGACACATCGAAGGACACGGCGGACTGATCGACATTAGGAACGACGGCGCCTTCGACGACGTTTCGCCAGGGTCCCTGGTTGACTTCGTCCCAGTCGTCCTCGGTGACACCGAATGCAAGCGCGCCTCTGACCTTTGCGTACATGTCGTAGGCATCCAGCACGCCATCGTCGTAGCCGAGTGAGACATCGATGGAATCGATCGTCCCATCGAGATTTCGATCCGCGAATCCTCGGTCGATCAGACGGGCAAGCTGATTGTCGACATCACGGAATTCCTCCGTGGGAGTTCCCAGTCCGGCCAGATTCGCACGTTGCGAATCCCACACGACCTTGTTGTCGCCGTCGAGATCGTATTCCGACAGAAAAAGATCGAAACCAGTGACGTACTGATCTCCATCCGTGTCGCTCAGGCCGGATTCGCCTGTGAGAAGCAGGCCTTCGACCGGGTGGTTCGGTCGAAGCCGACCGTCGCCATCGATGTCGGTTTCGGCGATCGCCGCCTCGAGAAGGTCGATCTTGGATGTCAGGTCGTCATCCAGATATCTGAAGTCGCTACGCATGACGAGGGGATCGCCGTTGCTCTCGTTGAGTTCGTCGGGGTTGAGTCCGAATCTGGTGCCCATCGGTCCTTCGATCGAGACGTTCTTTCCGATCATTATTCTGTTCGGACTGACCACTGCATACGGAATCTTCTTGGTCAACAGGAACTCGATGGCCACCTGGCGACTGATATCCCCATCGAAACCGATGCTCGTCACGCGAATTCTTGTTTCTTCATCATCGGATTCGACAGTCTCGTATCTGAGTCGGAAATAGAAGTCGTCGTCTTCGAGATTCATTCGAATCGGCTGGGTTTCGAGTCGTGTCGATCCAATCGTGGTCGGGAGCAGTGAATCCCCCGGTTCGGCCTCGAATGCATGATCGTCGGCGAGATGCGCGTCCATGAGAGCGTCGATGAGCCCTTCGGGATCCTCTCCGGTCTCATACCCCTCGGGTGCGAGCAGCTCGATCTCCTCTCCATCCACAGCAAGATCGCCACTCCACAGGTCCTCGCCGAATTCCCGGTCGATGGTTCCCTTTCTAACGACCCATCGCTTGGATTCCGCTTCAAGGCGTCTGGTGGCGAATACCAGTCCGGTCTGTGCCGCACTCGTGGCCCGTGACACATGAAGTGCACTGTCGGCGGCTCTCAGATTGCCCTGAGCCATGATCGCCATGGCGACCGAAAGCGATCCGAAGATGACGAGAAACATCATCGCCAGCACACTGGTGACCCCCCGGCGACATGGTTTGATCATTGAATGTGTGAATCCGTACATCATGATTCGTCCTTCTTTCCGCCTCGCCTCATCAATTCGGAGCGATCCAGGTGATCGTCGTCATGTCCATCGGTTGGTCGTCCTCGGGGCCCTGATAGCGGACAAGGACCTCGACCCTGACCATGTCCGTTTCGGCATCACCCATCGCGGTCGTGATGTCGAAGGCGTCGACGCTCTGTACCGTGATGATCTGTTCCCAGCCATCCATGTCGGAGATCACGGCTCTCGCGGCGTTGATCGGGCCGTTGCCTAGCGTGCTCGAAAAAACGATCCCTTCTCCGAAGCCGTCGAAGTCATCGACGTCGTCGAAATCCTCTAGAGAGGCTTCGTCCGATTCAGGGCCCCAGAAGGTTGTTCCCGTGACCGGGTCATGTCGAGGCAGGTTCAGGGTCATCTCGCGAATTTCATTGCCAAGAAGGGTGGCGGTGGTGGTCATCGATGACCAGTCATTCTTCTTGAGAAGCACTTCCTGTGCGGAGATCATCGCCAGTACTCCCGTGCCGATAATGACACTGGCAATCGCGGTCTCGATCAGTGTGAATCCGGATCTTCGTCTCATTCCGGTTCGATGTGGACTTGGATTCGAGAACTTCATGTGACTTCTCCAGTCTTCATCATCAGCCTGACACCAGACTGCTCATTTTGAAGATCGGCAGGATGATCGCCATCGCGATGAAACCCACGATCGAACCCATAAGTACGATCATCAACGGCTCGATCATGCCCGTGACGGACTTGATAGCATCCCGAAGAAGCTTGTTGTAGTAGGTCGATATCTCGTCGAGGACCTCCCCCAGTTTTCCCGATTCCTCGCCGGCCGAGATCATCTGAACCACGGATCTCGGTAGAAGATTCGAGCGACCGAGGGTCGTCTGAATCTTCTTGCCCTGCTTCACCGACGAGTGGACCGCTCTCCACATCCGGTGATACAGCCGGTTTCCCGACACGTCCGCGGTGATGGAAAGCGTGTCCAGCATGGGAACTCCTGCGTTGAGGAGCTCTCCCATCGTGTGCAGGCTTCTGCTGATGTATAGAGCACGAAACATCCTCTTCATGAGGGGTGCCGTCAGCTTGAACTTGTCCCACCAGAATCCACCGAGTTCGGTTCTGATGAATGCGAGAAATCCGATGATCCCCGCCAGGGCCACGGCAAGGACCACCCACCAGTATTCGACCGTGAAGTCCGAGAGCCCCATTAGGAATTTCGTGGGTGCGGGAAGCGCAGCTTCCTTGCCCTTGAAGACGGTCGCGAACTTGGGAAGCACGAACGTGAGCAGAAACACGGTGACTCCGATCGCCATGGTCGCGATCACGCCCGGATACACGCTGGCTCCGATGACCATTCGTCTGGTTTCGATCTCCTGCGCGAGATACGCTGCGATCCGGTCGAGCATCCTTGCGAATGAACCGGACATCTCCGATGCTCGAACCATGTTCACATAGAGCGGTCCGAAGAGCTTCGGGTGTCTTGAGATGGCCTCCGAGAACTGTTTTCCGGACTCGATGTCCATCTTGATCTGGATGAGTGTCTTCTTGAAGTTCTGATTCTGAACCTGGTCTGCGATCCCATCCAGAGCGTTTCGAATCGATATTCCGGCGCGAATCATGACCGCCAGCTGCGTCGTGAAATCAAGTATGTCCTTCTGAGTCGGTCCGGATGAATAATTGAGTTTCTTCAACATCGACGAGACTTCGCTCTTCGATGCCAGCGCCGGTGAGAGCTGCAGCACGTGGTGATTCTGACTGCGAAGCATCGATGCTGCCGTGGCTGCATCCTGCGCGGTCATCACCCCGTTCTGCAGTCGCCCGGAAGCGGCTCTTGATTGATATCGATACTGAGGCATCGTTCATCCGCCGGATCACTCCGGCCTCCTTGCGGTCAGGCTGCGAGCATCTTTTCAAGCTTCTCCGGATAGGCCGACTGTGCCACCGCATCCTCACGACTGATCAATCCGTTGAAATACAGTTCCGCAATCGCATTGTCGATCAGGTTCATTCCAATCTGTCTGTTCGTCTCGATGACGTTGGGGATCTCGAATGTCCTCGCTTCTCGAATGATGTTTCGTACCGCGGGTGTGCACAGGAGTATCTCGATGGCGGGCACCATTCCGGCTCTGTCGATTCGACTGAACAGCGTCTGACTTATCACCGCCTGAAGAGTGTTGGCAAGCATTGAACGAATCTGATTCTGCTGTCCAGCCGGGTACATGTCGATGATTCTTTCCACGGTCTGTGAAGCGTTGACCGTATGAAGCGTGCTCAAGACGAGATGTCCGGTCTCCGCCGCCGAGATTGCAAGCGAGGCGGTGTCAAGATCGCGCATCTCTCCCACGAGAATGATGTCCGGGTCCTGTCGCAGCGCGTGTTTCAGGCCCGATGCGAATGTGGGCATGTCGGCGCCAAGTTCTCTCTGCTCAATCAGGCATTGCTCCGACTGGAACACGTACTCGACCGGGTCCTCGAGAGTGATGATGTGTTTCCTGTAGCGCTCGTTCATCGTCTGGATCATTGCGGCCAGCGTCGTTGACTTTCCGGATCCGGTATCGCCAGTCACCAGCACAAGTCCGCGTGGCAGGTACGTCAGTCGTGAGATCACTTCTGGAAGCGTGAGTTCGGCCATGGGTGGTATCTTGGTTCGGACCAGGCGCATGGCGATGCCGATGCCCTGTCGCTGTCGATGTGCGTTCGCCCGATATCGCCCGACTCCCTCGATCTCATGACTGAAATCAAGGTCGTTGTTCGAAGAGAAGATCTTCAATTGGTTGGGAGTGATCAGGGACTCGAGGGCCCGTTCCATCACTTCATCAGTCAGTACCTCGTGTTCAAGCGGGTGCATCACGGTATGGATGCGCAACATTGGCTTGTGCCCGGCGACAAGATGCACGTCGGAGGCATCCAGGTCGTGTGCTTTTCGCAGAATCGTTTCGAGATGCATTCCTTGGGTCTCCGTAGCGGCCATACCCACGACCACTACCGAGAACTCATCGGGTGATCCGAGGGGTAACTCAAGCATTGGATTCGGGTTTGCTTGCGGAATTTTTAGTTGTTGAGTTGCCTGTCGACCTGATCGGGCCTGCCGGTCGTAGGGTTCGCTCCGGACGCTCTGGTGCGCCTCCGGTCCGATAATGGAATTACTGAACTTTGGGATTGGCGGTCTGGCCGGTCCCACGGAAGCTCGTCGAGGGTGTTCGGATACCTGTATCGAAGAGAATCTGTGCCCATCGCCCCGGTGCCTTGTAGGTGAGGTCGCCTCGAACCTCCCACTCGAGTGGTGCCTCCGGTTTCGGAATCACTGCTGGAATCGAGAGAGTCACCGTTGTTTCGGCTGGAATCGTTCTGAGCGGCAGCCATACGCCACTCCACGAATCCCTGCCACCCTCCGGCTTCTTCACTCTGAAGGTGTATTCGAACTTTTCGAGTTGAATCGATTGCTCCTGGGTGTTCTCCAGTTCGAGATCCACCAGCAACTGGACGTGGGGGGGCTCCGAATCTCCGACTGCGAACCACCGTGCGCCTGTGACGTTGATGCCGGGTGGGGTGTCGAACTGGCACCCGGAGAGCATGACCATGACGAGCGCCAGCGAGGCGAGAAATGGTCCCCTGGATGTCGTGGTCGCTGGCATGTCTAGAGTCTAGCTGGTGGCGGAGGTTCTTGCGTGGCGTACCGAGCACACGGTTTCCAGTTCAACCATCGGGCCTCTCCGGCCGTTCGGTTTTCAGCCTGCTCGTATAGATTCCAAATTTCTGCCTCTCCTGATGAGCCTGACGAGGGTCAATCTCGAATGTTGTATCGGTACTCCTGCGATGTCCGGTCCTCGTCCTTGGACTGTCTGCTGGAGACAGGGCTTTTCGTGAACGAAAGTCTGCCGATTTCAAGCATTCGATCGTTTGCCTTGACCACGAAGGCGCCGTTCTTCGTCGAGCGTCTGTTGATCCATGGGCCGGAGAGAAGTCGAGTCTTTGGGGTGGAATTCTCCATGATCCGGATCCGTTCGAGGCAGTCAGGTGTCGTGATCAACCACTCGTCTTCGCCGCTAAGGCATCCACATGCCAGTGCGTCGGGCGGGAGGATGCGAATTGTGTTCTTCTGTCCGTTCCAGAGCGTCAGGCGCTGGAGATCGAAGGAGTACCAGGCGATTTCCGTGTCAGAGACCCCCGATCCACCCGTCGTCGATGCAAGAGTCTGCCATGCAAGTCCGGGTGTGAATCGTTCGCTCATGCGGTAGATCTTCCGTGTTCGTCGAAACTCGCCCGGGCTTTCCGAAGAGCCCCAGGCGAGATCGCCATATCCATCACCCATTCTTATCGCAAAGATCCCTCGGCCATCCATGGTCATCGTGGGCAGCACCCATGAATATGGAAGTGGTTCGAAAATCTCCCATGTCGTACCATCCGTCTCGAGGACGTGCAGGCGGAAAGCACTCTCGTGGGTCTCTCTGGATGAATACACAAGCCTTCCGGATTCCGAAATCCATCCAAATGCATTGACGGCATCGTCATCAACGAGCCATCGCACCGAATTCTTCGACCAGCTTGCGATACCGATCGATCGTGAGCCATTCGCGTTGGGACGCTCCACGAGGACACCCTCGGCGTTTGCGTTACGACCCAGCAGCAGTGGGCCGGGGTGTCGTGCCACCAGTTCCAGATCCTGTTCCGAAGTCAAACGGTGTATCGCGATCGGCTGATTCGTCATTCCTAAATTGGAATCTCCCATGAGGACGTCCAGTCGAGGACGGTCACCCTCCTGTGTCGCGAAGAGATCTCCGGTCGCGGCTGGTGCGAAGATCGGAAGTGTGAATCCGTCGTAGTCGGTGACGCAGAGTGGCTCGAACGTGAATGAAGAACTCAGTCTCGTCTCCTTCATCACGCCGGCACTGGTGAGGGTCTCCACCTGGCGGGATGTCTGTGACTCATTCTGGTCGCTGAGCACCAAACGCGATGGTGTGTCCAAGTTTCTTCTGGTGGTCTCCACGACGCACCCGCAGCATGCACAGACGAGGCCCGCCGCGATGGCGAGCCTCGTGAGAAGTGCTGT
>MDTG01335367.1_pt1 | contig 25319 bp, 25 predicted proteins | sample 811421 | NCBI WGS metagenome assembly MDTG01 (sample SAMN05326645, study PRJNA326480) | marine metagenome | isolation source: seawater | place: Pacific Ocean: South East | collected 2011 | reverse complement strand
CACTTGTTAAAAATGGACTATCATTGGATTATGCATCCAAAATTAAAAATAAAGTAATTGAATCATTAAATGATAAATTTAATTTTTTAACTTCTTTGGATGAACCTTTTATAAAATTAAGTAAAAGTAAAATCGATAAAAGAATACAAGTTCTTAACTTATTAAAAATATAAATTACCTTCTTTTTAAATATTCAAAAAAGCCAAACCAAAACAGACTTAACAATATATAAATGACTGTGAGGGCTTTTGAATTAAGGCTTTGTTCCAATAGAAAAATAATAATACAATTAAACCAATTTAAAAAAGATAGTAAAAGGCCAGCATTTAAATGAGAAATTCCTTTATCTAATATTATATGGTGAAGGTGGTTTCTATCAGCTGAAAATGGTGATTTTTTCTTTAAAATTCTAACAAGCATAACCCTTAATGTATCCAGTACAGGAATATTTATCATACTAATTGCAAGGACAGGGAAATTTTCGAGTTTAATTGAAAAAACAGTTGCTAAATCATAGCTACTTGAGGTAGTTATGTATGTGATCAAGAAGTAGGCAATCCAAAAACCAATAAATAGAGAGCCCGCATCTCCAATAAATAGCTTCTTTCGTTTTGAAAAATTATATTTTAGATACATAATAAATGATGCGATGAAAACAACTGACATTGTATTTAGAGTGTAAAATCCATTTATACTATTGTTAAACAGAAAAGAGATAAAGAAAAAAATTGAAAAAATTGACAAATATCCATCAATACCATCCATCAAATTAATAGAGTTCATAATAGATAAATACACAAAAGTTGAGAAAAGAAATCCTGGAATAAAACCAATTTCATAAAAGCCTAAAAATCCGTGAAGATTTGTAATAATTCCTTCAAAGTCCTCAGTAAGAAAAGAGGAATATACTGTTATCAAAACTAAGAAGGTCAGAATTATGTACTTTTGAAAAGCATTAATTTCATTAAAATCATCATAAAAACCAACGGCAGCAATTAGAATTGAGGTACCAATAAGTGGGGAAATCTGGGTGAATTCCACAAAATCTAAACTATCAAGAACAACAACTGCAACCAATAATACAGTAGCAATAACTATTCCTCCACCTGTAAAAACTTTTCCAGAGTGTACAGACCTTTGATTAGGTGTATTTGTTAAATTAAAATTCTGAGCAAATCGAATATATCTCGTAAAAATAAATTTGGAAAGAATTATAATTAAAATAAATAATCCCAAATAATATATGTATGATGGGAAACCTAAATTCATTTAATTAATGTTTTAAACTAAAAGCAAATTACAAATAAAAAATAATAACTTTAATGAATGATTTTTAATTTATTCAAATCAAAACCAACTTTAAAAGAACTGATTCCTAATGGATTTGTGGATATTCATTCACATATCCTTCCTGGAATAGACGATGGTGCAAAAAATGTTAAGGAATCTATCGAGTTAATTTCTGAAATGAAAAAAATAGGCTTTTCAAAAATTATTGGAACTCCCCACACTTATCCTGGATTATACGAAAACACCAACAAAACAATTTTAAAAAGTTATGATTTAGTTATTGCTAAACTTAAAAAAAATATTACAATTGATTACGCTTCAGAGTATATGTTAGATAATTCAATTTTAACCAAAATTGAAAAAAAATCTTTATTAACTCTTTCAGAAAAATATGTTCTTGTTGAGATGAGTTATTTTGCCCCTCCCTATAATTTATATGAAATTTTATTTGAACTTATTACAAATAAATATGTGCCAATTTTAGCTCATCCAGAAAGATATAGATTTTTGCATAATAATTTTAAAGAGTATGAAAAGTTAAAAAAAGTGGGTTGTCTCTTTCAAATTAATTTATTGTCTTTAACATCACTTTATGGACCAGATGTATTAAAGATTTCGAAAAAATTATATAGTAGGGATTTAGTTGATTTTACAGGAAGTGATATTCATAATCATAGGCATTTAGACTATTTTAACGAAAAGGTGAAAATTGACGGTTTAGATAATTTGAATAAAAGTTTAAATAATAATATTAAAATATTTAAATAATCTATTTTCCAGATTTAGATTCTCCATACCCATATCCATATCCATAGTTATAACTATAACCATATCTATATGAGTATTTGTATCCATATTGATATCCATATTGATATCCGTACGCTTTACTATTTCCAACCGCATTTAAAACTATATTCATGTTATTTAATTTTCCTGATTTTTCGGTCTCATTAATATAATTAATAAGCTTTTTGTCAGAGTAACTTGATCTTATGATGTATATAGTATTTAAAGAGAATTTAGATATTTCAAAAGTGTCAGAGACCAATAAGGTTGGTGCTGAGTCAATTATTACATAATCATATTTGCATTTAGCTTCATCAATAAATTCAGAAAATCTTTTGGAAGCGAGTAATTGAGAGGGATTAGGAGGTATAGTTCCAGACAGTAAAATATCAAAGTTATCGTGATTTTGAAGAAGGTTTTCCCAAGAAAGTTTGTCATTGTATAAATAATCAGATAATCCTAAGATATTCTTATCAACAGAAATAAATTTATGAATTTGTGGATTTCTTAGATCAGCACCAATCAAAAGAATCTTATTTTTTGAAAAAGATAAAGAAGATGCCATATTAACAGAAATTAAAGTCTTTCCTTCACCTTTTACTGATGAGGAAACGAGAATAACCCCACCACGCTTATCTTCATGTTTTACTTTAGTAAAATTAAAGTTTGCCAACATCATTCGGATACTTTCGGCTAAGGGTGATCGAGAAGAGGGTTTTATAATAGAATTTAAATCATCTTTTTCTTTCAAATAAGGAATCTCGCCGATTATTGGTATATCAGTACGACCTTTTAGATCTTCTCTTCGATGAATTTTTGTATCAAGAATAAACCAAATGTAAAGAAATACAAAAGGAACAAAAAACCCTATAAGGATGGATAAAAATATAACTAAAGGAATATTAGGATAGAATGAATTATAATCAATCCTTGCATAATCAATAGGTTTAACTGAGGGTTTTACAACAGCATAGTTTATAGCAGCTTCCTCTCTCTTTTGTAGAAGCAAAAGGAAAAGTGATTCCTTCACAGAAAGCTCTCTCTCAATAGCTCTTAATATCTTTTCATTTTCGGGCATTGCACTGTACATTCCTGAAAATTGCTCTTCCTTTATTTTTAAATTTTCAATTGTTTGTTTAAGACTATTTTCAAAATTATTTATAGAAATTAGTAGGTTCTCGAACGAATCATTAAGTTGACTGTTAATATTAACTATAAATGAATTATTTGGACCTGCACCACTTAAAATATATTTGTTTTTTTCATTAACTAATAAATTATGTTGAACTATTAATTCATTAATATTAGAATTTTTCAATCCTATATTTATCGGTAGAAGTTGCTCACCACTTTTGGAAATTACATCTTTTAACAGTAAAAGTAAATCTCTTTGGGATTCAGCTTCAAATAATTCACCATCATAAATGTATTTTTGTGATATATTTATCTGTGCATCGGTCGATATATTAGTCAGTTTATTTTTGATTTTAAATTCTTGCCTTCTTAGTTCAATTTTGTCAAGTTCTTGTACTAGAAAAGCGGATCTGGAATCAGCAAAATCCATTGTTCTTTTATGCTCAAGTTGTCTATCAATGACTCCGTCTAAATCAAATTCATTGACAAGTGTATTTAAGTACTCCGTTGAGATTACAGGATTTGAAAACTCCATACTCAACCTTAATTGCTCACTTTCTTTACCGGATTTAGAGATTTGAACTAAAGATTTGTATTTCTTTGTTGCTAAATCAACAGGAAGTAGTACTATTCTTTTAATATTATCATCAATTATTTTATCATTGATGATAATATTAAAAGGTAAGTCATTAGAAACATTATAAGTAGATTTTTCATTGAATGTCGATGATGATACAATCTCTCCAGAATTATTTATTTGATTTATAATAAGCTTATCTTCACTTACTAATAATTCGTAAGTTAACTTTGAATCAATTTCATTTAGATCAATTTTGAAATCAATTTTGAAATCTAAAAACCACTGTGATTTATGGTTTTGGCTTGTTTTTATTTTTCCTACTGTATAAAACTCAACATTAGAGCTTATAGACTTAACAACCCTAGAATGCAAAGAATATGAATTTAAAACACCAATTTCATTTTCAAGATTTATCATAGACCTATTGAATACAGTCATTGCCGTTGGAAGAGCCATATCAGAGTCTTGAGCCTTATCGATTATTTCAATAACAGCTGTTGATTTATATAAAGGGGTCGAATATCTTAAAAAGATAAATGCACCTATTGCACATACAAAAACGGAAATTAAGAAAAATGGCCAAAAGGAAAAGTATTTAAAAAATATCTCTTTTAGGTTATAACCCTCATTTTCAGTAGCATATCTTTCTTCTGTTTCAACCATTGATAATTCTTATTTATAAGTTAGAGGACGCAACAATTATTGAAGACAACACAAAGGAAAGCAGACTTAATAATGTACCTGAATTTCCAATTAAACCAGCATTTTTGACTCTGTTAGAGTTAGGACTTACTATAATTATATCACCAGGAAATATCTGAAAGTTATCACTTTCAAAAATTTTTGAAGATGTTAAATCATATGTTGTCGAGATTCTCTTATTATCTATTTCTCTTATTAAAGTTATATTATCTCTTTTTCCGTTAATTGTTAAATCACCAGCAATTCCAATAGCTTCTAATATATTGAGGTTATTTTGATTAAATTGGTGTTTTCCCGGCATGTTAACTTCACCCAAGATGGTAAAGCTTGCATTAATTAATTTTACATCAATAACAAGCTTTGTTAGAAATCCACCATCAGTGAGATAATCCGAAATATATTGTCTTACTTCATCTACAGTTTTTCCGACAACCTTAATTTTACCTATAGTTGGAAAAAATATTTCACCACTATTATTTACCTTGTATCCATTGTAAATCATTCCAATCATAGTAGCATTTGAACTATTAAATGTAATATCAGACCTAAAAGCATTGACGGTTTGTGGATTTTCTGAGCTAACATCAATTTTGAGTACATCATCAGGCTTTAGGAGGTATTCATTATATTCAATTTTATTAGATGTATTTTTATCTAAATCTTGTACGTAAATTATATCTTTTGATGTAGAACAAGAAAAAGCAATAGATATAAGTATAATAAAGATGAATCTTTTTATCATAATAAATTTTAAGATTAAACACGAAATTACAAAAATTAATAAGATTTATTATCCAGATACCATTTTACAGTTTTTTTTAAGCCTTCCTTCATACCTGTTTTTGGTTTCCATCCTAACTCATTTTTGATTTTGCTTGAATCAACTGCATACCTAAAATCATGGCCTGGTCTGTCCTCAACAAATTTTATTAATTTTTTTGAAGATCCTATTGGTTTTCCCATAAGTTTGTCAGTTATATTAATTATTTTTTTGGTTAAATCAAAATTTGATAATAAATTATCTCCACCAATATTATAAGTTTCTCCTAATTTACCTTGGTGAAAAATCTTATCTATCGCTCTTACATGATCAGTCACAAAAATCCAATCTCTAATATTTTGACCACTACCATACAATGGAAGTGGTTTGTTCTTTATTATATTGTTTATAAAAAGTGGAATTAGTTTTTCAGCATACTGATTAGGCCCATAATTATTAGAAGAATTAGAAATTACAACTGGAAAATTATATGTGGTGCCATATGCCATAACAAAATGATCGGACGAAGCTTTTGATGCTGAATAGGGTGAATTTGGATGATATTTAGAATTTTCATTGAATAAACAATTTTTTTCTGCAGAACCATAAACCTCGTCAGTTGAAATATGATAAAATAATTTATTTGTGTAATCATTTTTCCAATAATGCCTCGCAGCTTCCAATAAACTTAGAGTGCCAAGTACATTAGTTTTAGCAAATCTTAAAGGGTGTGTAATTGATTTATCAACATGAGATTCTGCGGCTAAATGTATAACTTTTTCAATTTTATATTTTTTAAAAATATCTCGAACATATTCAAAATCAGAAATATCAATTTTTAAAAAATTATAGTTATGATGGTTTTCAATATCGGACAAATTTTTAAGATTACCCGCATAAGTTAGCATATCAAAATTATAAATTTTATAATCTTTATAATTATTAATTAAAAAACGAATCAAATGAGATCCTATAAATCCGGCACCACCGCTTATCAAAATATTATTTGACATATTTAAGCAATTTAATACACTTTGTTAAACTTTCTAAATATAACGGAATTTTCATTTTATAAGTTTTTTTAATCTTATTAATATCTAGTGCGGAATATTTTGGTCTTTTTGCCTTATATGATATTTGATCAGAGGAGATTGGTAAAACATCATTTTTAGCTCCAATAGCTTCCACAATGTTTACAGCAAATTCAAACCATGAGATACATTTTCCATTTGTAAAATTATAAATTCCAGGTTTCCATTCGTTATTACAAATTATAATCATTATTGCTTCTGCTAAATCTAATGCATAAGTTGGGGTACCAAATTGGTCATTAACAACTTTAATTGGTTTATTTTGATTGGAATATTCAATAATTTTTTTTAAAAAATTATTTCCATATGATGAAAAGAGCCATGATGTTCTTAATATAATGGACTGAGAATTATGTAATTTACAGGAAATTTCACCCAAAAGTTTTGTTTTTCCATAAACATTTAGAGGATTAGCTTTTGAATTTTCCTTGATTGGTTTAATGTAATTGTCACCAAATATATAATCTGTTGAAATATGTATTAACTTGGAATCATTTTTTTTGGTCCATTTTGCTAATAATTTTACCAAATCGTTATTCAATTTATTTGCATTAGTCTCTTTTTCTTCAGCTTGATCGACATTAGTAAATGCACAACAATTAATTAAAAAATTTGGCCTTATTTTATCTAGATGTCTTTTTGTTAATGTTAAATCATAAAAATTAACTTCGTCAAAATCAGAAAAAAACCAATTAAAATTATAGTTAAGGCTAATTTTTTGAAATTCTGATCCTAGTTGACCACATTTTCCTAAAACTAAAATTTTCACAGGAATGGGTTATTAATTTTAGAAAGAGGAAGTAAAGAACTGTCTTTTTTTGAAACAATAATATCACTTTTTTTTACTTTCCAGTCAATATTTAAATATGGGTCTTTCCAAAGAATACCTGCTTCGTGTTTAGGATTGTAATGACAATCTACTTTGTATAATACAGTTGCACTATCACTTAAAACAATAAAACCGTGAGCAAATCCTTTAGGAACAAATAGCTGTCTTTTATTTTCGTTTGACAATAATGTTGAAGCATATTTTCCATACGTTGTTGAATTCTTTCTGATATCCAAGGCAATATCGAGAATGTTACCATCAATACACCTTATTAGTTTTGACTGACTATAAGGAGGGGTTTGAAAATGTAATCCCCTAAGCACCCCTTTTTTAGATTTTGATTCATTATGTTGTACAAATTTGATATTTCCCAAAAAATTTATCGCTTCTAATGAATTATAGGTTTCCATAAAATAACCCCTTTCATCTTTGTATATATCAGGCTCAAGTATAAATAATCCTTTAAATTTTGTGTTGAATATTTTCACCTTTCTGTAATATTTAACAAGTATTTATAATACTCACTATTATTTAAATTTATTACTTTTTTTTTGAGTTGAGCTTTACTTATATAACCTAAATTATAAACTATTTCTTCAATACAAGCTATCTTTAAACCTTGTCTTTTTTCAACAGTTTGTATAAAGTTTGATGCCTCAAGTAAAGAATCTGGAGTTCCTGCATCAAGCCAAGTTAGCCCAGTTTCCATAATTTCTACCTTAAGCTTATTTTTTACTAAATATTCATTATTTACACATGTGATTTCTAATTCATTTCTATTACTGGGTTTTATATTTTTGGCAATATTAATTATTGAATTAGGGTAAAAGTACAGTCCTACAACAGCATAATTACTATTAGGTTTTAAGGGTTTTTCATCAATTGAAATTACATTTTTAAATTTATCAAAGCTCAGAACTCCATAACGTTCAGGATCATTGACATAATAACCAAAAATTGTTGCCTTTTTATTTTTAATAGTATTTTTAACTGCATTTTTTAATAATTTAATTAAGCCATTTCCATGAAAAATATTATCACCTAATATCATACAAACATCATCTGAACCAATGTAATTTTCAGCTATTATGAAAGCTTGAGCTAGTCCACCAGGATATTTTTGTTCAGCATAATCAATTTTTAATCCTAATTCAATACCAGTTCCTAATAAATTCTTATAAATTGGAAGATCTTGAGGAGTTGAAATAATCAAAATATTCTTAATTCCAGCCAATAATAAAGTTGAGATTGGGTAATATATCATTGGTTTATCATAGATACATAATAAATGTTTTGAAACACTTTTTGTAACAGGATACATTCTTGAACCGTTTCCACCTGCTAGGACAATTCCTTTCATTATTAATAACTTATATTATTTAATTCAATTAGAAACTAATGTAAATAAAAATAAGCTAGATAAAAATAAGCTAACATAAAATTTTTATTATTGAATATTTCTTATTGTTGTTAATTTACCCACTTAATTTTTTTTGAAACCAGGATCTGTAGTCTTTATGAAATATAATCTTACGAAATATTTTGATACGCTCATTAACTGAAAGGTATATTTTCAATAATTTTCTCTTCAAAATTGTTTTGGAAGTATTTAGAAGTTGCAAATCAAAAATCATTAAATATTTATCTGTTTTTGATGATTTATGAAATTTTATTGATTCAACATTGTTAAATATTTTAAAACAACAAGCTAAAAAACAATTTGAAGAATATTTTAATTCATTTAACGTATTGATTGAATCTTTAGAATTTATTTTTTTTGATAATAAAAAAACATCATAAGCATTTCTCAGCGAAATTGTCTTAAATAAAAATCCATTATCATTTATTTGATTTGATATTATTGAAAGATTCAGTTTATTTGAATAACTTAAAAAATTAATACTGTTTAAGGACTGAGTATCTTTAACTACATTATCAAAATTAAATTCATGAGCATACTTTTCAACAACAAGTTCTTTATGTACTTCGACAGCTGCAATTTCTTCGTCAACTATTAATCTGTTATAGTGTCTAAATTTTGGTTGAGGATTTTTAATTTTATTTAAAGTTTTGTATCCGTTTTTTTTTAGTATTTTGATAGATTTATGATATTCACTTTTACAGCATATAAAGTCTATGTCACCAATCATTCTTTGAGAAATTTCATTGTAAAGGTTTGCGAATAGATTCCCAACACCCTTCAAAAAAATTGGCTTTATTCCATTACTTAATAATATTTTATTTATTTTTTTTGCCTGAGATATAATTTTCATATTTCTCTCCATATTAATATCATTAATATATTTTAGATACCTGACCAAATCTTCAGGTAAATAACTTAGAAAATTTACATTCTTGAGATTACAATATAGAGCAGGTAAGACAAAGTTTGAAGAGCCAATTATCACCACTTTATCCCAATCAATGATGCCAGATTGTAATTTTTTACGAATAAATGTTCTATTTTTCTTCTCTGAGCTTATTGTTAAGCATGCTGCAATAAAATAATAGACCTCATTATTTTTCATTTTTGATCTTTTACAAATTGAGTGATTTTTCTTAATGGTTTCAAAAATAATGTAAAAAAATAAGGTCTTAATCCATTAATTTTCCATGCTTTTCTGTCTTCCATATTACCCTTTAACCATGAATATAAACTTTTATTGCTCTTACCGCCAGATCTCATCTTAACCAAAACTTCACTCATGTAAGTTGTTGAAATATTTTCTTTATATAAGAGTCTTAGCATTAATTCGTAATCTGAAGCTGTCTCAAATGACAAATTAAATAAACCGAATTTTAAGTAAATACTTTTTTTTACAAAAAATGTAGGATGTGGTGGCATCCACCCAAATAAAAATTTATTTTTCTTAAAATTACCCGATTTCCAAAATCGGGTAATATATTTTAAATCATTTGTTTTGGTATAAATTAGATCTCCAAATAATGAATCAACATTTTTTAAATTAAATTCAGCTATAATTTTTGAAATTATATTTTTATTTGCATAAATATCATCTGAGTTTAGAATTCCAATTATATCTCCGCTAGCTAATTCTATTCCTTTATTCATAGCATCATATATACCATTATCTTTTTCTGAAATAACTAACTTTTTTCTTTTTGATTTTGAATTAATTATACTTAAAGTTTTATCTGTTGAAGAGCCATCTATAAAAATATGCTCAATATTTGGATATGTTTGAATATTGACAGACTCAATAGTTTCTTTAATAGTAGCTTCACTATTATAGCTAGCCGTGATAATACTGACTTTTTTCATTTTTTTGCGGAATCTAGGGCTTTTAAAATATTAATTAATTCTTCATCTTCTGAAAATTCTATATCATTTTCAGACGAAAAAAAATCAAAATTTGTAGAGTCTCTATATATAACTTTCAAATCATTAAATTTTGCATCATGGGGTGCTCTAAAATAACCTTCCCATCTACTAGGAAGAACCATATAATCAAAATCTTTTAAATTTTTTGAGGATATAATTTTTTCCTCTATAACAATATTTTTTAAGTTATTTAATTTAATTAATTCCCTTAATTTATTCTTTCCTCCTCGGTAGTCTCCACCAGAAATATATAAAATACTATTATTCAATTTTTTCATAGAATTTATTAAAATATCTAAACCTTTATAATAGATATCAACTCTACCCCAATATATCAGATTCAGCTTATTCTTATCAACATTAATCATTATACCATCTTTGTCATAAGGTTTATAAAACCATTTATTGAGACGAACCAGATTTATATTTGAAGAAAGTTTTCTAACTTCATTTGCCTCATAATCACTGATTACCAAAACATTATCAGCCAAATAGAACATTATTTTTACAAATAATTGTTTCCATATTTTTCTGTAAATGAACCTGAACAAACTCTTTATTGATTTTCTCCCATTCAATCTTCTGCTATTCTCAGATTTTAAATTCCAACCCTGTCTGGAAAATTCATCACCAAACTCAAAGGGATTATCAAAATCAAGAAAAGAATGGAGCTGACCAATGGGTGCAATGGTAACATTGATCCCACGAAATTTTAAAATTAAACACGAAAAAAAAGAAAAAAGAGAACTTGAACCAATCAGTAGAGACTTATAATTTGATGGAATTTTTAAAAATATTTTATCAGAATGATATTTAATTTTAAAGGTATTTCTTATCATTTCAGGAAATCCACCACTGTGCGTGTATTCTTTGTAAAATACTACATCAAAATAGCTTGCAGATAAAAATTTAATTTCTAATAATTTTTTTTGAGAAATCACATCCATTTTTTTTCCTTTTTTTAAAAACTTCAATTAATTGATCTTTTGTAACAACAGAATAAATTTGCAACACTTTAAACCACCAATTTATATTATATATATTTTTGGAATCAATATTATTTTCTTGAAAGACATTAATCAAATAATCAAGATTTTGAAATAATTTTGAATAGTGACTTTTATATTCATCGTCAATAAGTATTACATCATCCTTATAGGCCAAAATATTTCCTTTTGAAATATCACCATGATAAATACTGTCTTTTAAACCAAAACCAAATTTTTCAAATTCAAATCTGCTCAGAAGTCTGTGTTTGTAAAAATTTGGAATTAAATCTTGAGCAAAATCTTTTAAGAATTCGTTAGTAGTATTAGTTTGATTAAAATATTTAATAAATATATTTTCACTGATTTTAAAAAAGTATAATTTTTTTTCGATTTCAACTATACCATAAACCCTGTTTTCTTGTAATCTATTATGGGTGTAAGCAACAAATTTATATTTACTTTTTTTTATAATTTTTTTTGAGAAAATTAATTTTAAAATATTTTTGATCTTTCTAAGATACCCACCTCTAAAAATCAATTTTGAGAGAAATTTCCAGGAAATTAAGTCTGATGAATATAAAATCATTCCAATATATATTTTTTATATTTTCGGTTTAAAACTTGAGTACTAAATTCACTTTGGATCACCTTAAATGCATTTTTTCTAATTTCTTCAGTTTGTTTTTTGGTAAGTTTTTTTACTCTACTAATCGCATCCTTAAGATTATCTAATCCTGCATCAAACTTTATAGCGTTTAATCCATCAGTAAACATATTTAAATTACACTGGTTAGATACCACTAATATACATCCACACATAGCTGCTTCAATAGCACTAGTTGGTAAACCTTCACCATAACTAGGCAATAAATAATATTTATATTTGTAAAATATTTTTTCAATATTATAGGTTTCAACTTCTCCATAAAAATTAGGATTGCCAGAAACAACTTTCTTTATATATTCAGCGTCACCGAAGCCATAGACATCACAATTAAAATTAGATATTGAAATTACATCTTCAATTCCTTTAATTGGAGCAATTCTGGCAAGAAAAAGAAACTCCCTATCTCTAACAATATTATTTAATTTCCTAACATTCACGTAATTTGGAATTACCTGATTATTTAAACTCATTTTTTTTAAAACACATGAATCTCTTTCAGATTTACTTAAATAATGCATTTTAAAATTTTTTTTAATCGATAGAACAATCATTTCTGTAAGTCCGATTGATATTTTTTTATACCATTTATTAGAAAACATTTCTTTGGTTAAAACTCCATGTGGAGTAACTAAAAGTTTTTTTCTTGCAAAGAAAGAATACATAATCCCAGCAAAATTTGGCCACAGCCATAAACCATGAACCCAAATTATATCTGGGTTTAGCGAAATTAATTTAGATAAATAAGTAAAGGAAAATCTATATTTTGTGATAACCCTAAAATTTATTACTCGAACAGATGAATTTAAATTATTCATTTTTGGATGAATATTTCCTTGAATTCCAAAATATGTAATTTGCAAATCATCAAAGTTAGATATTTGATTTATTAAATTTGAAATTACTACTGGTGGACCTCCAGTGTGCTTAAATAGACCCGATGTTAAAATTGCAATTTTCATTTTAAACTTTTCAAAATATCTTTCGTGCATTCGTCTTGATTAATATTAAGAATCGGATAGCATTTACTAATCAAATATTTTTCATACAAATTCAAAATTCTTAATCTTGGAAGCTCAGGTTTATCTTTCAAGATAAAATCAACCGGTCTTATTAATATAAAAAAATTACTTGAAATGGATCTTTGTAATAATCTACCAAAAAACTTTGGAAAATTTTTATGTGTATCATTAATACCAAATTCTAAGGGGCCTCTTGTAAAAATCGCATATTTAAAACTTGAACTATATTTTACTTTAAAAAAAATAATCCTGACTAAGTAACGCAAAAATAATAGTAGAGAGTATAATAACGGAATAGACTTTTTAACAGCACTTCCTTCTCCGTTATAACCAGAATCAATAATCTTATTTAGAGAACCAAATCTTCTTGGTTCAAATGGAATAATAACAACATTATCTAATTTTTTTGATAATTGTTTTGCGATAAAGGTTTTACCACATCCGTCTGGACCATATAAAAATATTAATTTCAAAATGATGAATAATAAATCATTTTAACCAAAAAAGATCTTATAATAAAAGAGATAATATTAGATGATGGCCTTAAAAAAATATATATTACTAGTGGGCAATTAATTTGTTTTAAAAATGGAATAACGTTTTTGGGTTTTTTATAAAACTTATGTTTTTTGTTTCTGTAGTTAGTAAAATGAATATAATCTTTCAAGAAAAAAAGTAATGACTCTATATCGCTAGATAACTCATTATTATTATTTTTAAACGGAAGTAATTTTTCATACCCAATCTCAATTTTTTTTATCCTATACTTCTTAAAAATATCAATTTTGGTGTCATCAATTTTATATCGCTGAAGGTTGTTTTCTTGATTAAAATCAGGACATAATATATCTATATCACTATTATAATCCCAACTATCATTACCTCTTAAAATTATGTAAGAGTGATTATTGAAAAATTTAGTTACAAACTCAATTCTCTTTTTTTTCCAATTTTCCATATAACCCAAATAATTAAGTACACTGTTAATAAATACCAACTCCAAAATTTCCAGTGAAATACTGTTACAAAAACAGTTGAACCAATTACGCTAAAAAAGGTAAAACTCAAGTTAATTTTCCAGATTTTTTTGTGAAGTATTTTTTGTCTGAGTTTTATCATAAGTCCCCTATACCAAAATTGAAAAGGAATAATTATAAAAAATACTGAACAATATAATGCAGTGTCATTATTTATAGTGCTTAATAAAATAACTGAAATAAACAATGTAAAAAGTAAAATATAATTAGGTACTCTTCCTTTATATTTATCCCTGCTGTATACAAAATCAAGTGCATTTAAAATTATTCCGATTGGAGCAATCCAAATCCTAATTATATTGACTTTGGTAAAAATATCAGAGCTTCCAAAAAATGAAACTAACTGAAAAATATAATTACCTGAAATAAACATCAATAAACTCTGTCCAAAACCAGAATGATTTAATTTTAAAAATGATAAAAATTTGATACTCTGATACTCTGTCTTTTTTATTTTAACAAATAAAATAATTGAAAAAAACAGAACAAACAAACTTGATATTAGTAAATAGTAAAATATATTTTTATTAAAAAAAATAAAAATTCCAAGTATAATAGTGTACGATAATGAAATTGTAATATCTAAAATTTTAACCAAATCAGGTCTAGTAATGAATAGAATTCTTCTTGTAAGTTCATAAAACATGTTACACACTAAAACCAAAATCATTAAAAAAATTAATTTGTACTCATAGTCATATATAAGATGCCACAGAAATGAAATTAAAATAGCTAAAGCAATAAATGATAAAATTCCCCACAGATTATATTTTTTGAATTGTGCGATTGGAATCAGAATTAGGGTTGCAAATAATGACATAAATAATGCATTGTTTCCGTTTATAAAAATTATATCAGCTACCTCTTTTTGATTACTTGTGTCAATTGTTGAGAAATAAAACATATAAATAAATCTTGAACCACTTACGAACGAAGCTAATAAGCTAATCTGAAAAACATTATGTAAAGATTTTATAGATTCAAACCCAATAAATTTTTTAATTATTTTCATTAGGTAGTTTTTGATTTTGTAAAATACCAACAAAAGAAGTAAGCAATTAAAAGATAAAAGAAGTAGTTAAAAGAATAGACCCTAAAGGATAAAAACAAAAATGTTAATGTCACAGTAGTTAACCAAAGATATTGAATGTTATTTTTTAACTTATATCGTTTCAATAAAAAATCAGAAAGACTAAGCCAAAAAGCAAAATTAAAAGCGGCTATAAAAACACCAAAAAACCCCCAGTTTAAAAAATACTGACCTAATATTGATGGGGTAACATTACCTGCAATCGCAATTTTATCATTATAAAATTCCCAAAATTTTGATTTCGGTTTGTTTGGCCAAAACATTCTTGGAATAAAGTCTGACGTAAAAAGAAAGATCATAGGTTGATAAAAATAAGAATCAAGTTCATCACTGATCGCTACAGCGTGAGTTAGTGCTGTAAAATGATCACTACCATCATATGACTTAGTCAATGAAATTTCATCATCAACAACTATATTTGTTCCATATCTATTATTTACTTGATAAACTGACACTGCAATCAAAATCGAAAAAACAAAAGAAATTGCCAGGACTTTATTTTTAAAATCTACTATTTTTTTTGATACAATCAGTATTGATAATAAGGCGGGAAGTATTAAAAAAACAATCTTAAATCTTGTGCCTGAAAGAAAAGCAATTAGGCCACCTAAAATAATAGTAATTGTAGTTATATATATATTTTTAGATTGCTTATTTAAAAGTCTAAAAAAAGCATATGATGATGCCATGATAGCTACTATTGGAAGATAATTGAGTAAACTTTCATCCAATTCGATTTTTTCTGTTCTAAATAATAATAATCTGTAAAAGCTTTCTTGAAAGCCACCGAACTGTCTAGAGAAGGGTATCCAACCAGAAGCAGCTGCAAGCATTAAGGTTATTTCAGTAATTAGACTATTTTTTGAAATGCTTTTAATCAGAAATATATTGGTTGGAAACTTTAGATTCCTAAATCTGAACCATAAAAAGTAAACAAAAAAATTAAAAACTGAAAACATGGCTAAAGAAATCGCCAAAATATCAATCGGAATTTGTTGAGACAGATAAGGGGAAAATCCGGACAAATTTTCAAATAAAATCGTATTAAAGCTTAAACTTATAATTTCTTTCCAAAACCAAAATAAGCTCCCAAAAAGAAAAATATTAATGGAAAGGTCAATTTGTTTTTTTAACAAATTGACTAAGTGAAAATATAAAATATAAACAAATGAAATAAAACCATAAATACATATAAGTTTTGAGAACTGATAGTCAAGAAAAATCAAATTTAATATTGTCAATAAAACAAAGCTTAAAAGTAAAAAACCGTTTAATATGATTCTATTTTTCAAAAAAAATTAAAATTTATTTATGATTCTTATCGATTTTCATCGAAAGTATAAAAATGTCTACAATTGTTCTATAAAATAATACTTGGAAAATAAACCAATAATATCCGTTTTTTCCGTTTAAAAAACCCAATCTGAAAAAATATAAATAGCAAAATAAAATAATCGGTCTTAAAAATATTGGTAGTTTATAGTAAAACCTTTTTGGTTTTGATAAAACAGATTTTTTGAGAGACATTTTTGCTTCTCTTTTAGCATATTTTAGATGTTTTTCAAACCATTTTGTTCTAGATATTAGACTTTCATCTACAAAATCATTTTCTAATTCAGATACATTCCCTTCAACTATCAAATGTTCATCCATTAACATTGAATCAGAATATTTTGCAAAACCCTTTTTAAAAAGACGCACTATGTTAGTGGGGTATATCCCATATTTTATCCACTTTCCTGTTACATAATGCCTACGTTTTAAATAATATCCGTTAAAATTTAAACTTTTATCTTTTTTGAGTAAAAGATTTATTTCATCAATGGTCTCAGGTAATAAATACTCATCAGCATCCAATCGCAATATCCAATCACAGTTTAATTTAACATTTTCAATTATCCAATTAAATTGAGCTGCTTGATTACCCAACCATGCTTTTTTTACAATAATTGCATTATTTTCTAAACAAATAGCTTCTGAAGAATCTGATGAACCATTGTCATTTACCAAAACATTATATTCCAATAGACCATCTAATTTCTTAAAAAATCTTTTTAAATGTTTTTCTTCGTTTTTCACAAGAACAATAACCAATAATTTAGTATTAGGTAAAATCAATTTATTCATTGGAAATAATTTTATTATTTGTTTGAAAAATTAACGTGAATAATTTATTTTTTAATTTTTGTGAAAGGTATTTGGCCCCAAATTTTGTTAAATGCTTACTATCTTGACTGATGAACTTACATTCAGGAGTAAAAATAGAAACGAAATTATTATCATCTTTTATTGGTTCAATGATATCTATAAAATTATCACCCCATTCGTTACTCAATTTTTTATTAATTTGAATAATCCTGTCACTTAATTTTGCAGACTCATTACAATTATTAAGACTTGATTTATTATAATATTTTCCTAAATTTTGATCAAAATTTTTACTTCCAAATACGTAAAATGGAATATTTGTATTTTCTTTAATAAAATTGACTTCAGTGGTTTTAACACCATTTTCTCTACAAAAAAATATTACTTCAGCATTGTTCTTCAGTTGCCAAGAATTATTATCAAGTGAATTAATATATCTAAAATCAATCATATCAGCAAAATCACTTTCCAACAATATATTTGCTAAATCTCTTGCATGACTATCACCAATAATTAATATTTTTTTTAATTCATCATTAAAAAAATCAGTATTGTATTGAAATATATCATCATTATATTCACTATGTTTTTTAATATTTTTGTATCCCTTTATTCCTAGCTCAGGAACATCCCTAACAACTCCCCTTGTGTAAACAATATATGAGGAAGCAAAAGTAGACATTAGGAATATTAAAGAAAGATGAACAAATATTTTTTTATTTGAGATTAATTTAAAATTTCTATACCTATTTTCAATCATGTAATATGTAATTATCGAAATAATAAATGTTATAATTAAATAAATTATAATAAATCCAATTGTAAATTTTTCGGTAAACACATATCTGTAAAAGGATAAAATCAATTGATGCCATAAATAAATAGAGAAACTTATTTTTCCAATAAATCTAAAAAGTTTATTGGAATACCAAATATTAAGACTTTTAGTATCATTTATAACAAGAAAAAGTGAAAATATAATTGTAAGAAATAAATTAATTCGTTCATTATCAATGGGTGATAAATCAAAAATTATAATTAGAAGAAATAATGAAAATATATTTTTAAAAAAAGGGTTTATTTTTTTTCCTGCAAAAAAAATAGCGATTAAACCACCAAAAGAAATTTCCCAAAATCTTGTAAAAATTGTGAAAAACACAAAGTCTGAGTTACTGATATAAAAAAACAAGAGGAGTGAGACTAAAGAAAGAATAATAACTGAGCCCTTTTTAAAAGTATTACTGGAAAATATTATAAAAATTAAAGGATAAAAAATATAAAATTGTTCTTCTACTCCTAAACTCCAATAATGCATCAATGGTTTGTACTCATTTGCCGTACTCCAATAATCGCCTGTAGTAATTAAAAGTAATATATTATTAAGACTCAGGTTTGATGCAATAACAGATTGAGCCAAATTTTCTAAATCATCGGGAAGCATTACAAAAAAACCGATAATTAATGCAACAAAAGAAATAAAAAATGCGAGAGGTAAAATTCTTCTAATTCTTCTTTTGTAAAAGTCTTTTAAACTAAAGTTTTTGTCAAAATAGATTTTTGATGTTATTAAATAACCTGAAATAACAAAAAAAACATCAACTCCTAAAAATCCATTTTTTAAAAGACCCAAATGAAAGAAAACAACAGACAAAACTGCAAGAGCTCTTAGACCATCTATATCTATTTGATATTTCATAAGTAAATTATTGTTTTGATTTGTACATATTTATATAAATATCAAAATAATATTAATTCTTTTTAATTTAAGAACTAAATAGAATATGTACTCATTATCATTTAACTATCTATCTAAATGGGATTTTATTTTTCAGAATTATATTTATCTTTTAACTCTTCATAATCTTTAGGTGTTCCTGAAAACAGAGTCTGATTTTTTTCTAATAGCACATATTTTATATTTAGATGATCATTAATTAAAACATTATATAAAGGCGCTATAAATAGCTCTTTGTATTTATTTACTTTTTCAAACTTTTTGAAATTTTTGATAAATAATTCTTTAGATGAAAAATAGTACATACCATTAGAACACAGATTAGATATTCTTATTTTTTCTGTTGTTCTTTTTACTAAATTATTTGGTAATGGCTCAATGAAAGACCAATGTTCGCCTTCATCTTCAAAAACTTCTAAATAACCATCTGTATTCTCTAAAAATGAATTAGAAGGTTTAGTGAAATCAACTCTAATTGTATCTATATTAAATATGTATAATTCTTCGTTTTTTTTATATTTTGCTTTATCTAATCCTATTTTGACAGTGTCTGCCTGTCCTCTTGTGTCTTTATCTAAAACTACAACTTCAAAATTTTTTATACCTAAAGTTTTACATTCTTTTTCTACAAAATCCTGCGCCTGAAAGTCTGATCTGGTTATGAGTAAGAAAAAATCTGTTTTAAAATATTTTTGAAAACTTTTTATTGTCTCTTTAAAAACATTACTATTTTTATTTAATGGCAACATATATTTTGGTATTGTATAACCATTATTAAAGAATCTACTACTTTTGCCGGCCATTGGAATAATTATCATTACAAAATTTGTTTAATCATAAAACAATTTATAAGCATTTAACAATAATGCTATCTGTCTGTCCTCATCTTCTGCATGCAAAGGCAACATAGAAATAAACAAGTTTACTATTGATGCATCTATAAAACTTTTATCTACTCCCATTTCTTCAATTTTGAGATAGAAAAAATCATTTAACGATTTTCGAGGCTTGTGATGTAAACTAAAATTGAAATTTAAGTCCTCTTTTCTTCTCTCTAAATTATAAAAACCTGTTACTATGTAATCATAATTACCTATTAGTGAATGACCTAATTTAGCCATATCGTATCTGTAATCTCCAACAATTTTATTTTTTGTGTCAAAGCAGTTATCTAATCCTCCCCTTGGGTCTATTAATTTAATAATGCTACTTCTGCTATCAAAAAGAATATTACTAAAACATAAATCTCCATGCATAAGCGTAAACGAATTTGATCTATTAATCTGATCTGTTAATTTTAATAACACGGAATTCACAAAAGTTTTTAATGTGGGGTAGGTTTTTTCATTTATTACAATCTCTTTGTCTTTATCAAAGTTTGTGAGAGAAGAAAACTCATCTACTCTTCTTTTTGTTTTATTTATATAAAGTTCTTCAAATTGATCTCGGACATAGTCTCTTGAATAATTATTAAAATTCACTTTACTAGATTTTGAAATAAAATGAAAAATTTGATTAATAATGTTGTTATAAACGAAGTCTGGAAGATTTCCGAAAACCCATTTTTCTTGTAAAGTAGGGGCACCAATAAACTCTATGTTATATGATGCTATTTTATTTATATTTTTAAATTCCCAAACAGCAGGTGTGAAAATTTTAAATGATTCAGGGAGCTGCCCAAACCATTCATACTCACTAATAATTTTACTTAAATTTTTACTTGTTTTTTTAATAAAATTAGTATTCGCAATGACTTTATTAAAATCTCTGGAAACATTTAATTTCATTTTCGATTTGTAATATAAATTAGAATGACCAAAATCTAACCATCCGGATTTTAATATCACTTCAAATTTATTTTTAGTATGGTAGTACTTTAGAGCAGTTTCAAAAGAATTAGTTTTGACGAGTTTCTCTCTGAAAATATTTGGTTTACTAAACGAAAAATAACCAGCTATAACAGCTTGCTTATAATCGTGATTTTTAGATTTTTCTTCAATTATATAATCTAGATTTCCCCATTTATAAAACTTATCAGTAAACCCATAGTAAAGTAAGTCTGGTCTTTGTTCTATTTTTGGAAAAGAAGTATCACCATGAAGTATATATAACTCTTTTAAACTATTATCTTCTTCATACTTATCAATAAAATTTATTATTGATTGAGCAAGATTTAGATTTGGGTTACTTCTGTATATAATCACATTATTGTCTGAAAGAAATATTTTATCTCTTTCTAGTAATTTATAATTATCAGGTAACGTTATTGCCTTTACAGCATCAAAGGAATTAATTTTTTCTACTTGTAGCTCTACCAGTCTATTATGTCCAATTGGCAAAAAAGAGGGAGGCAACAAACCAAAATCTGATGTGATTTCTGAATTTGCATATGCTCCCGAGGTTATTAAAACAACTTTACTTTTACTCACTTAATTTATAATATTTTTAATTTCCTCATAAGATTTAGATGTAAATTCATCAGGCCTTATTGTTTTATCATCAACATAAAAACCGTCATAACCACACCAGGGTTTACCAACATATATTTCATCAAAAGGAATATTATATTTCTTTAACCATTTGAATATAATTGGCAGTGTCTTAGCTGTGATTTTACCAATATTTCCTTCAAAACTTCTCATATTTCTTGCTGTAAATAAAACTATATTAAAACCATTTTTTTTGTACTCTATAATTTTATTAATAACCTCGTAGTTTGGGGACACTAAATTATAATCTTTATTATCTCCTAGAGTTAGAGTCTTATCAATATCTAATACTAAATTCTTCATATATCAAATTTTATTAGTTTAAAATGTTTTTGTTTTTATTATTCATAGTAATTTAAAGTCTTATGACCACCGTCTTTTAAATACTTGTCTTTTTCAAAAAGTTTTAAATCAGATTCCATCATTTCTTTTACAAGATCTTCAAGGGGTGTCTCAGGCATCCATCCAAGTTTCTCTTTGGCTTTTGTTGGATCGCCTATCAAAAGATCTACTTCAGTGGGCCTGAAGTATTTGGGGTCAACTCCAAGAACCTCTTTACCAATTTGAAGGTTGTATTTGTCATTTGAGCTAGATGCTATAACGGCTATTTCATCAATACCGCTTCCTTTAAATTCAAGCTCAACTCCAATGTAGGAGAATGCCATTTTAATAAAATCTCTAATTGAAGTAGATCTACCCGTAGCTATAACCCAGTCTTCAGGCTTCTCATGCTGGAGTATCATCCACATCATTCGAATATAATCTTTTGCATGCCCCCAATCTCTTTGGGCATCAAGATTACCCAAGTAAAATTTTTTAATCAAACCATTTGCAATTCTAGCAACTGCACGAGTAATTTTACGTGTAACAAAAGTTTCACCTCTTCTAGGTGACTCATGATTAAATAAGATTCCGTTGCAGCAAAACATATCATAGGCTTCACGATAATTTTTTGTTATCCAAAATCCATAGAGTTTAGCAACCCCATATGGTGATCTTGGGTAGAAAGATGAGTTTTCATCATATAATCCTTTCTTATTTTTATTTTCGGCTAAACCGCCGTATAATTCTGATGTAGAGGCTTGGTAAATTCTAGTTTTTTTCTCCAGACCTAAAAATCTTACAGCCTCTAAAATTCTCAAAGTTCCTAACGCATCCACCTGCCCTACATATTCAGGAATTTCAAATGACACTTTTACATGTGACATTGCCCCAAGATTATATATTTCATCAGGCTGGCACTCTTTAATTATTCTTGTTAAACTAATAGAATCAGTAAGATCTCCATAATGTAATTTAAATCTTTGATTTTGAATATGTGAATCTTCGTAAATATGGTCTATTCGTTGGGTATTTAAAGAAGATGACCTTCTTTTAATACCATGCACTTTATATCCTTTTTTTAGTAAAAACTCTGCTAGATATGAACCATCCTGTCCTGTTACACCAGTTATTAGTGCTGTTTTCATTTATTTAATTTTAATTCTTTAATATCTTCTATATTTCGTAAATACCAATTGTACGTGTTTTGTATTCCTGTTTTTAAATCTGTTGAGTAAACCCAGCCCAAATCTCTCATTTTTGAAACATCCATTAATTTTCGTGGAGTTCCATCGGGTTTACTTTTATCCCAAATAATCTGTCCGTCATAATCAACAATTTTTTGAATCATCTTAGCTAAATTGCTGATACTAATATCTGTTCCTGAACCAACATTGTACATATTATCAGAAAGATTATTTTCTAAAGCAAAGATAACAGCCCCTGCTAAATCATCAACAAACAAGAACTCTCGCCTTGGCTTTCCGCTTCCCCAAAGAGTAACTGTGGGATGGTTATTGATTTTTGCTTCATGAAATTTTCTAATTAAAGCAGGTAAAACGTGAGAAGTTTCTAAATCAAAATTATCATTGTATCCATATAAATTAGTTGGCATGAAACTGAAATAATTTTTCGAGTATTGTCTTCTTATTGACTCACAGGCTTTAACACCTGAAATCTTTGCCAAGGCATACCATTCATTTGTTGATTCCAAATAGTCACTAAGCAAATACTTCTCTTTAATAGGTTGAGGTGAATTTTTGGGATAAATACAGGAACTACCTAGAAAAACGAATTTATCTACTCCACATTTAAAAGCACCATCAATTAAATTATTTTGAATTTGCATATTTTCCATTATAAATTGATAAGGGTAGTTATTATTTGCTAAAATACCACCAACCTTGGCAGCAGCATTAATAACTATATCAGGCTTTTCTGTAAAATAAAAATCATTTACATCTTTTTGGATTCTCAAATCAAGTTCATTACTGTTTTTACCGATTAGATTCTTGTATCCTTTTGAATATAGTTTACGCCACAATGAAGAACCAACCATTCCATTATGACCTGCTATGTATATTTTACTTTCTTTAATAGTTTTTATTTTTTTGTTCTACTGTTTAGCTTACTGAAATACTGAATTGTATTAATTAGTCCTAAATTTAAATTTATTTTTGGAGACCAACTTAAATTTTTAATCGCAGAGGAGATATCAGGCTTCCTCCTTTTGGGATCATCTTTTGGTAGATTTTTAAAAATAATTTTCGAATTAGAATTAGTTAATTCAATAATCAAAGAAGCTAATCTGAGGATGGTTATTTCATCTGGATTACCTAAATTAACAGGGCCTGTAAAATCATCATTCGAGTTCATCATACTTACTAGACCTTCAATCAAATCGTCAACATATTGAAAACTCCTTGTTTGCGTCCCATCACCATTAATGGTTATTTTTTTTCCAGAAATAGCTTGTGAAATAAAATTAGAAATAACTCTTCCATCATTATTAGCCATATTTGGTCCATATGTGTTAAAAATTCTTATGATTTTTATTTTCAGATTATGTTCTCTGTGATAATCCATAAATAGAGCCTCTGAACATCTTTTACCTTCATCATAACATGATCTAAGTCCAATCGTGTTTACATTTCCAAAATAGTTTTCTTTTTGTGGATGCTCTAATGGATCTCCATAAACTTCACTTGTACTTGCCTGTAAAACTTTTGCATTATTAGCTTTGGCTAAGCCTAGTACATTAATTACACCAATTGTACATGTCTTAATTGTTTTAATTGGATTATTTTGATAATGAATTGGTGAAGCAGGACATGCTAAATTATATATCTCATCAATATTTTCTCTATAATATGGGTTTATTATATCATGATTGACAAATTCAAAATTTGAATTATTAATTAAGTCAGAAATATTCTCTTTTGTACCAGTAAATAAATTATCTAAACAAATAACATTATGGCCTGAATCTAAAAGAGCTCTGCACAGATGAGATCCAATAAAACCAGCACCACCAGTTACTAATATATTTTTTTGTTTATTTTCTTCCAATGCCTGAATAATTAAATCCGATTTTTTTAATTAATTCACTATTTAAAATATTACGACCATCAAAAATATAGGCTGGCTTTTTTATGTTGCGATATACTTTTTTCCAATCATAAGTAATAAATTCATCCCACTCTGTCATTATAGCAATTATATTGAAATTCGAAATATTTAAAAAAGGTTCATCAACAAAATTTACCATTGATTTTTGATAGTCCAGATTTAAGTTTGATAAATCATCAT
>MDTG01442492.1_pt1 | contig 25320 bp, 15 predicted proteins | sample 811421 | NCBI WGS metagenome assembly MDTG01 (sample SAMN05326645, study PRJNA326480) | marine metagenome | isolation source: seawater | place: Pacific Ocean: South East | collected 2011 | reverse complement strand
GGTCGTCGTTCCCTAGCTGGTTATTGATGTGTCGCAACACCAATATGGCAGCGAGGTACGACGTCCTTGTTTCACTAATGGTGATGTTTGCGGGCTAGCCGAGCAGCTGCTTCAGCGGCTTCCCCTCGTTCAAGGTGATCGGCCGCCCCTGCGGCGTATCGAACACCTGGCTGCCGTCGATATCGAGGCGCTTCAGGAGCGTGGCGTAGACGTCCGCGGGCGAGATCGGGGTCTGGGGAGCCTGCTCGCCCTTCGGGTCGGTCGAGCCGAGGGTCTGGCCGACCTTCAGCCCGCCGCCGGCCAGGGCCAGCGAGAAGCCGCGCGTCCAGTGGTCGCGGCCCTCCAGCGGGTTGATCGTGGGCGTGCGGCCGAACTCGCTCGCGCACAGGATCAGGGTCGAGTCGAGCAGGTCGCGCTGGGCCAGGTCGTCGAGGAGGGCCGAGAAGCCGCGGTCGAGGGCCTCGGTCTTGGGCTTGGTCAGCTCGAAGTGGTCCACGTGGGTGTCCCAGTTGCCCAGCGAGACCTCGATCGCCGGCACGCCGACCTCGACCAGGCGGCGCGCCGCCAGGCAGGCCCGCCCGAAGGGCGTGTCGCCGTAGGCCTCGCGCACGGCGGCCGGCTCCTGGGCCACGTCGAAGGCGCCCACCTGGGGGCTGTCCATCATTTGCTTGGCGCGGCGGGCCAGGTCGAGGTGCTGGGTGTCGCCGGCGCGCTGGCCGCGCCCGCGCCGGAAGCCGCCCTCGAGCAGCTCCAGCCCCTTCAGGCGCCGCTCGAAGCGCTGCTTGCCGACCGGCGAGATCAGGTCCGGGACCGGGCGGGCGGGGTCGCCGACCTTGAAGGCGTCGAAGGGCACGCCCAGGTAGCCGCCCCGCGGCGGGTGCGGGGAGAGGAAGGACACGTGCTGAGGGATCTTGACCTCGTCCCGCTCGAGCTCGTGGGCCACGGCCGCGCTGATCGCGGGGTGACGGGCGGTGGCGAGCATGGGGTGGCCCGTGCGCATTAGATAGCGCCCGCGCTGGTGCTCGCCCTCCTTGGTCACCAGCGAGCGGATCACCGCCAGCTTGTCGGCGCGCTCGGCCAGGCGGGGCAGGCCGGCGGCGAAGTGGACGCCCTTCTGCTTGGTCGCGATCGCCTGGGTCGGCCCGCCGATCTTGCCGCCGGGGTGGGGGTCGAAGGTCTCGAGCTGGCTGGCGCCGCCGTCGAGCCAGAGCACGATCAGGGCCTTGGCGTGGCCCGGCTCGGCGGCGCTCGCGCGGCGCGGCCAGAGCCCCCCCAGGGTCAGGCTGGCCAGGGCGCCGCCGCTCAAGCGGAGCAGCTCGCGGCGCGAGAGGTGCGGCTTCAGCGGCTCCATGCGAACTCCGTCGTGTTGAGCAGGCACCAGAGCAGGTCGGCCAGGACCTCGGCGCGCTTCCCGTTGTCGCCCTCGACCTCGGCCAGCAGCCCGCCGAAGTAGTCGCGCTCGGCGGGGCTGGGGCGGCGGGTCAGGGTGGCCAGGAAGGCCGCGTCCAGGGCGACCTCGTCGTCGGGGGCCAGCAGGGCCAGGCGCTGGGCGGTGCCGAAGGGGTCGTCGGCCTTGGTCCGCTCGGTGACCTGGTCGCCGTTGAGGAGGTGCAGGCGCTGCAGCAGGGTCTCCTCCTCGGGCTCCTCGAGGGCCAGGTCGTCGGCGTGGCGCTCGACGAAGCCGTTGCGCCCGCCCCAGAAGGCCAGCCGCAGCAGGGGGGCGCGCTGCTCGTCGTAGGCGCGGAAGGAGGTCGACTGGAGCACGGCGCTCGCGAGCTGGTCGCCGCGCAGGGCCTTGAGGGGCCGCAGAGCCATGGCCTCCAGCGCGCCCTCCGCCTCGCCCGCGCCCTCGGCCTGGGCCGAGGAGAGCGCGTAGGCGCGGGTGCCCACGATCGCCCGGATCAGGTGGCGCAGGTCGTAGCCGCTGCGGCGGAAGTCGCGAGCCAGGAGCTCGAGCAGGACCTCGTCGCGCGGCGCGCTCGAGTCGAGCTCGTCGACGGGCTCGACCAGGCCGCGGCCCATCAGCCACAGCCAGAAGCGGTTGACCAGGGCGCGGGCGAAGAAGGGGTTGTCGGGGTGGGTGACCCAGGCCGCCAGCGCGCGGCGGCGGCCGCGGCGGCCCTCGATCGCGGGCAGGAGCTCGGGGGCCAGGGGCACGCGCGGCTGGACCGTGCGGGTCTCGATCGCGGGGTCGAGGGGCTGCTTGGGGTCGCGCACGACCCGCACCGGCTGGCCGAAGGGCGCGCGGACCAGCTTCTCGTCGTCGTCCTCCTCGTCGTCCTGGGGCGCTTCGCCGTCCTTGGGCTCCTCGCCGTCCTGGGGCCAGTCCTGCTCCTGCTCCTTGGCCTCTCGGTGGGCCTCGTCGTCGGGCGCCATGCTGCCCATGGCCACGCCCATGCCCATCCCGGCCGCGGCGCCGGGGAGCTGGAACTCGAGCTCGCCCTTGGACTGGTCGCGCACGCCGCCGATCTGGCGCTCGGTGCGGGCGAAGAAGGCGGCCAGGCCCTCGAAGTCCCGCTGCTTCCAGCGGGTGAAGGGGTGGTCGTGGCACTGGGCGCAGTCGATCCGCACGCCGAGGAAGGCGCGGGTGGTCCGGGCGGCCAGCTTGACCGGGTCGACGTCCTGGCTGACGGCGAAGTTGACGGCGGGGGCGTCGGTCGAGAGCCCCTCGGCGGTCAGGAGCTCGCGCACCAGCTCGTCCCAGGGGCGATTCTGGCGGACCTGAGCCGTCAGCCAGGTCACCAGGCGCCCGCGCCGGTAGAGGAGGTCGTCCTGCTTGGTGTCCCGGCCGCCGACCGCGATCCGGGCCAGGCGCTCGGCCAGGACGGCGTCGAAGCGCGGGTCCGTGAAGGCGCGCTCGAGCAGCCAGGCCCGCCGCTCGGGCTCGGGGACCCGCTCCAGAGCCCGCAGCTCGGCCAGGCTGGGGATCGTGCCCAGGAGGTCCAGCCACAGCCGGCGAGCCAGGGTCAGCTCGTCGACCCCGAGGGCGGGTTGGACGCCCTGCTCGACCCAGCGGGCGCTGAGGCGCGAGTCGATCGAAGCGCTCAGGGCCTGGCTCTGCTGCAGGGGGGCTCGCTTCGGCTTCACCCCCCGTCCGTCGTCGCCCGAGAAGCTGAGCGCGAGGCCCAGGGGAATCGAGAGCAGGATCCAAGCGCGCATATCGAGTCCTACCGCGCGGGGGGCGAGGCGGTTCCGGAGGGCGGTCGGGCGAAATCGCTCGCCCGCCCGTGCCCATCGTTCTCGTTTCAGAAGTGCCTGCCGTGAAATGCTTTTGGGCGAATAGCCCTCACTTCCGGTCACGGAAGTGTCAGCCGAAAAGAAAAAACACCGCCCAGCGCACGGGCGGATGGGGGGGTCGGCTAAGCACTCCTGGAAGGAAGGGAGTCAGGATGAACCACTCGGCTCTTTCGCTCGCCATGGCTGCGGCCATGGTCATGGCCCTGGGCACGACCGTCGCGGCGCAGGACTTCAGCGTCGACGTCACCGCCAGCTCGCTCAACGTCCGCAACGGCGTGTGGGGGAGCAAGCTCGGCAGCGTCCGCAACGGGCAGAGCTTCGTCGTCCGGGCGCAGAGCCAGGGCTGGTATCGGATCGACTGGTCCGGTCGCGAGGCCTGGATCTCGGGGTCCTACGCCAGCCGCAGTAGCCGGCCGATCGTCGAGGTCACCGCCAGCTCGCTCAACGCCCGCAGCGGTCCCTCGACCGGCAACTCGATCCTGGTCAGCCTGCCCCGCGGCCAGCGCTACGTGCGCCTCGACCAGAGCGGCAGCTGGCTCAAGATCCAGCTCGACTCGCGCCAGGCCTGGATCCACGGCGACTACACCCGGGCGGTCAGCGGCGGCGCCACCCCGGCCCCCAGCCCGACCCCCAGCCCGACCCCCGCGCCGGCCCCTGGCGGGAGCGACCTGGCCGGCCTCGACGTGGCCCTCGACACCGGCCACGGCGTGACCGGCTCGGGCGACTTCGACCCGGGCGCGGTCAACCGCTTCAACGGGATCCGCGAATACGACCTCAACCGCGAGGTGGGCTTCCGCGTCCGCGACCTGCTCCGTGCCCGCGGCGCTCGCGTCAGCCTCAACACCTACCCCAGCGGCTCGGTTCGCCGCAGCCTGTTCCAGAAGGGGACCGTCGCCCGCGGGCACGACCTCTTCGTCTCGCTGCACCACAACGCCTTCAACGATAGCGCCCAGGGCGCCGAGGTCCTGGTCCACAAGACCAAGACCACCTCGAGCTCGATCCGGCTCGCGCAGCTGATCCAGGACCGCCTGGTCCAGCGGATCTTCGCGGGGCAGAGCCGCTACGACCGCGGCGTGAAGCGCCAGAGCCTCGGCGTGCTCTCGGGCGCCCACAGCCAAATCAGCACCGCCGTCCTCGTCGAGGGCTTCTTCCTCGACCCCAGCAACGTGACCCGCGCCAAGGCCGACCAGTGGGTCGAGGCCGAGGCCCAGGCGATCGCCGACGGGATCGCGACCTACTGGAAGACGCGCTAGCGCGGGGCAGCGAACAACTGTGAGACGCGCTGAGCTGGAGCGTGCTGGACGTCGGACGTTCGGCAGTCCCCCCTCCGCTCAGCGCGTTCGTCATTGGTTGCCGGCGGGCCGCGCCAGGGCGGATAGCCTCTCAGCATGACCAGGGCGCCCCAGCTGGCCGGACTCGGGTTGGTCGCTCTGGTGGCGATCGCGCTCGGGGCGTGGCTGCTCGCGGACGCCGAGGTCGAGCCCCGGGTGGAGCCGAGCCAGGTCGGCGCTGCGGAGCCGAGCCCTTCGCGCGCGGGAGTCGCGCGGGACCAGGGCGCGGCGCGGGCGCCCCGGTCCAGCCAGATCGCTCCCGACGCCACAGCGAAGGCGACAGCTCAGCAGGGCGAGGTCGACCCCGAGCCGCCGCCGCCCCCCGGGGAGCAGCCGCTGCTGCGGGTCTGCAACGCGGCCGGGCTCCCCCTCGAGGCCGTCGTCAGCTCGCTCGCGGGGGCGCGCCTCGCGAGCGGACGGGGCGAAGTGCGGGTGCCCGCGCTCCCCGGCCAGCCCGTGCGGGTCGCCTCGCCCGGGCACTTGCCCGAGATCCTGCCGCTCGCGGCTGGGTCGACCGAGCTCGTCCTCTCGCCGGGGCGCGTGCTCGCGGGCGAGGTGGTCGCGGCCGAGGACGGGCGGCCCCTCGCTGGCGCCCGGGTCGAGGCCATGGCGGCCCTGACCCAGAGCGACGCCGGCGGGCGCTTCGAGCTGGCGGTCCCCCTCGAGGGCCGGGCTGAGCTGCTCGTGACCGCGGCGGATCGACCGGCGACCCGGGCGCGCGAGGGCGAAGGGCCGCTGCGGATCGAGGTCCCGCGCGGCCTCGGCGCGCGCGGGCGCGTCGTGCGCAGCGACGGGGCGGCTCCGGGCGTGGTCGAGCTGCTGCTCGTCGGCGGCCAGCAGCTGCACCGCTCCTTCCGCGCGCGCAGCCAGCCGGACGGACGCTTCGAGCTGGCCGGCGGGCTGCTCGAGGGCGAGCAGGTGATGGTCTTCGCCCGCGCCGCGGACGGCTGGCAGACGCCCCGGGCGCCGCGCTGGCAGGTGGAGGTCGACGCCCTGAGCGCCACCCTCGAGGCGCCCGCCGCGCTGACCCTGGCCGAGCCCTGCGCCCTGGCGCCGCTCCACGCCTGGCCGGGCGAGCGGCCGCGCTTGCCGGCCGCGCGCCGGCACGGCCAGCTGGCGCCCGGGCGCTATCGCGTCGAGCCGGCCGCGGGCGACCCGCAGGTCGTCGAGCTGGGCCCAGGCGAGGAGCGCGAGCTCCTGCTCCAGCCGCCGCCGCCGGCCCGCGACGGGGCGCTCGTGGTGCGCGTGATCGACGAGGTCGGCGCGCCCGTGCCCGACGCCCAGGTCAGCGCCCAGCTCCCCGACCGGGTCCTGAGCGCGCGCGCCGACGCCGGCGGCGTGGCCGAGCTGCGCTTGCCCAGCGCGGCGCTGAGCGAGCCGCTGACCGTCTCAGGCCGGGCCCCCGAGCGCGTCGCCGTGCCGAGCGTCGCCGCCCCCGGCGCGCGCGAGGTCGAGCTGGTTCTGGCGCGGCGGGCTGCGCTGGAGCTGGTCGTCTCGCCCGCCCAGGCCCTCGAGGTCGCGGTGTTCCGCGGCGAAGCCAGCCTGGCTCGCGCGCGAACCGACGCTCAGGGCCGGCTGCGCCTGGCCGACCTGCCCGCGGGCGAGGTCCGGGTCGTGATCGAGACGCCGCAGGGGGTCGAGGTCGAGCGCGCGCTCAGCCTGCCGACCGGCGCGCCGGTCCAGATCCCTTTGGAGCGCGAGTGAGCGAGGAGGAGCACGAGGACGAGGACCAGGACCGGGACGAGGACGAGGAGCTCGAGCCGATCGAGATCCTCTATCGCGACGAGGCGCTCGTGGTCGCCAACAAGCCCAGCGGGCTGCTGGTGCACCGGACCAAGCTCTCGAGCGACAAGGTGTTCCTGCTCCAGCGTTTGCACCACCAGCTGGGCCAGTTCCTCTACCCCGTGCACCGGATCGACCGGCCGACCTCGGGCGTGATCGTGTTCGGGTTCAGCTCCGAGGACGCGGGCAGGATCCACTGGGCCCTCAAGGAGGAGTCCGCGCTCAAGGAATACATCGTGCTCTGCCGGGGCGAGACCCCCGAGTCCTTCGTGAGTGAGCGCCCGCTGACCAACGCCAAGAAGGAGCCCCAGCCGGCGCGGACCGAGTTCGAGCGGATCGCGACCTTCAGCCGCTGCTCGCTCCTGCTCGCGCGGATCCAGACCGGCCGCCGCCACCAGGTCCGCCGCCACCTCTCGCGCATGGCGCACCAGGTGATCGGCTGCACCAAATACGGCAAGGGGCGGATCAACAACTTCTTCCGCGAGAACTACGGCCTGCCGCGCCTCTTCCTGCACGCGCACCGGATCCGCTTCCTGCACCCGCGCACGGACGAGCCCTTCGAGGTCCTCGCTCCCCTCGCCCCCGACCTGCGCGCCTTCCTGACCCGCCTCCCCGACGTGCCCCTCGACGAGCTCGAGGAGCGCTGGGGCTACTCGCTCCGAGAGCAGCCGGGAGAGGGGTAACCTGGCCGCCATGGAGCACCCCGCCAGCGTCCCCCCCAACGCCTTCGTGTTCTCGATCACGGTCCAGGCCGCCGATATCGACGCCCAGGGCCACGTCAGCAACGTGCGCGTGCTGGACTGGATGAACCAGGCCGCGATCGCGCACAGCGACGCGCTCGGCTTCGACGTGCCGCGCTACCGCGAGATCGGGGGGATCTTCGTGGTCCGGCGCCACGAGATCGACTACCACGCGCCGAGCTACGCCTCAGAGGAGCTGCGCCTCTTCACCTGGCCCGCAGGCAAGATCCGCCGCTCCCTGGCCGAGCGGCGCCACGAGCTGTGGCGGGTGGACGGGACGCGGATCGCGCGCGGCCTGAACCACTGGGTGTTCGTCGACACCGAGAGCGGGCGCCCGCGGGCCATGCCGCCCGAAGTGATCGAGGCCTTCGACCCCGCCCAGTGGCGCAGCGAGGAGGCCTGAGGCCTGCCGCTCAGCGGCCCTCGGGCGGGGCGCGCCACTCCAGCTGCGGCAGGGGCTCGTGCTCCTCGAGGATCTGGTGGACGTCCTCCAGCACGCACTCCAGCGCCTCGGCTGGGCTGAAGCGGCGGCTCGAGAGCCGGTCGGCGGTCTCGCGCTCGATCGCTACTCGCTGGGGGAAGTGCTTGCTGAGGTAGGCCGTCGCGGCGATCGCCTGCAGGCTGCGCCGCCCGCGGTTCACCTTGAGGTAGCGGTAGTAGATCTTGTGGTGCTCGTTCGGCGCGCGCTCCACGGTCGGGGCCGCGTCGACCGCCAGGCAGGCGATCGCGAGGGCCCACTTCCGCTCGGCGTCGGTGGGGTCGCCGCCCTGGATCAGCTCAGCCAGCTTGGCCAGGCTCATGACCTCGCCCTCGAGCGCTCGTCGGCAGAAGGAGGGGAGGACCTCCTGGCTCCCCGCGCGCGCGTCGCGGAGCATTTGGCTCAGGCGAGGGCACTCGCTCGCTGCGGCCTCGATCAGGCGAGCGGCGCGCAGGCTCGTGATCCGCGCCGGCCAGGGGGGCCAGCTGACGCCGATCGGCGGAGGGGGCTCTCTCCAGATTCGCACCAGGTAGGGCTCGAGCAGCGCGCGCGCCTGGGCTTCGTCGGGGAGGGCGCGCTGCGCGTAGAAGCGGAGCAGCTGGGGGAGCCTCGCGTCGGCGGTCGCGCCGCCGTGGTGGCTCAGCCAGAGGAAGGCCAGCGCCAGGTCCTGCTCCTCGCTCTTGTAGCGCAGGGCGAGGTGCTCCGCGGGGCGGGCGTCTCCGTTGACGATCACGCTCCCGAGCAGACGCTCGGCGAGCAGCCGCAGGCCGGGGTCCTCTTGGGGCAGCAGGAACTGACCGAGCCGGCGAAATCCGACGCGGCTGCCGCCGTCGGCGAAGGTCAGGAAGGGGGCTGCGCTCTGCTCGCGCGGGGTGCCGCGCTCCCGCTTGGCGTAGCCGCGCAGGGCGTAGCGATCGAGGCCGCCGTAGCGCTGCAGGACGCGCGCGTCTCGCTCCAGGCGGCGCAGGGCGGGGGTGCGTTCGAGAGCGAGCCGGAGCAGGTCCTGCTGCCGGCGCGTGGGGGCGCCGTCGTAGTCCTCGACCGTGGAGCGCCAGGGCTGGGGCAGACGACAGAGGGGGTCGCTGGAGCGTTCGCTCGGCGAGGCGGCAGCGCGGGTCGGGCTCGCCCGGACCTCGTCCTCCCGCGCGAGCTGGGGCGCGGGGGGCGGGGCCTGCGCCGAGGGAGTGCGCCCGAGCGCGAGGGGGAGGCCGACCAGGAGCAGCGCCCCCAGCAGGCCCAGGACCCAGGCCCAAGGGCGCGCGACCTGGACTCCCTCCCGGGTCAGGGCGAGGAACTCGGCGACGCTGGCCGGGCGCTGGTCCGGGTCCTTGGCCAACGCGCGGGCGCAGGCCTGGGCCAGGCCCGCGGGCGCGTCGCTGAGCGGCGCCGGCTCGACGCGCAGCACCCGGTCCATGACCTGGATCGCGCTCGCCCCGCGGAAGGGCGGGCCTCCGCTCAGCATGGTGTAGAGCAGCGCGCCGAGGGCGTAGACGTCGCTGCGCGCGTCCACCCGGCGGCTGTCCTCGATCTGCTCGGGGGGCATGAAGGCCGGGGTGCCGAGGATCTCGCCGGTGCGGGTCAGGCTGAGGCTGCCGCGCTGGCGCGCGATCCCGAAGTCGCCCAGGCGGGCGCGGCCGGCCTCGTCGAAGAGCACGTTGGCCGGCTTGAGGTCGCGGTGCAGGACGCCCTGCTCGTGGAGGTAGCCCAGGGCCGCGCCGATCTCCTCGGTCACGCGCAGCGCGTCGGCCAGGGGCAGGGGCCCGCCGCGGAGGCGGTCGGCCAACGAGCCGCCCGGGAGCAGCTCGAGCACGAAGTAGGGGTCGGGGCGGTCGAGGTCGGCGCTGTGGACGCGGACCAGGCCTGGGTGGCGCAGGCTGGCGAGGACCTGGGCTTCGCGAGCCAGGCGGACCCGCTCCTCCGCGTCGCTGATCGGGAAGGTGCGCTTGAGCGCGTAGCGGACCTGGGTCTGGCGGTGCTCGACCTCGTAGACCGCGCCCATGCCGCCGCGGGCCAGCTCGCGCAGGACGCGGTAGTCGCCCAGCTCGGCCTGGCCGATCGGCAGCGCGGGCGCCTCGCTCAGCAGCCCCGCGCCGGCTTCGCCGATCTCGCTCAGGGCGCGCTCGAGGCGCTCGGGCGAGAGCAGGCGCTGCTCGAGCAGCTGGAGCGCGAGCGAGAGGTCGTCCCCCTCGGGGCCACGCCGCGCGCGCGCGGCCGCGAGGGCCTGGATCAAGGTCGCTCGCGGGAGCGCTCGCTGTGCGTCCAGCAGGCGCGCCAGCGCGGTGTCTAGCCCCTCGCTCACCGGCGCATTGTGCGGGTTGACCCGCCGTTGACGAAGGGTTGTTCAGAGTTGGCAACCAAACGACAACCCTCTGACGGGACGCAGACGACTCGGGTGGCAGCGCTCGCCAGGATTGGGGCGTCAAGGAGGCCCCCCCATGATCCGCTCCCCGCGCGCGCGCTCCCTGCCCAGTCCCCTGGCCAGGCCCCTGGCGAGCCCGCTCCCAGCCCGCGTCGTCGAGCGGGCGCCGCGCTGCAGCTGTCAGGCGCGCCGCTACCGGGTCGACTTCGACCAGCGCTGTCCCCTCTGCCGCGAGCCCCTCCTGGCCGACCTCAGCCAGGCGCTCCGGGGCTGCGAGACCTGCGGGGCGTTGGCCCACGCGGGCTGCGTCGAGGAGCTCGGCGTCCAGCGCTGCGCGACCTTCCTCTGCGGCGGGGAGCTCGTCGGCCTGGCCAGGGAGCGCGAACCGCTCCGAATCGCGCCTGTCCGGGCGCGAGGGCGGGGCTGGAGTCGCCTCACGGGGCGGGTCCGCGAGGGGTGGGCCGAGCTGGAGCCGGTCCTGCTGGGCGGCGGCGCGCTGCTGGGAGCGGCCGCGTCGGCGCCCCTCGCGGTCAGCTGCTTGGGCGCTCCGCTCCACCTCTTGCCGACCGCCTCGATCCTGGTGGCGGCGGTCTGTCTCCCCCTCGGGGCGCTGCTGGGGCTGGCCTTGGCGGTCGTGGGGGCGGAGCTCGTGGCGCGTGGGGTCGGAGCGGACAGGCCGGAGCGCCGACCTCGTCTGGTCTCCTCGGTGGGCAGGGTCCGCTTCGCATGGTCCAATCGCCCCCCCTCGCAGGAGGAGGAGAGCCGTGTCCAACGAATATCGCCAGGTGCGGATCGAGAAGCTGACGAAGCTTCGCGACGCGGGAGTGGCCGTCTACCCCGACCGCTTCGAGCGCAGTCACACCCTGGCCGAGGCGCACGACCTGCCCGAGGGGCAGGAGGGCGTGTCGGTGTGCGGGCGCGTGGTCGCCAAGCGCGTCATGGGCAAGCGGACCTTCGTCAAGCTGCAGGACATGGACGGGTCCTTCCAGCTCATGATCAGCCGCGACGACCTGCACGAAGACGTCGAGCAGAGCAAGCAGCTCTACACGCAGGTCAAGAAGCTGATCGACCTGTGGGACTTCCTCGGGGCCAGCGGCGCGACCATGCGCACCAAGACCGGCGAGCCGACCCTCGACGTGCGCTCCTTCACCTTCCTGGGCAAGTCGCTCCAGTCGCCGCCCGAGAAGTACAAGGGCAGCCAGGACACCGAGCTCAACTGGCGGCGCCGCTACCTGGACCTCGTCACCAACGAGGAGACCCGGGCCCGCTTCCGGCTGCGGACCAACATGGTCAAGGCCATGCGCGCCTACCTCGACGAGCACGGCTTCGACGAGGTCGAGACGCCCGTGCTCTGCAACAAGGCCTCGGGCGCCCTGGCGCGCCCCTTCGTGGCGCACCACAACAGCATGAACATGCCGGTCGTGATGCGGATCGCGCCCGAGACCTACCTCAAGCGCCTGATCGTGGCCGGCTACGACCGCGTCTACGAGTTCGCGCGCTGCTTCCGCAACGAGGGCATGGACGCGAGCCACCTCCAGGACTTCACGATGCTGGAGTACTACGCGTCCTACTGGAACTACCAGGACAACATGCGCTTCACGCGCGAGATGCTCCAGCACGTGATCCAGCAGGCCTGCGGGACGCTCCAGATCCAGCGCGGCGAGCAGACGATCGACTTCGGCGGCGAGTGGCCGATCCGCTCGCTGCGGGACGTGATCAAGGAGCACAGCGGGATCGACTTCAAGGAGCACGACACGGCGGAGTCGCTGCGCGCGGCGGTCGAGGCCAAGGGGATCGAGCTCGAGAAGCCCGAGGCCGGCCGCGGGAGCCTGATCGATCAGCTCTACAAGAAGACCGCTCGCCAGAAGCTGATCCAGCCGACCTTCATCGTCAACCACCCGACCGACCTCTCGCCCCTGGCCCGCAAGAGCGACGAGGACCCGGCGACCGTCGACCGCTTCCAGCTCGTGGTCGACACCTGGGAGGTGCTCAACGCCTACTCGGAGCTCGTCGACCCCCTCGACCAGCGCGAGCGCCTCGAGCAGCAGGCCGCCCTGCGGAGCGAGGGTGACGACGAGGCCATGGACCTCGACGAGGACTACCTGCTCGCCATGGAGCACGGCATGCCGCCGATCTCCGGCTGGGGCATGGGGATCGACCGCTTCGTGGCGCTCCTGAGCGACTCCCCCAACCTGCGCGACGTGGTCTGGTTCCCGCTGCTCAAGCCCGAGGGCGGGCACGAGGACCCCGAGCGGGCCGGAGACGAGCTGATCACCGAGTGGCGCGCGCAGCTGGCCGGTCTGCAAGGCCAGCTGCCGGCTGAGGTCTTCAGCCACCTCGACCAGGCCCTGGCCGGGATCGAGCTGCCGCATCCCGCGAGCGAGCCAGAGGCCGAGTAGTCCCGCGGCGGCCCCGTTAAGCTGGGGGCATGAACTCCCCGCCGGGAGGTCAGCCTCCGCCGGGGCCGCCTCCTTCGCACCCTGACCCGACTGACGCGCCGACCCTCAGCGGGCCGCCGGGGCAGCCCCCTGGCTTCGGTCAGGCGCCCGGTGGCTTCGGGCAGCCCAGCGGCTTCGGTCAGGCGCCCGGCGGCTTTGGGCAGCAGCCCAGCGCCTATCCGGGGCAGGGGGCCCCGCCGCAGCAGGGCTACGCGCAGGCTCCGCCGCCACAGCGCCCCCAGTCCCACGCGACCCAGCCCCACGCGACCCCGCCCCACGCGACCCCGCCCCACGCGACCCAGCCCCACGCGACCCCGCCCCACGCGACCCCGCCCTACGCGACCCAGCCGCCGGGGGGCGGGCTCCCCAGCGACTACGGGCGGCGGCCCTCGCAGCTGATCCAGCCGGCGGGCGGGACCCTCCCGGGCGCGCCGCCGCCAGCCCAGAGCGGGGCCTGGTCGGACGATCGGACCGTCATGGGCGCCGCTCCTCCCGCCACCGGCGGCTGGCAGCGCGCGAGCGCCGGCAGCGGCGCGCTGCCCAAGGCGGACGGCAGCGAGACGATCGGGGGCTATCGGATCGAGCGCGAGCTGGCCCGCGGCGGCATGGGCGTCGTCTACGTGGCGACCAACATCAAGCTCGGGCGCCGGGTCGCGCTCAAGGTCCAGCTCGCGCAGCCAGGCACGACCGAGGGCGATCGCTTCGAGATCGAGGCCCGCGCCGCGGCGCGCCTGAGCCACCCCAACATCGTGAGCATCTTCGAGGTCGGCGAGGACGCGGGGCGCCCCTTCTTGGCCATGGAGCTGATCGAGGGCCAGAGCCTGCGCGATCGGATCCTCGAGCAGGGCCCGCTCGAGGGCGACGAGGCGGCGCGGATCGGCGCCAAGATGGCCGACGCCCTCTACTACGCGCACGCGCGCGCGATCCTCCACCGCGACATCAAGCCCCACAACATCTTGCTCGATCCCAGCGGCGAGCCGCAGCTGACCGACTTCGGCCTCGCCAAGCAGGTCGACTCCGAGGACCAGGGGCTGACCAAGACCGGCCAAATGATGGGCACGCCGGCCTACATGCCCCCCGAGCAGGCCGACGGGGACCTCGACCTCGTCGACCGCCGCGCCGACGTCTACTCGCTCGGGGCGACCCTCTACGAGGCGCTGACCGGGCAGCCGCCCTTCCAGGGCCAGACGGCCATGATGATCGTCTACAAGGTCCTCAAGGAGGACCCCGAGCCGCTGCGCAAGCTGCGGCCCCAGGTCGACGCCGACCTCGAGACGATCGTGCTCAAGTGCCTCGAGAAGGACCTCGAGCAGCGCTACTCGTCCGCCAAGGAGCTCGGCGACGACCTGCGCAGCTACCTCGCGGGGGAGCCGATCCAGGCGCGCCCGGTGGGCTTCGTGGGCCGGCTCAGCCGGCGCGCGCGCCGCAACAAGAAGGCCACCCGCGGCCTCGGCGCGCTGCTCGCGGTGGTGTTCCTCGCGCTCGGGGCGGGCGCCTTCTACGCGAACCTCCAGCGCGCGCAGGCCCAGCGCGAGCGGGACGCCGCCGACGAGGCGCGGATCCAGGCGCAGCGGGCGCGCGACGACGCGCAGCAGGAGCGCGCCAAGGCGGAGCAGGCTCAAGAGATCGCTGAGCGCGCGCGCAGCCAGGCGGTGGCCGACGGGCTCGCGCTCGAGGTGCGCGGGACCCTGCAGCAGGGCTACTCCAGCATGGCGCAAGGCAGCCCGGTCGAGGCGCTGCAGCACTTCCGCAGGGGGCGCGAGCGGCTCAAGGCGCTCGCGCGCGACCCGCAGCAGGTCGAGGATCGCTACCTGGCGGAGGCCTGCCTGCGGGGGGCGCGCGAGGCGCTGGTGGCCTACGGCGGCGCCGGCGTGCTGGGCGAGCTGCTCCCCCCGCAGCACGCCTGGAACGCCTACTGTGACGCGGCGTCTACGGGCCGGATCGCTGCCCTGCGCGCGGGCATGGGGCTGCGCCTCTACGACCCGCAGGGAGCCGGCTACCGCGAGGTCGTCCGCCAGGAGTTCGAGCTGCCGAGCTGGGTGGCCTGCTTCTGCTGCCTGAACGACCAGGGAGATCAGGTCGCGGTCGGGATTCGGCCCAGGAGCGGCGAAGGCTGGCAAGTCCTCCTCTACGAGCTGCGCGGCTCCCAGCTGCACGAGCGCTGGCGCACGACGCGGGCCGAGGTGGCTCGCCAGCTGGGTCGTGAGCCCAGCCAGGTCCCCCACCTCGACGAGGGGTCCTGGACCTTCCTGCCCTCCGAGGGCGTGCTCTTGGGCTCGCTCTACGGCGAGCTGAGCGCCTTTCGCCTCGAGGACGGACGCGTGCTCCAGTCCAAGCGCTTTCGTCAGGGAGCGACCGCCGAGGCGGCGACCTTCCAGGAGGGAGGAGGCGGAAAGCGCAAGCTGCTCGGAGTGGGCTACGACGACTCGACCTTGATCGTGAGCGACTTTCAGACGGGCGAAATGCTCGCGCGCTGGACCCCGCACGCCGACCTCACGCGGGGGGCGACGACCTTCTGCGCCTTCGTCGAGCCCGGCTCCTTTGGGAGCAACCGCCAGGCAGACGTCGCGATCCTGACCGCCGGCGGCGACGGGAGCGTGATCGCCTGGTCGCTGGTCACGGGCCCGCGGGGCGGGCGCCTGCGCAGCTACATCGACCGCGAGCCGCGCGGCGCCGCCACGGTCGGGGCCCTCTGGAAGGACGAGTTCGGCAGCCTGCTCGCGATCGGGTTCGAGAACGGCGTGGTCCGGGTCTGGAACGAGCGCCTGGAGTCGGTCGCCGTGCTCGACGTGGGCGAGGGCGACGTCGAGACCCTCGACTTCGTCGAGCAGGGGAGCGGCCTGCTGACCACCTGCGACAGCGCCTTTCGCCGCTGGCGTCTGCCAGAGCGCGAGCGCTACGCGGCTGGGCTGGGGCGCTTCGACAACCCGGTCCTGGCCTTCGCTGGCGGTCGCTTGGCCTATCGCAGCTGGCGGCAGGTCGCCCTCGAGGTGCGCCGGCGCGATGCGCAGCAGCCGCTCCTGATCCCGCTCAGCGACCCCAGCGACCCGCCCAATCAGCTGCCGCCGATCCTGGTCGGCCTCGACCTCACGCGCGACGGCGAGCGCCTGGCCTGCACGGTTCAGCCCTGGCAGGACGCCAACCGCGGCATCCGAATGCCAGGGCGGGTCGACGTCTACGACCTCGAAGCCAAGCGCCGGCTGCTGCGGGTCACCCGCCCCTCCCCTCCGCTCGATTCGCCCGATCGCGACCGCATCGGGCGACCCCAGGCCCTGGCCGGGGTGCCGCGCTTCAGCGAGGACGGCCGCCGGCTGCTCCTGGCGACCGAGCGCTTTCAGCGGCCTGGGCTGAGCGACTCGGAGGTCTACTCGGTGCCGGGAGGAGAGCCGCTGGCGCGGCTGGCCTGGCACGCAGCTACCGTCAGCGACGCCGCCTGGCTGGGTGATCGACTGGTCACGGTCGGAGGGGAAGGCTCGCTCGCGCACTGGGAGGTGGGCGCGCAAGCGCGCCTGCTCGGGGCGGGCTTCCACCTCCTGGGGCAAGAGGGGCGGATCCGGGCCCGCCGCCAGTCAGGGGCGGGTCAGGACCTCGGTCGCTGGCTGGAGCCAGGCGACCCGCCTGAAGCAGGTCGGGACGAGTGGTGGACGCAGAAGGTCGGCTGGAGCCCCCCCAGCCGCCAGGCCTGGCTCGGCGTCGGCCTGCGCTCTTGCGACCTGCAGCGCAGGCGGGTGCCGGACTCGAGCGAAGAGGGCTTGATCTTCCTGGCCGGCAGCACGCAGGGCGAGCTGATTCTGTGGGGCGAGCAGGGCCAGCAGCTCCGGCGCTGGCGGGCTCACCAGGGTCCGGTCGTGTTCTGCGCGCTCCTGCCCGACGGGCGGGTCGTGAGCGCGAGCACCAGCGTGCGGATCTGGGATCCCTACCTGGGCGGGCAGCTCTTGCGCGAGGTGCGACTGGGGGTCGCCTCGAACGACGCGCGCGGCATGCCCCTGCAGGCCTGCTCGCTGGACGCGGAGACCCTACAGCTAGCCCTGCTCCGCCTCGAGGTCCTCGAGCAGCCCGACGGACGCGGCGGAATGCTCCCTCCGCGCAGCTCGGTGCGCGTGATCGACCTGGGCGTGCCCGAGCTGTCCGGCTTCGACGAGGACCCAGCCGGCGCGCTGCGGGCTGCGCTCGAGGCGCCGCTGGCCCCGAACTAGGAGCGCTGGAGATCGTGTGACAGGCGCGCCTGCGCCAGCCGTCCAGCGCACGTCCCATTCGCCGCGACTGCCGCCAGGAGGTGCCCAATGACTGTCTCGAAGAACCCCACCGACAGCAGCCGCCGCCTGGATTCTGAGCTGGATTCTGAGCTGGATTCTGAGCTGGATTCTGAGCTGGATCCTCAGATCGGCGCCCGCGCTCAGCGCGCCGCGCGCCCTCGCTAAAGAGCGAGCCCAGACCACCCCCTCCTCGTCCAGGAGAGCGCGAGCGGCTGCCCGCTCGGCGTCCCCGCCGCTTCGACCCCCCTCGGGGTCCGAGGGAGCGCGCGCACGCCGGGCCTTGGCTCCCTACCCCGACGCGTCTCCGCGGCGGCGCACCCCGCGTCGCGCCGCCCCCTCCACGAGGACTCGAACCTTGTCCGACCCGCTGCGCGCCTATGGCTGGCGCACCTATCTCTCTCTTCGCCCCGAGCTCGAGCGCGAGCTCGACCTCGACTCCCACCAACCCGCTCGTGTGCTCCGTCAGGAGCGCGAGCTCTATCACGTGATCACCGCGACCGGCGAGCGCTTCGCCGCCCTCTCCGGTCGCCTGCGCTACGCCTCGCACGTGCGCGGCGACGTCCCCGTCCCAGGGGACTGGGTCCTGCTGCGCAGCGACGACGGCGGCGGCGGCCGACTCGCGATCAGCGCCCGGCTCCCGCGCGCCTCGCTCATGCAGCGGGCCGCTCCCGGCGCGGCCCGGCTGCAGGTCGTGGGCGCGAACCTCGACTGGGTCGTGCTCGTCAGCGGCCTCGACGGCGACCTCAACCTGCGCCGGATCGAGCGCTACCTGGCCGCGATCGCGGGCGGCGGGGCGCGGCCGGTCCTGGCGCTCAACAAGGCCGACCTGTGGCTGGAGCGCCCCGGGGAGTTGGCTGCCCTGGTGGCGGAGGTCTCGGGCGCCGTCGGTGAGGCCGCCGTGTTCCCGCTCAGCGCTCGGACCGGGCAGGGGCTGGACGAGCTGCGCGCGGCCGTGCTCCAGCCGGAGCGCACCGTGGCCTTCGTCGGCTCGTCCGGCGTGGGCAAGTCCAGCTTGACCAACGCGCTCCTCGGCTGGGACGAGCAGGAGACCGGCGGCGTGCGCGAGCAAGACGGCCGCGGGCGGCACACCACCACCCGGCGTGACCTCTTCCTGGCGCCCAGCGGCGGGGTGTTGATCGACACCCCCGGCATGCGCGAGCTGGGCCTGTGGGACGCCGACGAGGGGCTGGGCGCGGCCTTCCCGGAGGTCGAGCGCCTGGCGGCTCGCTGCCGCTATCGCGACTGCGCCCACTGGCGCGAGCCCGAGTGCGGGGTGCGCGCGGCGCTCGAGCGCGGCGAGCTGAGCGAGGAGCGCTACGAGAGCTATCACAAGCTCCAGCGCGAGGCGAAGCGGCGCGTGCGCAAGGAGCGCAAGACGGTGGAGGAGCGCAAGCGGAAGCGCAATCGGCGCCGCCGCCCGCGCCCCCGCACGTCGCGCCGGGACGAACTGGCGGACTGGTAGCTCGCGGGCGACAGCTCCGAAACGCGAAGGAGCTGCCGCGAGAGGAGAGCTCCCTCTCTGTCGAGACAATGACCGGTGAAAACGGGAAGACTCGAAGAAGGCAACTCCGCCGAGCAGCCACCGCGCCTTCCAGTTTTCGAGTTTTCCCCGTTCCAACTCAGGAACGCGAAGGAGGTGTCGCTGACTGCGACGGCGCCTCCATGCCTCGCTCTACGGGCACGGACCGGCACGGGCACGGGCCCCGGGCACGAGATTCGGTTCCTACTCGACCGGGCGGGCTCCGCAGGCGGGGCAGCCGATCCCGTGCGCGTCGGGCTCGAGGAAGGACTGCCGGCACTCCGGGCAATAGACCGGGGCGCCGGGGTCCTCCTCCATGCGCGCGAAGGTGTTGGCCCACAGGGTCCGCAGGCGCTCGGCCTGGGCGGCCTCTTCGGCCGCGATCTGCAGGCTGAGCTGGCGGCGCTGCCAGTAAGCCCGCAGGCCAGCCACGATCGCGAGCAGGGCCATGAACGACCAGGTGTTCATGGAGTAGACCAGGCTCTTGATCGTGCTCTGGCCCTCGCTGAGGGACATCTTCCACTCGGTCTCGGCGTCGGCGCTGGTCATGCGATAGAGCGCCACGAAGGCCTGGTCGGTCTCGGCCCGGGCCAGGGCCTGAGTCAGGCGCGGGACCGGCGTCTGGTAGTGCAGCCAGGCTACGAAGGCGGCCGAGACCAGGTAGGCCCGGGCCCCTGCCTGGCCGTGTCGCGGGAAGGACCGGCTGAGCTGGGCCAGCTCGGGCATTTGGCCGAACTTGGCCCAGGAGGAGAGCGCGGCCTGCTCTTCGTCGGTGGGGCGCCGGCCAGCGGCGAACTCGGCCAAGCCCTCGTTGAGCCAGCGCGGCAGGTAGGCCCCGCGCTGGCGCTCGAGGGTGCCCAGGGCGAGGTGGGCCAGCTCGTGCCGGAAGGTCGCGTCGAGGCCCGAGTTGCTCCCCTCCACGATCCCGCTCTCGCGCACGATCACGAGGTTGCGCTCGGGCATGGCGATCGCCAGGACCGAGTCGCTGGCGGGGTCGTGGCCCGTCGCCAGGCGGTGACGCCGGACGAACTCGTCGTCCGAGAAGGCGACCACGACGTGCGGGCGGCGGGGCAGCTCGAGCCCGAGGGCGTCCTCGACGTCGAGCTGCGCCTGATCGAAGAGGCGCTTGAGGCGCTTCGCCGTGCCCGCCGAGTTGGGCACGTGCTCGACCGTGATCGAGCCGGCGTCGAGGACGACGTAGCCCGGCGCCGGCTCAGGTGCGTCAGCGGCCGGGGGCGGAGGCAGGTTCAGGCTCTGGGCCGCGAGGGGACTCGCGCAGAGGAGGACCGAGAGCAGGAGCACGAGCCAGCGCACGGGCCAACGGTATCGCAGACGCGCGGGAGGAGAAGGGGCCGCGCTCACGCCCAGACGCGCAACCCAGGGCGCGCCGCCTGCGCCGCCTCGATCGCGGCGGCGCTGAAGCGGCCCTGGCTGGCGAAGACCTGCTCCAGGGCGGGGAGGGACTCGCTGAGCAGGGCCAGGGTGCGGTCGTCGACGTGGTTGCCGTGGAGTGTGATGCTCCGCAGGCGAGCGAAGGCCGGGTTGGCGACGAGGGAGGAGAAGGCCTCGGGCGGCTGACGGCAGGAGTTGAGGTCGAGCTCTTCGAGGTGCTCGAGGCGGGAGGCGGCGAAGGCTGCCCCGCCGCTGGGTCCGAGCGAGCAGCCCGAGAGCTTGAGCTTGCGCAGCCCGGCCAGGTGGGGCGAGGCGAAGATCATCACGATCCCCGCCGAGGGGGCGTTGCTCCACAGGTCGAGCTCTCGCAAGCGTGCCAGCGCGGGAGCGTCCGCGAGCGCCTGCGCGACCCGAGCGCCGACGCCGCAGCTGTGCAGCTGGAGGACCTCGAGCTGGGTGCAGGTCGCCGTAGCGAGGGCCTCGGCCAGGCTCAGGGTCCGCGTGATCCCCGACAGCTTCCACTCGCGCAGCTCGGCGGCGCCGGGCGAGCTGACGAAGCGCGCCAGGTCGTCGCCCTTGACCTCGGAGCGCCACATGGAGAGCTTGCGCAATCCAGGGGGGCGCGCGCTGAGGGCGGCCACGGCCGGGGCGCCTCCCTGGAGGGCGTCGATCGTGACCTCTCGCAGGCGCGGGAAGGCAGACAGGACCGCGGTGACGCCGGGGCTGCGCATGTCGCAGTGGTTCAGCTTGAGGCGCTCGACTCCGCCCAGGTGGGGCGACTCCGCCAGGGCTCGTCCGCCCGCGTCGTTCACGTCCGTGCTGTTGAGCCACAGCTCGCGTAGGCCTGCCAGGCGAGGGCAGCTCGCGAGCGCGCGGGCCGCGCGGTCGCTGATCGGGTTCTCGTGCAGGTGGAGCCGCTCGAGCTGAGACAGGTGCTCGGCAGAGACCAGCGCGTGGACGACGGCGTCCGAGTGGCGGTTCTTGCCCAGCGAGAGCCAGCGCAGCCCGCTCAGGTGCTCAGCGGCTAGGAGACGGACTGCGGCCTCGTCGCTCAGGCGAGTGCTCTCGAGCTCGAGCTCGCTCAGTCCGGCGTAGCGCTCGGGCCGCCCGCAGAGCTCCTCGACCGCGAGCTCTCCCACCGCGTTGCGGCTCAGCCGCAGGCGCCGCGGAGGCGGCAGGTGCGGCGAGGTCAGCAGCGCGCGGGCGCCCTCCTCCCCGATCCGCGAGTGGACCAGGTCGAGGTGCGTCAGGTTGCGCGCCGCCGGGCTCTGGGCGAGGGCGCGCGCCCGCTCGGGGCCGAACTCGGTGTACATCTGCCAGAGCGAGTCGCAGAGGGCGAGCTGCGGGGCGGAGTCCCCTGCGAGGATCGCGTCCAGCCAGGGGCGGGGCGTGCGGCGCATGCCGGCCGGCCAGCGCGCCGCCAGCGGCTCGGCGCGCGTGACCAGCTCTTCGTCGCAGCCGGCGGCGTCGAGGGCGGCGACGACCTCGTCCCACTCAGCGCCCGGCGGCCCCACCAGGAGCAGCGCCAGCGCCAGCTCGCTCGGGTCCGCGGAGCGCCGCGCCAGCCCGATCAGCCGCGCGAGGGCTTCGGCGTCGCCGGCTTCGGCGGCGCGCCAGCAGGTCTGCAGCTCGTCGTCCAGGGAGCTCCTCCTCCGCTGAGAACCAATGAAGACGCCGCTGGAGCGGGCTCCAGCGGCGTTCGTTCAGGCCGAGAGGCCCGAGGTGTTAGTAGTCCTCGGGGTTCTCGGGGTCGGCGGCCGCGGCCACCAGCGCGCCGCGGGCGCACGAGGTGAGCGGGTCGTCCGCGCGGCGGATCTCCTTGATGGGGATCGGGAACTGCATGCGGCTGAACTCGTCGCGCACGACGTCGATGAAGCCGCCGATCTTGCTGGTGCCGCCGGCGAACACGATGTCGATCGGCTCGGGGAACTGCGGCATGTTCTCGCTGGTCTCGAAGCGGGTCTTGATCTCGCTCAGCGTGTAGCGGATCAGCTCGCGGTAGTAGAGGTCGATCGCCTGCTCCTCGCGGGTGCGGGGGTTGCGCAGGTCGACGCCCTTCTCCTTGAGCGCGGTCGCGCGGCTGGCCTTGATGCCGAGCACCTTGGCCACGTTGCGGTCGATCCAGTCGCCGCCGCGCGCGGTCGCGAAGCTGAGGGCGGGCAGCGTCTTGTAGGAGACGCAGATGTTGAACATACCGCCGCCGCAGGAGATGCCGATCCCGGTGAAGTCGTCCTCGTCGAGCTCACTGAACACGATGCAGTGACCCTCGAGGATGTCCTTCGCCTGGTAGCCGAGCTTGCGCAGCAGGTCGTTGAAGATGCCCTTGTGGTAGACGACGTTCATCTCGAAGTCGATCGGGTCCGCGGGGACCGAGTAGTAGACGACCTCGTTCTGGACGACGGGAGGGCCGAGCAGGCGGTCGATCAGCAGCTTCTCGATCGGAAGCGCGTCGGCCTCCTTCGGCGAGAGCATGCCGTCGGCCATGGGCCGGCGGGTCTCACGGTTGTAGATGTTCGCGAGGTCGAACGCGGGGTCGCCGATCACGATCATCTTGTTGTTGAGGATCACGTACTGCACGCCCATCTTCGTGAGCATGTTGCGCGTGAAGTCGTTCTGCTCGATGTCGATGAACGCGTTGCGCTGGACCTTGATGATGACGTTGTCCTGATAGTCCTGCACCGCGGAGAGCAGGTTAGCGGTCCCCACGTCGAGGCCCTTGCCAGGTCGCAGCTTCGGCCCGCTCGCGGCGGCTCGAGGAGCAGCAGCGCTGCCAAAGTCGATGCTGGGCTTGTCGGTCATACCCTTGCCTGATTCCCGTTTGTTTTGGGGTGATTACTGGTTTCGAAGGTTGCGCAGTCTAGCAAGCTTCGAGTTGACGCCGGACGCCTTCTGTTCCTTGACCTTCACGTCGGTGATGTTGGTCTCCATCTCGACGTTGTCCTGCGCCGCAAAGATCGCAGCCGCCTGCTCGGCGGTGAGGTCGAAGTCATCCTTACCAGCCCCGGTCGCCTTGCGAATCGAGGACGTGATGTTTCGTTGCAGGGCCTCGAACTGGCTGGCGAAGTCCCCTCCGCCGCCGCCGCCGCCGCCGCCCGTCTTGCGGGCCTCCACGAGCGAGTTGGCGATCCCGGCCATCATGTCCTGCATGCGGGCCTGGTTCTGCTCCATCTCCATGCGCATGCGCTGGAGCTCGGCGTCGTGGGCAGGGCTGCCGCCCTTGGGCGCGGCCTCGCGGGCCTCGGTCAGCTCGGCCTTGAGCCGCTCGACCTCTTCTTCGAGCCCGCTGATCCGGCTCGCGCTGCGGGTCTCGGACTCTTCGAGCTCGACCTTCTCGCGCTTGAGCTTCTTGATCTGCTGCTCGAACTCCTCCTCGACGGTGGCGATCTTGCGCCGGTAGCGGTCGCAGTCCTCCTGGAGGTCGTCGACCTGCGTGTTCAGGCGCCGGCGCAGCTGCTCGTGCTCTTCGCGGGGGATCGTGTCCTGAGCCTTGGCCTCGGCCTGCTCGGCGCGAGCCTCGGCCTTGGCGGCGCGCTCGCGCGCCTCGTCGAGCTCGGCGCGAGGGACGCCGTCGCGGGCCTCGGACTCGGCGCGGGCCAGCCGGCTGCGCAGGTCCTCGAGCTCGGCGCGGGGCACCGCGTCGCGAGCCTGGCTCTCGGCCTGGCTCGCGCGCTGCTCGGCCTGGCTCAGCCGCTCGCGCAGATCCTGGATCTGCTGCTCGTAGTTGGCAGCCGCCGTCTGCTGCCCCTCGAGGCTGCGCTCCATGAGCGCTTGCTTGTCGCGGGCGAAGTTCTGCTTCTCTTGGAGGAAGGCCTGCTTCTCGGCGGCGAGCTGCGCGTTGACCTCGGCCAGCTTGCTCTGCAGGTTCTGGTGCGCCTGGTTGATCTCGGCGTGCTTGCGCTCGAGCTCCTGGCTCTGGGCCATCAGGGCGCGCTTCTCAGCGAGCTGGCGATCCAACTCGGCGCGCGCCTCCTTGATGACCTGCTGCCGCTCCTCGTCGCTCATGCCAGCGCCGCGAGGCTGCTTGGCGAGCACGTTTTGAACGGCCTTGAAGATCAGCTGGTTGATGTCACCAGCCCGGAGGACCTTGACCTGCCGGAAGCCCTTCTTCTCAAGGTCGCGGAGGCTGACCTTGCTGGTGCTCTTTTCGATGACCTTGCGGACGTCGAGGACTTCGCGGTTTAGGTCTGGATCCATAGGGCCTCGCCGACCCGAAGGGCGCGTAAACGTATGAGGAAACTACTAGTTGGAGGGGCGGGCGTCAACCGCATGGGATGTTTCCCTGCCCACCCCAGAATTCCCCGGATCCTCGCTAGCGCTTGGCGACGTCCTCCTGACGGGCGTAGCGGTAGTAGATCTCCATGGTGAGGGCGTTGATCGCGGTGGCGTAAACCCTTCCACCTTGGAGGCACCATTCCCCGACGGGGTCCCAGGAGCCGTCGACGCAGCCCTTGTCCCGCTGGTGCGGCATGACCGCCGCGAGCATGTCCTTCTCCCAGCCCTTCCAGTGGCGGGCCACCTGATACATGGCGTAGGTGCCGTAGTACCAGTAGTAGAAGTTCAGCTTGCGGCCCGACCAGGCGGGGGGCGAGTCGGCCACGATCTTGGCGCCGCTGCGGACCGCCTCGGACGAGAGCCGCTCGCCGGTGAAGATCCGGCAGACGACCGCCACGGCGGTCATGCAGGGCACCGCGTCGAACTTGCCGTCGTTGGCCGCCAGCATGGACGAGCCGCTGCCCGGGGAGAGGTAGCCGGTCCGGCCCTCGGTGTTGGTCGCCCGCTGGAACCAGCGCTGGGCGCCCGCGAAGGCGGCGTCGGGGACGTCGAGGCCGGCCGTGCGGGCCGCCTTGAGCGCCAGGACCTGCCAGCCCGTGACCGAGGTGTCGTTGTGGCTGTCCTTGATCCCGTAGCGCCAGCCCAGGTTGGGGTTCTGGCTCTTGAGCGTGAAGTCCACGGCCTTCTGGGCGGGGCGCTTGAGGGTGAAGTCGCGCGTCACGCCGTAGAGCTCGCAGAGGGCCATGGTCGCGATCGCGTGGTTGTAGGCCCCGGCGTGGTGCCCCTCGTGGAAGCCGAGCGAGCCGTCCGAGTGCTGCTGGCGCAGCAGCCAGCGGCGCGCCTTGTGGACCACGTCCTTGAACTCGCCCGAGCGGTGCGTGTGTCCGTCGCCGGTGAAGGCCAGGGTCGCGAGCCCGGTCACGCCGACGTCGCAGACCGCGCCCCCCTGCTCCGTGCAGCGCTCGGGCTGCTTGCCCTGGCAGGCCCCGCTCTGGCACTGACCCTGCCAGCCGTCGGCGTCCCAGCCGCCGTTGCTGGACTGGTGCCGCTTGAGCCACTGCAGCGCGGCCCGGATCACGGTCGTCTTCTTGCGGCTGCCGCCGGGGTCCCGCCCGATCCAGGCCTCCCGCCGCTTGGAGCGAGGGTCGCCGAAGCGGCCAGCGGCGCCGGTCGCGCCCACTCCCATGGCGTCGGCTGCCTGGTCGGACTTCATGTCCTTGTTGCTGGCGTTGTCGGGCTCGCCCTGGGGGATCTCGTCGATCACAGGGTCTACCAGCTCGACGGGAGCGACCTCCTCGTTCTCGGGCAGCTTGATCTCCGGCGTCTCCTTGAGCGCCTGCTCGACCTCGGGGTCGTAGGGTTTGATCGGAGGGGCGGGCTTGACGATGATCTTGGCCTCCTTCTCCGCTGGGGCCCCCGTGATCACGATCATGGTCAGGATCAGCAGCAGCGCCGCGTGGGCCAGGAGCGAGATCCCGTAGCTGGTGCCGAACACGGCGACCACCCGCCGCTGGAG
>MDTG01227985.1_pt1 | contig 25322 bp, 23 predicted proteins | sample 811421 | NCBI WGS metagenome assembly MDTG01 (sample SAMN05326645, study PRJNA326480) | marine metagenome | isolation source: seawater | place: Pacific Ocean: South East | collected 2011 | reverse complement strand
TGGTGAAATTAATCAAACCATTATTTTAAAAAAAATTAATGAATTACATCTTCAATTTTCTTCTGATTTTTTAGTGATTAAGAGTAGTTCAATTGAAGAATCATTGAAATACTTTTTTAATACTATTTATAATACTCAAAAAGATCAGCAGCATACAAATCAACGGTTAAGTGATAATCAATTGATTGCCGTAAAGTCACTTTATGATTTATTGCAAGAATTACGTCAATTTAACTGTACGTGTGCGGAGGATATTTTTACAGGGTATGTCGCTGTTTTTGGTGGTTGGTCAAGAAATTTGAGATATAATTATTGTGAAAATGAGAAAGGTCAGACACTAATATCAGGGTATAAATACATTGATAACGATATAAACTGTACAGCGTTAACTTCTTATTTAAAAGATGTATTAGCATATGAAAAATTAAAGTTAGAGACGCAACAGTCTGATTGTAATAACAGTAGAATTAATCATCACTCTGCTTCTAAGATTCAAAATTTAATTTCTATAACCCAAGAAATACACCCTAAAGTTAATCATAGAAAGTCATTTAAATGTGTTCCAAAAAATAATTCTTCCATTTCTATTTCCTTTTTTATTAGGCGGTGTAATAGTATGCCAGATTCATTTTTAGAGTCGATGATTTATAATACATATCGAAAAGATAAAGCACCTGAGGTTAGGCCGTCTACAGCAATAAGTGTCTTAAAAGGACCAAATGGAAAGCCAATTGTTAGTAATAAAGGAAATTCTATTGCAATCGGTTTACTTGGAGATGCATTTCCTTTTAAAAAATCAGGTCACTTATGTGACTGGAGTGAACAAGGTGAGTTTGTGTTTGATAATACAGCAGAAATGGTTACGGCGCAAAAATGTGATATTTGGAGTGGCCCAATTCCGCTTCACACTTATAATGGTGTCATTGATCGACATCAATTTCAATTTGATATGGAAAAACGTGCAGCGGTTTCACAAGAGACTCATATTGAAGGAAAGTGGTTAGACAAAGCCTTATTGTATGAAAAGATGCTTAATCAAGCAAATAAAGCGTTAGGTTTTAAGCCGATGGGATCCTATCATAAAACTGGGAAGGGACGCTGTTGGGGGATACCTAAAAATAAATATAGTAATTATGTTAAACTATTTAACCAATTTGGCGTTATTCCTCATAATGAAGCCTTTATGATTCATGATTTACGAGTTCCTTTTCGAATAGGAATTAATACCCATTCAAAAACAGCATTTAAAAACTCTTTAAAGCTGTATATTAATACAGTTCGTTTTCTAAAGCAAAAAAGATACTATGATCTAGCAAAAAAAATAACATTAGTCATTTACAATAATCAAACAGGGGAAGTAAAGCACGTTAATCCAGAGCATCTGTATCAACTATACTTATTGACGCCGGATTGTTATACAATAGATCATCAATATATTCATCCAGAAGATCGGTTCACTTAAAAGAGATATCATTTTTTATTTTTTATCAGTCTTGTATGGATAGTTATGGTAAAATAGAGTAAAGAGAAATGACTAAAAATAACAATGCCAAACGATCTAAAAAACGTAAAGTAATACGGATTAAAAACTTATTGCAACAAGAGGTTAAACCACAGCCTATTTCTCCTAAACTGACAGAAAAGGATAAAGATGTCTCTATTATAGATGAGCAACTATCTTATGATCAAATCTTAACAAAGCATCACACTCAAGCAAAAGGAGAAATTGAACTTTTAAGACAAAATACTTTAGCTGAGTTAGAGCAAGTTCGTAAAAACCGGTTAAATGATATAGAGAATGAAGTTCAAGTTAAGTTACAACAAGGCTATGAAGATGGATACAGTAAAGGATATCAAGAGGGACAAACGAAGTTAGAGGGGGTGGCTAATGAGTTTTTAGGAATGCTTAATCAAGCGGTGGAAGAAAAAAACAACATTTTAAATTCAGCAGGTCAAGACTTACTCAATTTAAGTTTTAAGGTAGCCGAAAAAATTATTCAAACTCAGTTAAATCAAAATTCAACTATATTTAAAAATATATTAGAAGAGGCGATTAGTCAGGTGACAGAAAAAGATAAAGTCTTAATTAGAGTAAGTCAGGCAGATTTTGAAGCGATTCAAAGTTATCGTTCTGAACTTGAAATAAAGTTTAAAGATATCAAGCAGTTGGATATCACTGCAGATTCAGATATTGCTGTTGGGGGATGCATTATAGAAACAAAGCTAGGATATATTGACTCTAGCATAGCAACAAAAAAAGAATTAATTCAACGGGCTTTTACAACGCTCTATCATGAAATTGATCATCCAGATACAGCCGCTAACCACCAAAAAACAGATACAGATACGCTTTCTGACCCCTCCCTTGCCAATACGCCAGCTACTGAGTTGGATGACAACACGGTGTTTGAAGAATCAGAGCGAACTGAAACAGAAGATACGATTAGTGATAGTGCAATGGATGAGGTGATTTCTGAAGAAGGGACGTTAGTTGAACCGGACGACATGATAGTGGATAGTGCAATGGATGAGGTTATTTCTGAAGAAGAGACGTTAATTGAATCGGATGACATGATAGCGGATAGTGCAATGGATGAGGTGATTTCTGAAGAAGAGACGTTAATTGAACCGGATGACATGATAGCGGATAGTGCAATAGATGAGGTGGTTTCCGAAGAAGGTGCGCTCACTGAAGAGGATGATGTTAAAATAGAGGAACTGGATGATTTGTCGTTTGAGGATTAATTTAATACAACATAGGTGTTTTAAGTGACATTATTGCAGTATAGCCATTATATTAAACAGCTTGAAAAACTAAATTTATTACAAATTGTAGGTAAAGTAGTTCAAGTAGTCGGTTTAGTTGTTGAAGCCCAAGTTCAAGGGGTTTCTATTGGAGAGCTATGTAAAATTCAAATCAGTGCTAAACGATATATTTTATCTGAAGTCGTTGGATTTAAAGAAGCGTGTGTATTGTTGATGCCTTTGGGGAGTTTGGCCGGAATAAAACCAGGAAGTCGTATTTATGCAACTGGACATCCTATTCGAGTAAAAGTAGGGCCTCAGCTTTTGGGGCGTGTACTTGATGGACTAGGGAATCCTATGGATAATCATGGTGAATTAGAGTTTGATATGTACTATAACATTGATCAAGATCCCCCTGATCCAGTGAAGCGACCACGTATTTCACAGGTACTAAAAACAGGTGTCAAAGCAATTGACGGTGTTCTTACTGTAGGCAAAGGACAACGAATTGGAATATTTGCTGGATCTGGGGTTGGAAAAAGTACGCTAATGGGAATGTTAGCACGCAACTGTGAGGCAGATATTAACGTCATTAGTTTAGTAGGCGAGCGGGGGCGTGAAGTAAAAGATTTTATTGAAGAATCATTGGGAGAAGAAGGCTTAAAAAAATCTGTTGTTATTTGTGCAACATCGGACCAGCCACCAGTGATTCGGTTAAAAGCGGCAATGGTTGGTACGGCGATTGCTGAATACTTTAGGGATCAAGGTAAAAATGTATTGTTTATGATGGATTCGGTCACTCGATTTGCAATGGCACAACGCGAAATTGGATTAGCGACAGGGGAGCCCCCTACAACAAAAGGATATACGCCGTCAGTATTTGCAATGTTGCCAAGGTTAATGGAGAGAGCTGGAACATCTGATAAAGGAAGTATAACAGCGATATATACAGTTTTAGTTGAAGGAGATGATACAGATGAACCCATTGCGGATGCAACTCGCGGTATTTTAGATGGCCATATTATGTTATCTCGAGGGTTAGCGGCTAAAAATCATTATCCATGTATTGAAATTGGACATAGTGTAAGCCGGTTATTTCCTGTAATCACAACAAAATCACATCAGCAATCAGTGGGTAAGTTACGTGAAGTTTTAGCTCGGTATTACGAAGCAGAAGATTTAATTAATATTGGCGCTTATGTTAAGGGGAGTAATCCTAAAATTGATGAATCTATTGAAAAAATTGATGATGTTAATCAGTTTCTGAAGCAAGGGACTTTCGATGTTGAGCCCTTTAATAATACAGTTCAGACATTAGAGGCTTTGTTTTATTAAAAAGTGTTTAGATTATGAGTAAAGCAAGAAAATCTAAAAAGTTTAAGTATCAGTTATATAATGTATTAAAAGTTAGAAAAATTAGAGAGCGTCAAGAGCAAGACCGATTTAATACAGCAAAGAAAAAGGTAATCAAAGAAAAACAAAAAGAAGATGAACTTAAATTAGATCAAACACTACATTATGAGGAATTATTATCCATGATGGGAGATGAGTTGCCCGACATGAATGTGATTCAAATGAGAAAGCTACATCTTGAACGGTTAAAACAAAAAGTGGATGAACAAGTGGAAGTTCGTAAAACCGCAGAAAGTGAACGTGATTTACAGCGAGATGTTTTAACAGAAGCGGTTAAAAAGAAAAAAGTAATCGAAAAAGATGAGGAAAAAACAAAAAAAAGCTGGAAAAAACTAATGGATAAAGAAAATGGGAAGTTTTTAGATGAAATCGCAGTCATTGGGTTTGATAAGAAAAAAAAAGAGGGGAGTCAATGATTTGTTAATGTTTTTTGAGTTGTAAATAGCGGTCTTTATTATTATAATAATAGTATTAATTTGTAGTATTTTTTTATAGTTAGTTTTTTTTTACAAGGAGTTTATTTTATGAAAAAAATATATTTATTTATTTTTGTACTGTTAGTTAACACCATATCGCATGGTGCTGAAAAGTATCAATTAGAAAGTTTTGAAAACAATACTAAAGTGAATGCATCAACTGGGTTAACAGTGGTTAATGACCAGTATTATTTGCAGACGGCTATAAATCCAAATCTACGATTTATGGGTGCTGAGTTAGGATTGGGTTTAAATTTACATATTCCATTAGAAGGCGGTTATGAAAAGCCAGACGATTTGGAGTTTGTGACGATACGATATATTGGCTATCGCTATAAAGATACGTTTGGTATTAAATGGGGTCGTTTATCTAATATCACGTTTGGATATGGATTATTAATGGATAATTACGATTCTGGTAATACAGGGTCTTTAGCGTTTAGTAATAAAAAAGCAGGTGTTTTAGGGTTTGTTGCAGTTAATAATTTACGTAGTGATGTGATGTTGACATATAGTAAAGTTCAGGCAGGACGATTATCATACCGGTTGCCCGTTGTTCCTTTAATTGGGACACCTATTGTTTTTGGTATTAATGCAATTCGTGACGAAGATGGCGTTGAGGGAGGTCTGCGGCAAGCTCAAATGGGTTATAGTGTTGATGCCGGAGTGCCAATCGCAGGTCCGTTATTAACACTTTACAGTGAAATAGCAGAGTTAAAATCTGTGGGTAAGGTAGATGTTCTGCCTTTGGATGACTCTGATCACAAGCGTGGATTCGCTTTTGGGGGAAAAGGAAACATTTTTAATATGATTAGTTATTTAGCGGAATATCGTTATGTTCAGAAAGACTTTATTCCAGGTTATTTTAATAGTACGTATGAAAGCACAGAAACACCAGATCCTTTGGGTAAAGATCAACATGGATTTGTTGCCGGCATCTATACTCATTTAATGGATGATTATGTAAAAGCAGGCGCTACTTATGAGTCTATTACTGAAACAACAATCGCATCAATTGGATGGAAAGAGATTTCGAAGACTGTGGGTGTTATTAATTACACTATTCCCCCTCAAGGACGTGATGCGGCAATATTAGATGCAAGTGTATTGTATCTCACAGGCGGTATTTTTGATTATGTTATTCACTTTAAACGTCAATATTATAAGGATCAGCCAGAAGAAGATTCTTATGCGTTTAGTGTAAGAGTAAACTTAGATTCTTTTTTACCATTTTAAGTTAAGTATATAGTTTTTTTATTGCATTAACAGAACAGTAATGAATCATTGGTAAGTATTAAACAAATTATATTTGGAATAATATATTTTTTTCCAGTTTTTCTTTTCTCTGAGCCGTTGGACTATGAACCAGGCACATTATTGATTAAATTAAAGCAAACGTCTACAACAGAAGTTGCAAATTCTAGTTTAAAAAATAATGAGATTAAAAAAGCAATTTCCGCATTAAATCGAAAATGGGAGGCAAAAGAGAAAGACTTAGTATTGAAAAATATTATTACGACAATTTATTCGCGCTTGGTCAACTTTAATTTACAAGATAATCAAGAGGTTGTTAAAGTTTTATCGTTTCCTAGAATGTTTGATTTAGACGAAATTAAACAGGATTATCAAGCTTCAGGTTTGGTCACTGAAGTAGAATATAATTATTATGTTTATAAGCAACAACAATCTTTTCCAATTTCTTCTTTTCAATATCATCTGATGCATTACTCTTTAAAAAGCACTCCAGTTTTGCAAAGTGATGTTCAAATTCCAGTTGCTATTATTGATACTGGGGTTGATATTACCCATCCTAACTTGAGAGATGCAATTTATATCAACAGTCAAGAAGTTCCATTTAATAATATTGACGATGATAATAATGGGTATATTGATGATTACCGGGGAATTTCATTTTTAGGGTATTCAGCTCAAGAAGCCTATTCCGTTGACGTTACTGATACCCATGGGCATGGAACACATATTGCAGGCATTATAGCGGCGCAATCAGTAAATAGTGATGGCGTTTGGGGTCTTAATCCACAGGCAAAAATTATGCCAGTGAAATTTATGGATAGTACGGGTAAAGGAACACAGTTAGATGCAGCAATGGCAATTCGATATGCAGTAGATATGGGAGCAAAAGTGATTAATTGTAGTTGGGGGTATTTTAAAAAAACATCCGTTTTAGAAGATGCAATTAATTATGCAGTTAAAAAAGGCGTTATTATTGTTAGTGCAATGGGCAATAGTAATACCTATATTCCAGAGTATCCAAGCGCTTTTGAATCGGTTTTATCTGTAGGTGCTGTTTCTCCAGTACTGCAACGATCGGAATATTCTAATTATGGGAGTCATTTAGATTTCGTTACTTTTGGGAACGATATTTATAGTACATTACCAGGAAAAAGCTATGGGGCATTATCGGGAACGTCTCAAGCTACTGCAATTGTTTCAGGGGTGGTATCTCGTTTACTATCCTTGTATCCAGCAATGACCTATTTAGGTGTATATGAAATGCTTAAAAACAATGCGTTAGATTTAGGAGCAGAAGAATATGATCAGTACAATGGATATGGCTTGGTGCAAGTCGATGGAATGCTATTAGAGCTAAATGAGACGGTACCAAGTTATAATATTAGTGTTATTTCAGAGACATCAACTAATACAACGCCCGTGCCATATTTAAAGTATATAGGTATTGTTTTGGGCGTAGTAACTGCTATTTTAGTTGGAATAGCACTATAATAGTCAGCGAAGATTTAATGTGAGGGATATTTTTTAATTACAACAGGGTATGTTTAATAGGATTGTCGCAAAATAGACAAATTCAATCGATTTTGATGTCCCAAAAGGCATAAGATTTGCAATTTATCGCATAAAGCAGAGGGACAGAGCGATATAACGAAGGTAAAAATTGTGAAGATTAGGCATTTCGCGACAGAGCCTTAATGATAGCAGTTGCTTTTTTTAATGCTTTAGTACGGTGGCTAATTTTATTTTTAACTTTATACCCTAACTCTGCTAATGTTTGGCTATAATGGGTTGGTATGAAAATAGGGTCATAACCAAATCCAGAATTACCTGAAAGTGTTTGTGTAATGTGACCAGAAATCTTACCGGATACGGTGATGATGGGTTGGTTTGGACGTTTTAACGCAATAACACAAATAAGTTGTGCCTTACGACTCGCTTTATCTTTAAGCTCATTTAACAATAGTTGACATCGTTGCATATCGCTTAAGTTTTCACCACCATAACGTGCGGAGTGTATTCCTGGACGGTTATTCAATGACTCCACTTCAAGACCAGAGTCGTCGGATAGAATAATTGCATTTTGGGTTTGAGAGATCTGAGGAAGGGCCATGATTTTTTTCACTGCATTTGATTTAAAACTATCCCCATCTTCTACAATAGTTAAGGGTTGTTTTATTATGTCTTGATAAGAAAAAATTTGGTTTGAATATGATGATAAAATGGTTTTAATTTCTTTAATTTTGTAAGTATTATTAGTAACGAGAATAATTTTCATTTTTTCTAAATATAATTTAGCCTCTACCTACATAAATAACATCAGGGTGAGCTAATAAATTTTTCTTCAGATCAGTTACTTGGTTAGCATGATTAACTTGTAGTATTATTTTAGATTTCATTTTATTTTTATCTTTTGTGATGATCGTTTTTAAATCTACCATATTTATATTTTTTTCAGAAATAATTCCTAAAATATCTTGTAATAAACCAACCCGATCAAATGCTTCAATAGTTAATGCAATAGTATATTTACTTTTCGTAGTTCCTAAGTCCCACATTACAGACACCAGGCGATCTTTTTTTGTTTTTTCTAACTCTACACTAATGGCACAAGTCTCGCGATGAATAGAAACCCCTTTATTAGGCACAATAACACCAATAATTTCATCTCCAGGCAGAGGTGAGCAACATTTTGCTAATGTTGTTTGAATATTTTGCTCTCCTAGTACAATAATATTATTTTGAGTTGTGGGACTTTTTGGGGAAGGGGATTTTCCTTGAGTTAAATTTTGATATATGGATAATTTTAATATATCTTTACTTATAAATGAAACTAATTTTTTAACAGAGCATTCACCCTGTGCAATCATTAGGATAAGCTCTTCTTTATCTTTAATCTTAAATTTGTCTAATACACGGCTATGGTTAAGATGTTCTTCTATTGTTGAATAGGAAATATCATGATCGGTACAAAGCTGTGATAGCTTTGCTTTTCCTTGTTCTAATAAGGTGCTTCTTTGTTGTAATTTAATCCATTGTTTAATTTTGTTTTTTGCATGTCTAGTTTTTACCCATTGTAACCAATCTAGTTTAGGAAATGATTTTTTAGATGTTAAAATTTCAATTTGATCTCCACTTTTGAGCCTATAATTTATAGGAACAATATGACCATTGACCTTTGCACCATGATAAAGATTACCTACTTCTGAATGAATACGATATGCAAAGTCAATAGGAATAGCGCCTTTGGCTAAAAACATGACATCTCCATTAGGTGTAAAGACAAAAATTTCATCTGTAAATAATTCTGATTTTAAATTTTTCAAAAACTCCTTAGGTTTTATTGTTTGTGTATCTTCATCTAAAAATTGCCTTAACCAAGAAAAGTCTTTGTCTAATTTAGCTTTTTCTTCTCCATCTTTATAATGCCAATGTGCAGCAACCCCATATTCAGCAATTTGGTGCATTTTTGTCGTTCTTATTTGTATCTCAATGGCTTTTCCCTTTGGACCAATGAGTGTCGTATGCAGAGATTGGTACATGTTAGATTTAGGTAATGCAATATAATCTTTAAATCTGCCATTGATAGGAACAAACTTAGCATGCATTGCACCGAGTAATGTATAGCAGTCTTGAATGCTATTCACAATAATACGAACCCCTAAAGTGTCATATAGTTCTTCAAAGTTAAGACCACTTTTTTTCATTTTACGATAAATACTATAAAAATGTTTCGGGCGTCCCTCTATTGCCCCTTTTATTTTATACGTAACCATAATTTTTTTCATAACGTCAATAAACTCATTAATACAGTCTTCTCTGTGTGATCGTTTCATATCAACTAATTTTTTAATCTTTTGAAAGTCTTTGTAATTTGTATAAAAAAAAGAGAGATCTTCAAGTTCCCATTTAAGATGCGCCATTCCTAGTCGATGTGCAAGTGGGGCATAGATTTCGAGTGTTTCTTTTGCGATACGATTTTGTTTTTTTTGCGCTAAATACTTTAATGTTTTCATATTATGTAAGCGATCTGCCAGTTTAATAATAATAACGCGGATATCATTAGCCATAGCTAATAACATTCGACGATAGTTTTCAGCTTGCAATTCTTCAGTAGAGTTAAACTGTAGTTTGCCTAATTTTGTTACTCCGGCAACTAATTGCTCAACTTGGCTTCCAAATAGTACTTTAATGTCATCTAAAGAAGTATCAGTATCTTCAATTGTATCGTGTAAAATACCACCGATTACTGTATAACAGTCTTGTTCTAAGTTTGCTAAAATTAAACTGACCTCTAATGGATGACAGATATAAGGGTTACCAGACGCCCTAAATTGATTTTGATGGGAATGCTCTGCTATTTTAATTGCTGTTTGAACTTGAGTTACCTCGCTTTTTGTTAAATACGAGTTCACTTTTTGCAGTAATTTCTTTTTAAGACTTGTAATCTTTTCTGTCATATCTATATGGTACCCAAATCATTATTTTTTTACACTATACAGTAGTGTTAATAATAGGTAAATTTTTGTATACTGATGTAAGTTATGAAAAATAATTTTCGTCGTAAATCAAATTTATCTAAAAAAAATGAAGTAAAATCAGGACCAAGAAGACCGTCTTTTAAAAATAAAAGTTTTCAGCGCATTTCCTATTATTTTTCAAAAAAAGATTTTAAATGTCAATCAGGACTAACAGAAAAGTTAAAAATTTCAGCAGGTTTAGTGGGCTGTCTGGAATATTTACAAGCGAAAATTAAAGGTAAAGTTAAAGTCGTCAAAGGATATGAATGTGTAGAGTCTGCAGAAAAAAATAAGCGATTAAAGCGTAATTATCATAGCCAGGGCTTAGCAGTCAATATTGCAGTAGAGGGAATGACTTTAACAGCACTGTTTGAAGTCGTGGAACAAATTCAGGAGTTTACGGTCATTGGTATTAATTATGATGAAAATTATATTCATATTTGTTGTGCCAAGGATAAAGCGCGAGAGTTATGGGTTATAAAAAATAGTCAAGAAGTGACATTAACTGAGGCGTTAAGAGTACAATATAATATCGCCCCTTTAGGTTCATTGCAGGATGAATCTCGCTCATAATCAATTAAAAGAGTCTTTTTTATATTTTTTAGTAACAATTAAACGGTATAGTGCGTATACCATTGATAATTATCGACGTGATATTGAGCAGTTTTTACACTGGCTAGAAGATCGTCCATTGACTACAGTATCGTTAAAAGAGTGTAGAAAATTTATTGTTTCATTATCGACGAAAGCGTATTCATCACGAACGCTGGCTAGAAAAATAGCCGCGTTACGTTCTTATTGGCGGTTTTTAATTCAGCAGGATCATGCTATTACAAATCCATGGCGATTATTAAAGCCGCCGACTCAGTCCCAGACCTTACCTAAAGTGATTGATACGGATCAGCTAAATGATTTTTTAAGTCATTTGTCGTCGGGGTCCCCAAAAATGATACGAGATCGTTTGGTGATTGAATTATTGTATGCAACGGGAGTGCGTGTCACAGAGTTGGTGAGTATCGATCTTGATGATATTAATTTTGATCATCAGACTATTCGTATTTTAGGCAAGGGAAATAAGGAACGGCTCGTTCTTTTTGGACGTCCTGCGAAGCAATGTTTAATGACGTACCTTCAGCAAGTCCGGCCATTATGGGCATGTCAAGATAATGACGCGTTGCTGATTAACAATCATCGCAACCCACAATTTAGAGGTCAGCGACTAACAGTGCGTACGATTCAACGCGTTTTGAGTAGTTTAAGTCTCCAGTCTGGGTTTGTAATGACGCCGCATACGTTACGTCATAACTTTGCAACAGATATGTTAAATGCAGGGGCAGATTTAAAAACGATACAAGAGTTATTGGGACATTCTAGTTTAAGAACAACACAAATATATGCGAAGTTATCGGATCAGTTTGCATTAGATGAGTTAGTGAATCACCATCCTTTTTTTAAACAGAAATTGGAGTAACTGTAATGATTCAATTGCTACGGGGCTTAATTTTTTACTATGAGGCTTTTACAAAGTAGAAAAAACGATTGATTGCGATGTCGCCAAAGGCATAAGATTTGCAATTTATCGCCTGAGGAAGAGGTGCAGCGCTACATAAAGATGGTGAAAACACCCCTATTAGGCACAAATAAACTCAGGGCGCCATTAGGCGCTGTGAAATAAAGGGGGTACATTAATGCTTAATAAGCAGTTAACATTATGAGCAATGGCGTCCATAAAGAACTGAAATTGGAACTTAGCATGTCGACGATAGCGTGCTCGTTTTTCACATTTAGAAAAGATGCTTTCAAAAGGCGCTCTCACCAATGAGCACCATCGATTATGGTCTTTGTTTTGCCTATCCATATCATGTTTAAGAATAGCACCGGAGACGGCGCCTCGTATCGCCATGGGAATCGGTGTATTTTTTTATCAATAGGATTTATCGCCAAACACCATTTATCTACCTCGCGGACAAATTTTCTTTTATTTTCTTAATGATCTTTTTGAATAGCTTACTGATACCTTTGTTTCGACTCGTTCTCGAAATCGACCAAAATAGGCGTGATCTGGTGTTTGTTCAAAGGCTGTAAATCCACAAAACTATTTGAACACTAAAACATAGTGTAAACAATCCTCCACCTTTCAATCCGATAAGTCATAGAAAAATAGTGGTGTTGAATTCGTTTTTAAACTTTAAGTTCTTTTGATGTTACTAAGCGCTCATATTGTTCCTTTGCAAATACGTCTGTCATTCCTGCAATATAATCACAAATAACCCGTTCTAATTGGAGATGTTTTATTTTTTCTATATATTTTTTAGGGAGTAATTTAGGTGTATCTTTAAACGTTTTAAATAGTGTTTGGATAATATTTTTTCCTGTGATATTCATTTCTGATACATGCTCATGATGATAAAAATGCGTCGCTAAAAAATGTCTTAGTTCTCTATTTTTTTCATTCATTTCGGGACAGAAAGAAACAATCGGGTAACGATGCTTTTGAAGTGCTTGGACAGAGGATAATGAATGGGTTTTTAAGTTTTTTTGACTATTATCGCTGACATTGATGATTTGAGCTGAAATTAAATAACTATTGATTAAGTGGCATCTTTGAGACGGATCTAAGTTCACATATTTTTTTTGAATAATTTTTTTAGCTTCTTGCCATAATGTCACTTTTTGGTCTAAATCAGATTCTTTTAATAATTTTATTCTTAGGCCATCATCAATATCATGGTTGTTATAGGCGATTTCATCTGCAATATTTGCAATTTGTGCTTCTACTGTAGTCAATGTATTAAGTGTATGTTTTTTAAGGCCTTCTTTGACTTCGAAAGACAGGTTTAAGCCATCAAAATGAGGATATTTTTTTTCAATATGTTCAATAATTCTTAAACTTTGAATATTATGTTCAAATCCGCCGTGGTGTTTCATTAAGAAATTTAGTTTTCTTTCTCCTGAGTGCCCAAAAGGCGGGTGGCCTAAGTCATGTGCCAGCGCAATACATTCTGTCAGATCTTCATTTACTTGTAGTAGACGTGCTAGATGGCGACTAATTTGTGCAACTTCAATGGTATGAGTTAATCTAGACCTTGAGTGGTCAGAATAAGATGCAATTAGTACTTGAGTTTTGTGTTTAAGGCGTCTAAATGCCTTGGAATGAATAATACGATCTCTATCTCTTTGAAAGCAAGTTCGTGAAATAGAAAGCGGCTCATCAACGGTTCGTCCTAGACTTTCTCGGCTTTTTATAGCAAATGGCGCTAAGCATTGATACTCTAACGCTTCAAAATGCAATCGCAATTTATACTAATGAATAGCGAATGAAAGAAGTAATAGCCGTGTTTGCAGGTAAAATTTGTTTGATACTTTGTTTATCATCTTTAATGTATGCTTGTTCATTTAGGCAGATTTCTTTATAAAATTTATTAATTCTTCCTTCCATGATTTTTTCAATGACATTTTCAGGCTTCCCTTCACTTTTTGATTGTTTTTGAATAATTTCTTTTTCATTTTTAATATCACTTTCTTTTACATCTTCTGGTTTAATATAAGTGGGGTTAGTAGCGGCAATATGCATTGCAATGTTTCTACCTAATTCAGGGTCAATTGTATTTGAAAAAGTAACAATAACACCAATTTTTTGGTTTGAGTGAACATAGGAAGAAATCGCACCATCTGAATGTACGGTTTGAAATTGTTTAATAGTAATATTTTCTCCTAACTTTAGAATATAATCTGAAATTTCTTCCTTACTAATTGCATTAATATCATTATCTTGTATTTTTTGAGTTAAAATTTTTCGATTAATTTCATTTCCTAGCGTTGTAAAATCATCATTTTTCGCCACAAAGTCAGTTTCGCAGTTTAGCTCTAATATTACTGCTGTATTGGTTTCTGTTGTAATAAATATTTTTCCTTCATTGGTAGATCGTTCAGCCTTTTTTGATGCATTCGATAGGCCTTTTTCGCGGAGATATTTCATGGCATTTTCAAAGTTCCCTTCAGACTATGTTAATGCTTTTTTACAATCCATTAATCCAACACCCGTTTTTTCTCTTAATTCTTTGACAAGTGATGCAGTTATTTCCATTGAATCAATCTCCCTATGCGTTTATTTTTTCGGTTGTTGAGATAGTAGACTTTTCATTACTAGTATCATTATCTTGACTAGCATCTTTTTTTTCAGCAGTATCTTCTTTTTTAGAGTCCCGTTGTTCGATATTTGTCTGAGAGGCAGGGTCATCTTTGAATTCAGAAAGCGCAATATTATTTTGCTGATTTCCAGCGTTAATTGCATTTCCAACAATTGAACATAATAGCTTAATAGAACGAATAGCATCATCATTTCCAGGGATACAATAATCAATTTCAGAGGGGTTAGAGTTTGTATCAACAACACCAATAATTGGAATTCCCAGCTTTGAAGCTTCTTTAATAGCCAACTGTTCTTTGTTTGTATCAATAACAAAAAGCATCGCAGGAGTTTGTATCATGTCTTTAATTCCGTCCAATGAGTGAGCCAGGCGAACATGATTTTTTCTAATTCTAGAGGCTTCTTTATTTGAAAGTTTGTTAATAGAGTTATCCTCAATCATTTGAGAATATTTTTTGTATTTATTAATACTTTTTCGAATAGTAGCAATATTTGTTAATGTTCCACCTAACCAACGGTGATTAATATAAGGCATGTTGCATCTTAGGGCTTCTTCTTTGATTGTATCTTGCGCTTGTTTTTTAGTACCCACAAACAAAATAGTCTTATTCTCACTAGCAGCGTTTTTAATGATAGTGTAAATATTTTTAATAATTTTTATTGTTTGTTGCAGATCAATGATATGAATACCATTACGAGATGTAAAAATATATTGTTTCATTTTTGGGTTCCAACGTTTAGTTTGATGACCAAAGTGGACACCACATTCAAGAAGTTGACGCATTGTTACAACTTCATTGTTATTTTCTTGACTCATGATTTTTCCTTAGTTGCACTAGTCTTTTATCGTAAAACTAGTTAAAAGTTAGATTTTATCTTATAATGTAAGATAATTAATTTTATATTACCGGATTATTTACTAGAGTGTCAATAATAAGTTACTTGGGGTAAAGAAACAAGATATAGTCTAAATCCTTCACCTCTTTTGTAATTGTTGTGCAAAAAAGTATGACGAAGCAATTTTTAGATGGTGAAAAATTTTATGTAGATTTAATTTGCAAAAAGAGTGATCAGATTTAAAAGGTAGGCCAAGGGTATTTTTTGATAATAAAGCTATAATATTGCCATATAGTTTTTGTAGTATGAATAGAGTAATTTCTATAATCGGGAATTGACATTGTTGAGATGTGGGATACTTTAACATAAAGTAGTTTGCAATATAATTAAAGGAGGTTAATTTGAAAATGAACAACTTACAGCCATTAATTTTATTTGGAGCTTCCAATATAGGTAATTGTCACAATATATTAAACCATTTAAACCAGTATAAGGTTCATACAGCGAGATCTCTACAAGAATTATTATCTAAATATCGTGATAATTATAATAAAATTGCAATTGTTTTAATATCGGTGAATATTTTTGATGAGTCCGAATGGGAGGTTTTGCGAGAGATAAGAAAGACGTCTCAGAATACGCCTATAGTCTTTTTGTCTAATGAGTATAATATTACATTTGCGATCAATGCGATTAAAGAAGGGGCATATGATTGTATAATGGGACCTTATAATAAACGTCGTTTTTTACATACTATTGAGCAAGCGATTTATACCAAGCAGCATTCTGAAAAAGTATTTAATTTATTGAATTCAGCAACTCAAGTCCCATTGCAGGAAGCCTTAGTGGATCTAAATCTAACAGGAGACACGATGTTACAACAATTATACTTTGATCAATTAAAGGGAGAGCTGGGAGATATATTTGACATATTATTGGAGTTTTATGAAAAAAAATATCCAGAAGGCCTTTTATTTTACAAGCTTTTTGAAGAGCAATTTAGTAGTTTTATCCACAAAAAAAGAAGCTTAAACACAACACCCCACATATTAGTTATAGATTATAATCAACAAGACCGCAACCATCATAGTCATTTTTTATCTGATTATAATGTCCACCAAGCTGGAAGCAAAGAACACGCAATTGATATTATCACTAATAACACTCAAATTCAGTTCGTATTACTAACAATTCCTTTTCCAGACCATTCAGAGTTAACGTTTATTAAACAGTTAAATAAAACCTTACCAAAAGTAGTTATTATTTTATTAACAGATTTTAAACATTTAGATCTTGCTGTTACAGCACTTAATGTTGGGGCATCGGATTATTTGAATAAGCCGGTTGTAAAGTCAGAGTTATTGTCAATGATTTCTTTAGTTCAAAATCAAATTTATTTTAAAGAGTTTTTTATGAATTTCAAAAAAAAATTCATTCAAAATTATTTATCAGAAGAAATGAAACATAGGCTTTTAGAGCAATTGGTTAAGAACCGTACCATTCATAATAGAGATATTTTTATGAGGGATATTTATTTAGTTTTTCCGGAACTTGATTGTAACACTATTGCTGATGATAGCATCATTTCTAATAAGATATTTAAAAATGGCATTTCTGAAGTTATAACTAGTTTTCAAAAAAAGACCATTGATTACTCTCAGATTATTATAAATAAAGCACTCTAAAGTCTTATATGATATTAAAAGGCTAACTTGGCTTTGTCTCGAAATACCTAATCTTTACAATTTTCGCCTTAGTTATGAAGTTCTTCTGCACCGCATTAGGCGACAAATTGCAAATCTTAGACCTTTGACGATATCTCAAAATCGATCGAAGTTTTTATTTTGCGACAGTCCCAACTGAGTTAGTCTCTAATGACTATTTTTTTATCATTAACAATAGATATTATTTTAGAGGCTTTATTATAATAAGGTGCATATGGGGCCCAAATAAAGTCAATATCAGAGCGTATTTTTTTAGGAATAGAGGCAATAGTAGATGAGGCAATATCGTGTTCAAAATTAATACTAGTAGATAAAATAGGTGCATTAATTGAATCAATGAACCAATTTAATGGAATAAAGTCAGGATAACGAACAGCAATCGTATTTTGCCCACCAGTTAATTCATCTGGTATCGCAGTGTTTTTTGGCAAAATGATAGTAGTTGGGCCAGGCCATAGTTCGTTTAAAAGTTGATATTGTTTAGTCGATAAGGGTGTTTGAACAAGTGTTGCTAATTGGATAAAGTTAGAAATTAACCATAAGAAAGGTTTGTCCATAGAACGCTTTTTAATAGCAGCAAGGCGCTGATGGTTTTTAATGTTGCCAATGCAGACAAGGCCTAAAATTGTATCACATGCAATTGCGCCAAGTTCACCTTTTTTAATTCGATTTGCGTAGTGATAAAGCTCTTGTAATAGAATGGGCATCGTTTATTTGAATGGCAGGTGTAGGCAGTTGGTAACATAGTTGTTAATTTGATCATATGAGTCAATTGTAGGTGTTTTTGCTGTTGGTGATAGCCATTCTCCAGAAATTATTGGAGAAGAAGTAGGTAATAATTGTTGAGCTAAGATACCTTTTAATGTATATGTTAAAAAAAATGGATCGATAGAGAAACTCGCTAATCTTAATAATGCATCTTTACATTTGTGAGTGTGAAGTGTTGCTAACACAAAATGACCGGTGTAAGCAGCTTCAATGGCTATCTTAGCGGTTTCAGCATCTCTAATCTCCCCGATCATAATGATATCGGGGTCTTGTCTTAATATTGCGCGTAAACCTTTTGAAAAAGTATAGTTCATGGAGGAATTAATCTGAGACTGCCTAATACCTGTCAAAGGGTATTCAATGGGATCCTCTAAGGTAACAATATTTTTTTTAGTATCTTGTTTAAGTTGATTAAGGATACTGTATAGTGTTGTTGATTTTCCTGACCCTGTTGGCCCAGTAACTAAAAATAAACCAGATTTGTGATCGCTTAATTGATATAGTTGCTTAGTAATTAGTTTAGAAAACCCTAATTCAGATAATTTTAATTTGTTTTCCTTTTTAAAGAGTCGAAAGACAAAATCACTACCATGATAACTTGGAATACTAGAGACTCGAATAGGGTGAGTTGTTTGATGAACATTCAGCAATATATGGCCATCTTGTGGTATATTTTGAATCGATAAGTTCATATGAGCATGGAGTTTAATTAATGGGCTTAGATTAGATCCTTTCAGTTGCTCAAATGGAATCCGTTGTAGGTGTCCATGAATTCGAAATTGACAATCAAAACGTTTTGAGGCCGTTGCAAAAAGATGGATATCTGATGCGCCCTTAATAACACCCATTAGTAATAATGGATATAATATCATGTCGGTTTCTGGAGAAGCATAAGGCATAAATAGCAACTGATAAAATTGCCACTCTGATATGAGGTGTATTTCAATATCATGTTGTGGAAAGTGACTTTTAATAAATTGGGGCGAGTAGTCAGGAATAAAAGTATAAACGCCAATTTTGTGGTTACTAAAATAATTGGGAAAAAAAGTGTAGTTGATATAGGTATTATGACAAAATAGTTTGTAAACTCCAGGATCAAATAATAAAGAGGAAGACGTATTTTTGTTTAGGGGAATTATTTTAGTGGTCAATCTGAAATTAATACTTGTTTAAGTACATCAATTTCATCAAGAGAACGGCCTGTTCCTAGGGCAACACATTCTAAGGGGTTAGCCGCAATTGATACATTAATATTAGTTTCAGATTGAATATGTCTATCTAATCCGTTTAACAGAGCACCTCCACCTGCCAATGTGATGCCACGGTCCATAATATCTGATGAAAGTTCAGGAGGTGTTTTTTCTAAGGTCGTACGAATACCGTCAATAATAACACGAATAGGTTTTGCAAGTGCTTCACGAATTTCAGTGCTGGTAATTGTAAAAATTTTAGGAAGCCCTGAAACTAAATCTCTTCCTCGAATTTCTAATGTTTTTTCTTCCTTCATTTTAAACGCAGACCCTAATTTTATTTTGATATCTTCAGCAGTTCGCTCGCCAATTAAAAGACGATAGTTTTCTCGGCAATGAGATGTAATCGCGGCATCCATTTCATCTCCAGCAACGCGTATTGATTTGGCAACAACAATTCCACCTAGGGATATTACGGCTACCTCTGTTGTACCACCACCAACATCAACAATCATGCTTCCAGATGGGTCAGACACAGGAAGATTTGCACCAATTGCAGCTGCCATTGGCTCTTCGATTAAGTAGGCTTCTTTTGCACCAGCTTGGTAAGTCGCATCTAAAACTGCCCGTTTTTCAACCCCAGTAATGCCAGAAGGAACTCCCACAATAATCCGAGGTTTAAAAAATGTTTTTTGAGGCAATGCTTTTTTAATAAAATATTTCAGCATTGTTTCAGTAATTTCAAAGTCTGCAATCACGCCATCTCGCAAGGGGCGCACGGCAATAACATTTCCTGGGGTACGACCAATCATACGTTTTGCTTCATCACCAACAGCAAGAACTAGATTTTTTTGGTTATCTAATGCAACAACTGAAGGTTCTTGAATAATCACGCCATTACCTTGAGCAAAAACAAGAGTATTAGCTGTTCCAAGGTCAATGCCTAAATCATAACGAAAATTAGAAAATATTTTGTTTAATGACAAATTAGTAAGTTTAAATTGTTTGAACATAAAATTAACACCTTAATTTAAAAAAAAATCAATACCAAGAAATGTATTATAGCATTCTAACTCTTTGAGGTAAAACAGTTTCATAGGCAGTGGACATTTTAAAGAAAGGTTGAGATCGTTGTTATTGCTATATTTTTAATTTTTGGCAGTGAAGAGGACCAGTCATATAAAGGTCAGCGCCGCACATGTGATATTGGAAATTATAAAAATCAGGAAGAGATATATTAGGATGAGATTTGGGTAAATTAAAGGCAGATAAATTAGCTTCTCTTCCTAATATATTGGGCGCAATAAAAAAATGCCCCCAATCAACAATTTTTTCACATAATGCAGATGAAAATACGTGTTGCCCACCTTCAATTAAAACGTCTTGTAAATTTAATGCGCCTAATTTTTGTAATAAAGCATGCCAATCCAGTCCATAAGGGGTTTCAGGGAGCTCCCAAATCGTAGCAACTTTTTGCAACTGCGTAAGTTTATCTGCTGGACATCGAGATGAAGTACATATAATCGTTTCAGAGGCATGCCTGGAGGCAAGAACTTGGGAAGATAAAGGCGTTTTTCCTGTGGGATCTAATATAACCCGTTTTGGTAAGTGATAGCCATTGCGAAGCAGTTTGTACCTGACATCAAGCTTTGGGTTATCAGCCAGTATAGTCCCAACGCCTACAATAATTGCTTGAACTGTACGGCGCAAGCGATGGACACGTTTAAGCGCTTCTGTGGAAGTAATGTAACGCCTGGGATTATTTTTTTCTGCAATAATGCCATCTAAGCTCATTCCTACTTTCAAATGAACGAATGGTTTTTTATTGATAATTGCAGAAAAATAACCCCCATTTGTTTGTAGTGCTTTTTCTTTGCACAATCCAATTTTTACTTGAATCCCAGCCTTTTTTAAAAGTGTCGTAACCGGAAGCCTCTTTGTTGCAGGGTGGGGATCAATGATGGGAAAAGTTATTTTACTGATACCTGCAGCAATAATTGCATCTACACAAGGAGGTGTCTGCCCATAATGAGTACAGGGAGATAAAGAAACCATCATTGATGCGCCCCTCGCAGCAGCACCTGCTTTTTTTAATGCAACCACTTCAGCATGATCTAAGCCATAGCCAAGGTGATAGCCAGTGGCAATAACAGTATCACCTTTATAAACTGCAGCGCCGACAATAGGGTTGGGAAACGTTTTACCCTTATATCGAAGCGATTGAGATATTATTTTTGACATTAGACGTTTTTCAAATAAGGTATAGTTTGACATCAGTCTTAATTAATCATTTCAGAGTATGCGATATCGCCATTGAAGTAAATATTAAGGATGCCCCCCTTTTCGATTTTATAGGTTAAGTCAACTTGATCACCTGCGGTATGAAATTTATCATAGAGCTTTAGCGTTGTTGTTGTTAGATAAGTAATTTGCACTTGTTGTTTGGGCCATCCATCTAAAATATCAAAGTGAATATGTGTTCGTAGTTTTTGATTTTGAGAAAAAAAACCACGTGACAATGGTTGTGTCGTTACTGTTAAGGGGAAGCCATTACTAAGTACAATAGAAATAATATTACTTTCATTGAGCACATTGTTAGGTGAGGGAGTTTGCTTAATAACAGTATTTTTTGGGAATAACGCTGAGAATTCTTCATGTTCCACTTTTAAAGTAATGTTCTTCGCTTTAAGTAACCGATCAACTTCTTTTTTTGTTCGTCCAATTAAGTCAGGGGCAATTATAGGCGCTGAACCAGAAGAAACAAATAAGCGAATTTCTCGATTTTGTTTTACAGTACGACCAGGTGATGGACTCATATCAATAACAGTTCCTAGCTTATATTTCGAGTAAATACGATTAGATGACAATTTGATGCGGAAATGAGAAGACTTTAAAACTGTGATTGCGTGTTCTATGGGCATTCCAACGACATTAGGCAATAATTGAGTTGGAATTGCATTGACATAGCTCATATACCAGAACATCATTAGTCCACACATGCATAAGATAGCGCCACTGCATAGACTCCAGCGTAACCTATTTTTTTTTGTATTTTCTTTTTGCTTCCTAATCTCATGAGCAATTTGTTTCTGAATCATTGTTGGTGGACGATTTGGGTTACTTACATCTAAAGGTAGAAGACCTTTATAGGCTTTAATGAGAGAGTTAATTGAGCCAAACCGTTGTTGGTAGTCACTATCAAGACATTTCATTATTAGTAAGCCAAGTCGATTGGGTATTTGAGGGTCTCTTTTTATAAATGTAGCCGGGTTATTAACCAGATTTTCTTTATATTGATTAATTGAAAAAGTAAATGGGTAAGGCCAGTTATTACTAAATAAAAAATAACACAAAACCCCAATCGCATAGATATCTGATGCAATAAAAAAACTTCTCTTATAAATAAATTCAGGCGCAAGAAATAAGCAATCATCCAGAACCGCTGTATTGGGTAATAATGCTGCTAATACATCAACCCCAACAACAGGGTGAAGTACTTTTAGCTGCCCATTTTGGTTAATATTGAGCAGAGATGTTGAAATTGAGCCACAATATAGTTGGTGTTGCTCAAAGAGCAATAACAACTGTAGTAATTGTCTAACAAATGACCATAGTACTTTTAAGTCCCATCCATTGGGTTGTTGCAAGTAAGATTCTAGTGAAACTAAATGAGACTCATTTTCATGAACAGTAAAAAATGATTGTCCATCAAAAACATAGTCTATCATTGGAATAAGTAGGTCATGTTTCAGTTCAATTAATTTTTCAGAATGTTCAATTAAGCGTTTTATTAGTAACGCATTTTGAGAAGGAACTTTATATTGCCAAATAAGTAACGGCTGCTTTGTGTTTACATCTATCCCATGATAAGAGTATGCAATCACATTTTCATAAAAAGGCGTAGTAATGGAGTACTTAAGTTTTAGTAATTTGATTTTATTTTTCATTCGTCATTGGTATTTTATGATAAATAATAAAATTATCAATTAGGAAAGAAAAAGAGTTTGGGGATCGATAAAATGCATTAAGGTTACCATTAGGAAGTTTAATAGGTGTTCGTTTACGGTTAGACGTCATAAAGGAAATAATCTCATTTTGGCTAGGAGAGTAGTGGAGTAGAATATCCCGCTTTGAAACCATCATAGATGTTAATGAAGAGGACACACTTTCTGACCATTGGGGCTGATTAGTCGTTATATCCCTCAACGATAATATCTCACGAGTTGAATCATAAGTCAGTATATATTTTTCTTGTATCCATTGATAAAGTGATTCAGAAATGGTTAATGGCAATACACTATTTGTATCGATATTAACATGGTAACGAGCGAATTTACCAGCAATAACTAGTCCATTATTCCATGTGGTTTCAATTTTATATACTGGTTTAGGCAATGAAATAGATCTGCTAGTAGTGCCTTCAAATAGATCAATAATATCAAGGCTTTGCTGATATAATATGCCTGCTTTGCCAGAGTGTCCAATAAATGCGAAATCTTTGATCGGAGCTAATTTTTTTTGCCATAATATATTGCCATCAGCAAATGAAATACTCGCAATGTAATTGGATTTTGTATGGCAAATGAGTTGCGGGTAGTTTAAGCGAATAAACATGATTTCTTGATCTGTAATTGACCATTTTTTGAAGCCGGTTGTATAGTCTAATACCGTTAAGTAGCCCTTCTTATCTAAGATAAAAATTTGGTTAAATTGAGAATCAAAAAATGAAATAGGGGCAGACACCTTATGGGACCAAACTAGAGCGCCTAATAATGACCTTTTTTCAATAGTATTTGTAGACTCTTTAGGAACAAGAATTATTTCTGATTGATAAAATTTTATAGGGTGTGCATTATTGTAGGAAATAGGATAGGTCTCTAAAAATCCTTGTATTAGAGAATTTAATACAAAGATCAATATAGTAGTAAATTTACTTACGTTTTTTAACAATTCCTTGTTTTTGTTTGAGATTTCGACGAATATCAATTTGCTTTTCTTCTGACTTTTTTAAAAACTGACCTAATTTATCTTCAAAAGTATTGTTTTTTGATTTACGATGTAAAAATAAGCCAGGATCTGAAGGTTTAATAGCAGCACTTTCTGGTGCGGATAATGCTTGTTTTATTGAAAAATCAAGTTTGTTTTTATTGTTTCTACCTAATACTTTAACAGATACTGTATCGCCTAATGCAACATGTTGGTTAATATCAGTGACAAATTCATTAGCAAGTTCAGAAATATGAACTAAGCCTTCTTCTGAGTTAGGCAAACGAACAAACGCACCAAAATTTGTAATATTTGTTACTACACCATCATAAATATTTCCAATAACAGTTTTATCATCATCTGGGGTACTAGATGTAGAGGCATTTGAGTGAGGTACATCAGAGGAACTAGCTGGTTCAGACTTACTATCACTAGAGTGCATATCATGTTCTTCTTGCATTAATTAGATCAACTCCTTACTTGATTAGATTACCAGCATCATGTTTATTGCTGCAGATGAAATATAGTTTCATAGTTGTGAACATACCCAAGTTCTTTTTTTGCAAGATAATGCCAATACCAAGGTTTTGTAGATAATGAAATATTATGGTTTATAATATTATACATATTTTTTTGTTCTATTAAGTTATTTGACATTATTTTATACTCACGTGTGAGTACATTATACCTAAAAATATTTTTGATTCCAATATAACAAATATAAATTAAAAGAGATAAAGTAACAATATTTAATATAATCAAGCGAAATGAATAGTTCATTGCGGAATTAATGAACTATCCATTAATAAGCAGTGCAGGGCTAAACTTAAAGTAACTTGCAGCAGTGCCCAGTTGTTCTTCAATACGGAGAAGTTGATTGTATTTGGCGACACGATCAGTACGACAAAGTGAGCCTGTTTTAATTTGACCTGCATTTACACCCACTGCAAGATCTGCAATAAAAGTATCTTCGCTTTCACCTGAGCGGTGAGAAATAACGGCAGTGTACTTAGCTTGATTGGCCATTTGAATTGTTTTTAAGGTTTCAGTAACAGTTCCAATTTGGTTCGGTTTAATTAAAATCGAATTAGCGACATCTGTATTAATACCTTGTTGTAATAATTTTGGATTGGTAACAAATAAGTCATCTCCGACTAGTTGGATAGAATCTCCTAAAGTTTCTGTTAGCGTTTTCCACCCTTCCCAATCTGATTCATGAAGACCGTCTTCAATAGAGACTATCGGATAGTGGGTACATAAAT
>MDTG01215247.1_pt1 | contig 25325 bp, 23 predicted proteins | sample 811421 | NCBI WGS metagenome assembly MDTG01 (sample SAMN05326645, study PRJNA326480) | marine metagenome | isolation source: seawater | place: Pacific Ocean: South East | collected 2011 | reverse complement strand
TACGAATAATTTGACTATTGCTGGGACTCAAGGTTCTGACGGCCAAGTTCTAACTTCAACAGGTAGTGGGGTGCAATGGGAAGATGTTTCAGGTGGTGGTGGTGGTGCTTCCACACTCAATGACTTAACAGATGTAGTCAGCAACATTACTAATTTCACAGATAGTATTCTCATATCTCCTGATGGTGCGGCTCCCCCACATGGAACTCTGAATAATGCACACTCAAATATCGGAATTGGAAAGGATGCTCTTTCCTCAATTACTTCGGGTTCAAACATGGTCGCCATTGGATTCAATGCCGCCAAGTCAGTTACTACCGCATACAAGGCAGTGGCAATAGGACACAAAGCAATGGAGAATGCAACAGGTGTAGCACAGGCAGTTGCTATTGGACACCAAGCAGGTCGAGCATTGACAGGGGCTACTAACACTGTTATGATTGGAGCAAATGCCGGAGAATCATTAACAACCGGAGCAGGTTCAGTATTCATTGGTGAAGCGGCAGGTTATGGAGTTACAACAGAAGCACATAATATAGCAATAGGCTCTATGGCTTTATCAAGCGGTAACTTTAGCGGTGGAACTTACAACGTAGCCATTGGCTCTTTCGTTGGTTACGCACATACTTCCGGTGATAACAATATAGGAATAGGGTCTTGGGGATTCCGATACTTAACTTCGGGTAACGACAACATTGCTTTGGGAAGGAGTGCGAATGGTGGGGTTACTACCGGAAATCGAAACATAGCCATTGGGACTAGTGCCTACGATAACGCAGATACCGAAAGCGATAACATAGCAATAGGTTACGATGCTTTAGGTGGTGCTGTTAATGGTGGAGAAAAGAATATAGCAATAGGAAATTACACACTTGACGCATTAACATCAGCAGATAATAACGTAGCAATTGGACATAGTGCGGGTTCTTCATTAACAACACAAGGAAGCAACACTATGGTTGGTTGGGAAGCAGGTACTTCTTCAACAAGCGTGGAATCAACTTATATTGGTTATTATGCAGGTCGCAATAACTTATCAAATTACAATACAGCAATAGGTGCAGAAGCCATGATAACTTATGGTGATAAAACAGCAGAAAGAAATGTAGCAATAGGAAATGCGGCATTGAAAGTAATTCAGACGGGAGATAGAAATACTGCGGTTGGCGCATATAATGGTCTTGCTGTAACCACAGGTTCAGATAACATATTTTTGGGGTATTCGGCAGGTGATAATATTACTACCGGAGATAATAACGTAGTAATCGGTGCGGCTGATGTAACAGCAACAGGAGATGACCAATTATCAATAAGTTCCGGTGATGGTGGAGTTACTTGGATTACGGGTGCTTCAACAGGCGCAGTTTCTTTCCCTAATAACCAAGCAGGTAACGCAGTTGCCGCCGCTTCAACAGCAAACAACGATTACTTAACATTATTAGAAGTACCACACGGTACATACAAAGCCATAAAGGCAACAGTACACATTACAGACTCAACAAACAACGAAGTTCAGACAATGGACGTGATGGCTCACTACGATGGCTCAGCCGCTAACTTTACAGAATACGGTATTATCTTTGATGGTGCGGCGGCAATAGGTAGTGTAGAGGCAGATGTAAATGGCTCTAACCTACGACTTAGATTCAAAAACGAGCAAGGGGGTACTGCGACTCTTGCCGCAAGCATACACGCAGTATTATTGGCATGAGATGATTAAGTATGGGTAGACAACCGTTTAGACAAAGAAAGGCAGACAATACCATAGATGATGGAACAGGCGGTGGCGGTGGTGGAACATCCGACCATTTAATTAAAATGGGGGATATGGACTTAGATATTTCTTACTACGGATGGAATCTATATTGGCCTTACATAACAACACAGGGCTACAATCAACCTAATTTGGGAACAGCAGTATTAATAGCAAACTACGCTGTTTCTTATCCGTTTTTAGCAAGACAATCAGGAGATTTGACAAGACTAACAGTTAGGATTACAAGTGGAAGTGATACTGCGGGCGCAGTCCGTGTTGCTATTTACGATAGTGATGCTAACGGTTATCCTGATACATTATTGGGTATAGCGACTCCCCCTAATATAAATAGTGCGGGTGTTAAATCGGTTACTTCTTTTACCACAAACGATGGCTCTACAAGTGCAACTATTACAGTAACTGAAAACGAAAAATATTGGGTAATGTATGGTGCTATATCAACCGTTACAGATTTACCTACTTTGGGTTGCTCTCTTAATCAATCCTACCACGCACCAACTTACCAACCGGAGTTTTATTTAAATGGTGGTGGTTATAATGCTAGAGGAACATTTAGATTTCAACCCGAAGCCACAAATGATACATTAGCAAAATTATTTCCTTCAAGTTGGCCCGCTTTATCAAGTTTAAATGGTAAAACTTACTACAATAGTCAAGCAAGCGCAATACCTATATGGGTAGGGGTGAATATATGAGTATAGCAGATAAAATAAATAGGCATTGGTCTAATGATAAAGGTGAAGAATTATTAGCAGATAGAAGTTGGGATGATTTGAGGCTATTAAGAAATCAGTATTTAACAGAAACAGATACTTGGTTACTTGCTGATAGACATTCTCTATTAAGTACAGAACAAAAAGCGCACATAAGTACTTGGAGACAAGCATTAAGAGATTTACCAACACAATATGATACTGCAAACGAAGCATGGGATAATTTCCCTGAACCGGAAGCATGGGTGTTATAGAAAATCTTTATTAAACTCTTATGTTGTGGTAGAAATATGGCGTTAACCGTAGCGATAGAGACAGGATTTGGATTAAGTTGTGCAGAAGCACACGCAGTAATTAGAGAGTTTAGAATGGATAAAGAAGTAGCCGAAGATGGCACTAAGTCTTTTTCAGTAACCTATGGTGGTTTAGTATTTATGAATGCAAGCGCATACACAGGTGGAAAATCAGCGATTACTGGATTTAATTATCAATTTCCACTAGATGTAACAGATGGTGCAGACCAAGAAAACTTGCTAAAACAATGTTATCTTAACTTAAAAACACAAACAGGATTTACTGATGCGGTTGATGCTTAGATATATCTATACGACACTACTACTCATCTAGGAGTGAGGGGTAAGTGTTGACACAGGAAGAAGCCGATTCTATTATTGAAACAGTAAATGAGCGAGCGCAAGAATTACGCTCTTTAATGATTACATTAGCCTCTATTATAGCCTTAATAATGCCCGGCATGGAAGCAGTAGGCATTCTCGACCTTACACCATACGGTGAGGGGGATGACGAATGGGTTACTGATGATGATTGGGAGATGGGCGACGACTTTAAATGTGGTGATGGTTCTATTATACAGGCTTCTTTAGTAAATGACGGTTACAAGAATTGTCGTGATGGTTCGGATGAACCGGATGAACCTAATATGAATCAACCTACTAATAATACTACTGTAATTGTAAATCCACCTAGTAATAATACTAATAATGAAACTGTTGAAGATGACTGTATGGCTATGATGTATGACGCATATATTTTAGATTATAACGGAACAAACTTAACTATTACATGGGATGCTGATATATCTTGTGAAGATGAAGCATTCAATCTTACTGTATATTGGACTGTCTATGAGAATGCAACGGGTAACTTTACTTCGCAAAAACACACCATATATGAGACACAAGGCTCTGCATGGGATTATATTAATATTACATTAGAAAATGTAACAAATGGTGTTTATGATATTCATTCCACTTTTGGTTTAGGTGGTAAATACACTAGAGGTACTGATTGGTATGCGGTTGAGTTACTTGACGCTTAGATATATCTATACGACACTACGTTGACTTAATATCATGCGTGATGGTGGAGAAAGCGTATTGCTCGGTGTATTAATTTTGGGTTTATTATTAGCAACGACAGGTACACCTTCAATAGAGGAATACGAACAAAACGGTACTATAACTTGCAGAACTGTTACCGGAGAAATAATAGAAAAGGAAGCACCTTTTAATATTATAGTGGAAGTCGATGATAATGTTGCCGGAAAAAGCAACAGATATAGTGTTTTTGTATCACCGGAAGTCTTTGCTAATTATAGTATAGGTGATAAACACGAAGAATCAATATGTACCTTTACTGATTACGAATATTTTAAATCTATTATACAGCAGTTAAAAGAAAGCGGTATTTTAAACTAACTCTTTAAGTATGGGGTAGGTTAAGACTAGAATGTGTCTGATGAGGACAGGAGTATACGCAAAGGTAAAATTGTGTATAGACCGCCCGAAAAGTCATATACCAATGTAAACATTGAAGAGACACTTCATGGCTTCAAGGTATATCGGGTAGGGTCTAACAAACCTTTTAGTGTGATTCCATTTTCAGCAGTAACACAAATAATATATGAGCGTGAGTAAAATGAGTGGAAATAACACAACAAACACAACAACAGAGACTTGCATAAATGCACTTAACGAGACAATAAACTGTATACCTTTAACTTCGTCATCTCTTATGGATGATATAGAAGTATTGATACTAGCAGTAGTAGCACTATTAGGTATAGGTGTATGGGGTTACAAAAAGTTTTTGGCTCTAAATGCTGACGGAAAAATAACTCTTGATGAGATTTTAGATTCTGTTGATGAAGTTAAAGAAAAGGTAGAAGAAGCAAAGGATGAAATTGAGAAGATAGAAGATACTCTTAATTCTCACAATGTTTCAGAACTAAAGGCTATGCTCAAAGAAGCAGGTCTTTCTGTTAGTGGTAAGAAAGCAGACCTTGTTGCCCGATTAAAGGCACACAAGGAAGGGCAGTAATTGACAGATGACGTAATAAGTTTAAGATTAGATAACTTGGAAAATACTGTCGAAAGACATGAAAGGTTGATAGAGCAATTAGTTCAATCTCAAGTAAATATGCAAACAGGTCTTGCTAAAGTTGCTACTGAATTGGAAATAACTAACGGTCTAATAGGTTCTTATATGTCTAATATGCAAAAAATTATTTTTGCCTTAATAGCAATAGTAGCAGGTGCTATGGGTATTTCCACACAGATGTGATAATATGAATCAAGAAGAATGGCATAGTTGGTGTAAAGATGTTAGCGATAAACTAGGAAACCTTGAAAAGACACTCCAAGCGTATCATAAGTTACAGAAGCGTATGCTTTTAATTATGATTACAGGTTTTACAGGGAGTTTAGGATATGGTATATTATTGTAGTAATGCTGATGCAGGTTCAAGATTAGGGCTAAACAGCGCACAAAGAACCCAAGCATCAACACGTATTAACTCCGGTATTCGTAGGGCTAGTATAGACATAGACCAAACATTTAGAGATTATGGTCGAGATGTTCCTAGTAAATCAATAGCAGACACTACCGCTAACGGTGCGGTAAGTGCGGGTGCTACTACTATGACATTGACTAGCGCATCCTCATTTGCGACAACAGGTAATGGTAATATAGATGGAGACTCATTTCTTTGGACAGGTAAAGATGCTAGTAATGCTAATATATTAACAGGAGTTAGCGGTGTTAGCGCAGACCACGCAACAGGGGTTGTAGTACAAGCAGGTGAAATGGCTCATATACTAAGAGAGATATGTGCCGACCTAGCGGCGGCTTATTATATGGAAGATGAAGGTACTTTCCAAACCACAGGCGCAGAAGGCTCTATGCGTGGAACTACACTAAGAGAAAGAGGCGAGTTTAATTTAAAAAGATTGGCTCACTTAGGTAGTGTGGATTAGGTGAAACAATGGCTAGATATGGTTTAGTTAGAGTTCCTTATACACATCCGGGGTTTCCCGATACAGGTTCAATAGATACTTTTAAAAAAAATGCTAAATCTTCATTAGATGAAGGGCAGCAAGAAATGGATAAACTTGCTCAAAAAATAAGAGTTAAGAATGGGCCGAAAGGAGAGCAGTTGCGGAAAAGAAAAAATGCCGCTAGATTTAATAAAAAACAAAATAAAGGCCCAATGAAGTTTGACTTTTTCTTTGACTCTGCGGCCTATGAAATAATTAATAAACAAATAAGAGAACAGATTAAAGAAGGTATGAAAGGCTTTATAGATTCAGCAACACGACAGGCTACTAAAGATACTAAAGCACAGATTAAAAATATGCCTAGAAAGTTTAAGGGTAAACTAAGCCCTACTAAAAAGGCAGAGGGAGACTTTTACGATACTATTGCAGACTCATTAAGTTATGAAGAAAGAGGAAAGGGCGGTCAACCAAATCAATTTACATCATTTACTGCGGGTCATTTGACACAGCCGATAGGTAGTAGGGGTGCTAATCTTTTAGAACTGCAAGGCAAAGGGCCATTCAGAATGACACGAAGCCCATTTGGTGGAACTAAAAGACTTGGTAACAGTAGTATTATAGGTAATTTAAAGGGGCGATAAAATGGCGATAGCAACAAAAACACAATATTGGTCTAGCCGAATGATAGGTAATGACCCTACATCTTTAGATGGTACTTTTAACGCAGACTTTACAGCCTCTAGCGGTGGCGGTTCAGCATCCGGTGGTGATTGGGTTATAACTAATGGCGTATACACAATTGCGCCAACAGGAACGGCGAACACTTTAGTAGCAGTATTAGAGTACACAACCGCACCCGATGACGGAACAGTTCTTATGAAAATAGATGACGGCACAAAAAAGGTTGAAGTGCAGTCAACAGGAAGTAATACATCTCTTAAGTTAGTAGGAACTACCACAGTTACTATTACAGACTTAGATTTGGCTAAAGCAGAAGATAACCCTACAACCTTAATTTTGCGTCTTACACTCAACGGTAGTGATGCTAGATTATACACGCATGAGATTATTAACGATGATGACGGTTCTGCTGTCTATAAGAGCGTTACAGGCGCTTCTTCGGCTTCGGCAGGGGTAGTGTGGGGTAACACAAGTGGAAGCGTTAAATGGGCCTCTATTTACCATTCTAAGTTCGGTGCGTTTAGCCCCGAAGAATTACTACTATCCGACTTTGCTCAAGATACCTTAGCACGTATGGGCTTGGCTGTTGTAGCGCAATTAAAAGACAGCACTAGACCATACCTAAAAACACAAGTTTCTGATTCGTCTATTGTTTATGGTTATGATATATCATCACAAATGTTAAATAGGTTAATAACTCCGACAATACACGTTTTGGTTGAAGAGTTAGGTTCACCTAGTTTTGAGTCATTGGGTGGTGGAAAAATAACACAGGAGTATGATGTAAAAGTTTTTGTTACCGTAAAAGGAACTAATTATGAAAACGCATATCGTCATGGTCTAAATATTCTAGGAGAAATATTTGATGAATTATACACTCAAACAGGGTTGAAGGCGACAACAGACAGCATTATATCCTATGACGCACAGTTAGATTCTAAGATGGATGATGATGAAACGGTATGCGTTCACACGCTTACTATGACATATATGCGAAGGATAGATATGCGACACCGATGATAATGTTAATAAGTCATTAGTATCGTAAGTCAACCACATAGAGGTGCTACTATGACAAATGAGATACTAAATAGATACGTTTCGCTAGAAATAGAGGATGCTTACGGCGCTGAAAATGGAACAGCAAATACCATTTACAGAGGCGAAGTTGACGATGAATCGTTTGCTACACGAAAAGATTTACTAACAAGACAAGATATGAGCCACTACGCTTCTGCTAAGTCCGTTACAGGTGGAGAATATTCAGAAGGCGGATATAATATGGCCGTGCAAATAGATAAGTTTTTGGGTGCTACATTACTATCGTTTTTCCCAAAATATAGTGTAGATACCGAAGTTCATTTGTTTGAAGAACCTGTTCTCGGAACAGAAGCGGAAACAGGTGCTTTCCCATACGATTCATTTACAATTCGTGTAGGAAGAGAAGCAAAGGAACACACTTACTGCGGTATGATGGCTAACAGATTATCACTAAGCGCAAGCGTTGGTGAATATGTTACTATGTCTGCTGATTGGGTAGGATGCACAGAAAAAGACACAACTTCTATAACATCATCAAGCCTTGCTTTTGAGGGTGATGCTCTTGACGCACTATACTTCGCTAACGGAGAAGTTTCATTTAATAATAGTAATTCAGCCGCAACAGGTATTGTTAAGTCAGTTTCCTTTGAAGTAAACATGAACAGAGATACAGACAATGCTTATGCACTAGGTTCTTCAACGTATGTCCGTGCGCCACCTTCACAAAGGATGGAAGTTACAGGAACAATAGAGTTTAACCAAGTTATACACACAGCAGTAGCAAGTAGCCCAACTTATGATACATTAATAGACGAAGATGGATTGGCTTTCAATCCGGGTTCAAGTAATGATGCTCTTAAATTAGTTTTCAAAGAAGAAGATGGTAGCGGTGGCTCATCAGCAAGTGATTATATGGAAATACAATTCTATAATGTTAGATTTGAAGCGCCCGAATCAACTGTAAGTGGAAGAGACACACAGACAATGAGTGTTGGTTTCGTAGCGTTATATGACGATACAGCAGAAGCAGTTATGGATATTCAGTTAAAGGGTGGTGCTATGGGAACAGCCGACATCACTTGGAATGCGTGATTAAGATGAAGGATTTCATTGAAGCATCCGGTAGGGATATACCGGAAGGAGATATGGAAAGTCTTTTACTTATGAAACAGTATAAATTACAACGCTATCTTAGAAGATACCCAATGAAGGCAGAAGTAGTGCAGGTAGTAATACCCGTAGTTGATGAAGAAGAGTAATTCTTTAAATAACCCTACAAGTCATGTTAAACTAGAGCGCAATAGCGCGTAGTGAAGTGAAACCAATGCCGGTTATGAAGAAAGAAATAAAATTAGACGATGGAACAAAGATATGGGTAAGACAGGCTTCCGGTATGGAAAGACTGAAAATTACCAACATTCAAGGAAAAGCATTCCGTAAAATGGCTCACGCAGGAGAACCTGCTGATTGGACAGATGAGCAAAACGAAGAGTTTGCTACAATGCTCGATGAAATGGGCGGTAGTATAGAAGTGCAAATGAATACATGGATTCCACCATGTATTATTGATAGTGATGTTGATATTAACACACTTACTTTTGAGGAATTAACTACTATACTTTCGTTTGTTAGAGGGGATGAAGCGGAAGGCGCAGTACCTTTTCAGAGTTCCTAATGGTTGCACCTAGCCTGTGCATGGCATTTAAAGGAACACTACCGTCTGATTTATGGCTAAAGTATTCTGTTGAGGGTGGCCGCCACCTAATGGAATTAGACCTTATTATAGCCGCAAACATAAATGACAAAATATCAGACGCTACCGACAAAGCAAAAGATGGTAAAAGTATGGTTGCTAGACGCAATCAAAGGCGTAAACAACGCAAACTATTATCAAACAATAGCGATTTATTTGAATCGTTGAGAGAAAGCGGGGTTGAAATAGTGAACGACCCAAAGAGTAGCGGTGAAGGTAAATGATAGAAACAAGTCTGTTACTAGGTTACTTTACCCCTCTTATTTTCATAAGCATGGCCGCCGCTATGGTAGTCCTTCGTGCCGGTGCTTCAAGAATATTCTTCGATATTGTAGGAACAATGCAAGTCAATAAATTAATTCAAGATACTAAAGCGTCTGCTACAATTATTGAAGCATTATATCTTGATGCGTTAATTGGTGTGCAAGAAGGAGTAATGGAATTAGGTGAAGGTTTTGCTAGTTTAATGGATGATGTAATTCCTCTTGGAAGAGAAATAGGTGAAGCACAACGTCAATTTGAAAAGTTCGTAAGCACAGGTGAAGATTTAACCGTATTAAACGCAGAAATTATAGATTTAGGACATGGGTTTGGTTTTGCCGCCGATGAATCCTTTGAAGCCGCCGCTAAGATGGCTCAATTAGCCGGAGTGTTGGGGCAAGGCTCAACTGCTACCGGAACAGAAATGGGTATGGCCTTTGGTCTTATATCCGGTATGGACACCGAATCTGCTATGCAGAGGATGGTAAACTTAAACCAACAAACAGGGTTTATGACAAAAGGCATAGACGAAAACTCAACTGCCGCACAGAGAAACAATGCTATTAGAGAAAATACAATGCGTATCTTAGACCAACTTAACACGGTTGAGAATACTTCTGCCGCTACTATGTCGCAGATAACTTTCGTGATGAATCAATTCGCTTCACAGGCTCACCTAACAGGTGAAAGCCTTGCAGGTATGGCGGCTATGTCAGCCGTTCTTATTGAGGCCGGTGAAGAACAAGGTAAAGGTGGTAGGGCTATAAGAACAGTATACGCTCGTCTTGGTGCTGATACTAACGGTGCTAGAAGAGAAATAGAAAAATTAGGTATTGCTGTTATAGACCAAGAGACAGGCGCTATGAGGCCACTAACAGAAATATTACAAGATGTATCAGTAAAATATAAAGGTATGTCGGGTGAACAAAAATCTAACTTGGCTCAGACCGTAGCAGGAAACTTACATTATACTCGTCTTATTAAACTTCTTGAAGGCACAGCAAGAATGCAAGAATTACAAGGAGATGCTTTAGAAGGCACATTTCCTGCTTATGAGGAAATAGCAAGATTACAAGATACTAACTTATTTCAACTTGAACAACAAGAAGCAAAATTAAAAAGTGTAAAGGGTGCTTTGGGTAATGAATTAATGCCCGCTATGACAGACAGTATTAAATTACAGATAGTATTTAATGATGGTCTAAGACAAATGGTGCAAAGTAGCCCAACCGTAATAGGTGGCTTTTTCAAAATGGCCGAAGTAATGAGAACTATGATTGGGCCATTTATACAACAAATACTTTCAGTAGTTAATTTAAGAATAGCAATAGAAACATTAAATCACGTAAAACGTGCTATGGCCGGAGAAGATATGTTTAGATTAGGCCAAACACAAATGGAAATAACACAAAAAGATATGTTAACTACAAAACTGATTAATCATGGAATGGTTATTGATAACATGATAATAAAATACGGCCAAGAATCGGCAGTAGTCGCTATGCACATAGCAAAATATAACAATAAAGCGGCGGCAGTAGGTGCTGTTTCTTTCCAACAACAAAAACTTAATCAAGTAACAGCCTTTGCTAATGCTCAAGCAAATATGTTAAGCATGGGTTTGATGGCGGGGGGAACTGCTATGATGATGTTTTCATCATCTCAAAAGAAAATGAGAACAGGCATGATGCTAAATACATTTGCTATGATGATACAAATAGGAAAAATGATGGCTTCAACAGTAGCAACAACTTTAGATTCTATTGCTAAAATACAAAACACAGGCGTTACTTTCGCTCAATCAAAGGCCGCTATTTTTTCTTCAATTGCTAATGCTAAAGCAGGTGCTAGTGCTTATTTTGCGGCAGGTGGCTTTAGGGCTATGCTTACGGCGGCCGGACCAATAGGTATTGTTCTTGTTGGTATTGGTTTATTAGCAAATCAATTAGCAAAATCTTTTACCGATGTAGGAGATGGTGTGGGTAGTATAAATACTCATGTATCAGATTTAGCCAACACTAAAGACTTATTAGATACAATGACTATTAGTGAAATAAATGCTGAGTTAGAAGAACAAACAAGAATAGTAAACGATTTAACAGATGCAGAACACGGTCTAGGTAAACAATTACATGATAATGCTAAGGCTAGGGAAACTGAGTTACAAGATGCTTTAGATTACAATTTACTACAACAAGATACTACAAGAGAAGTATTAGCAGAAATAGAAAAACATGAAGAGGTTATAAGTGATTTCAGAGACGGTTTTGGTGTTTTGTTTGCAGGTGGTATTTACGAAAATTATAAAACCGGAAAATCACCGCTAATATTAACACAGATAGAAAAAGATAATTCAGAAGTTTTTGCTTTGCTTAAGCAAATGGGTATTGACACAGTTGAAGAATTAGATACTTTCTTAGAAACTGCGGCTAAAGATACATCAGAGGCTTCTGTTGATATGGTTAACTCTATAACAGGTGCTTTAGAAGAAAGCCAAGAGGCTATGTATCAGTTTAACAATTCAAGAGAAGAGTTATTCTATGGTTTTAACTCAAGTAATCTAACAGGCGATTTGATTAGACAAGTTCAACAGCAAGGAGTAGAAAACCTTATTACTAATACAGAATTAATTGTAACTAATAACTTTAACGGAATGACATTACCGGAAATGGTTGATACAATTACAGAAGAAATATCAAGTAGGTTAAATCTAAGTATTTCAGGCAACTAGGTGTTAATATGGTAAGGACTGTAAAAAAGAAATATCAAGTATGGCTTGCGGGCTATTACGATGATTTTAATGGTGCTAGAGCCATAGCAGATTTCAACAATACCCCAACTACAACTTATACTCATTTGAATAGTCATTATGGTAATCCTCTAAATGGCGAAGCATTCTTAAATCCTCGTTACAGATGGTCTGTTGAAGAAAGAGAACAAGATAGTAATGCGGGTAATAAAATATCCACAACAGCAAATAATAAATTACAAAACGATGGTATATTTGAGTGGCTTACATTTGATGATACAAGATTAGAAAATGATGATTGGGAAGGCAGAATACAATTACAATATCCCGATGGACACGTTGCTAACAGATATAAGTTTAATGCTGATAACGCATACGGTAGTTATTTTTACCATAGATTTATTAACGGACACGATAGTAATAGTTCTTATATAATACCTGTCGGTGATAACGATTCTTCTTTTGGTCGAGCAGACATGAAAAGATATACTGCGGCTAACTATCAGGCTAAAAACGCAGGTAAGACTTCAACAACAGGAGACTTTGTGCAAAGAGCGCATCTTACGGGTGTATGGATGGGAGAGCAGTTAGCACAAGCAAATGTTAACGCACCTACACAATTATTTGCCGAAGTTACTTCTCCCTCTAAACAACCATTCCTATGTGTTCAAACCGTTAGAAAAAATAATAACGATGATGGCGCTTCACAGAACGAAGGTAAATACCCTACTATCGTATATGACGGTGCGCTTAACTCACGACTTGATGGAGATGTATTTACTACAAGAATAGCGGTGCGTGGTTTTGCCGCATCTAGTAGCATGGCTACATGGTCTGATATGAAAGTAGTTTTTGAGATAGGTTATCCTACGGCACAAGCAGGTATACTAACAGACGAAGGTTACACAGGTATACCCGCTATTGAACAGACGCTAAACTTAGAATCTTATGTAGGTGCAAGCGGTAATCTTACTTATGATACTCAAGGGCTTTTAACAGGTGGTAATTCTTGGTCTTATACAAACGATAATTCTTGGCTTGACGTTGATTTCGTATTTGATTATACGAATACTAAATATGATTGGTATGTAAATGGTGTAAAACAAAATAGCACACCGGAAGATATGAATGACGGAACTACCGCCGCAGGTATTTATGGTTATCAAATAACTATGGGGTCTGATGCTACAACTGATAATGAGTATGGTTATGTTTCTTATCTGATGCTAGATAGAGCAGGTCTTGTTAGATACTTAACAGATGATTATACTTCTTCTGATGAAGCATTGGTAAATAAATTAAGGGTAAAACAAAGTAACAATAACATATCTAATTGTGTTGTTAGTCTATGGGATGACCCAAGTTTAACTAGCGGCGCTAGAGGAAATGTTGCTACTGATTATTTACTTAGTCTTAGAAGTTTATTTGTTTCTTCTTCTCCTGTCGATTGGAACTTATTAGTGTTTGGTGATACCGATAAAAGAATAGACCGACCTATTTGGAGAGGTGTTATAGATTCTTTTAACATAACACAAAAAGGAAGGAGTAGGGAATTGACACTAAAGGCTCTTGATTCAATGGAAGGGTTAAATAAACAAATACCACTTTGGGATGTAGGGCAAAAGGCCGATAGAGAAACAGGAGACTCAACACAATATTGGGAGTATGACGCTCAAGGATTTAGAGACTCTATGTATCTTGGTGGTGGTAAACTAAAACTACTAGACGCTGATGTAGGATTTGATAAAGATAGTGGTAATTTAGAAACGTCAACACAAAGAACGCAATTAGGTTCGGGTCATCCTATACAAATGTATAACAATGAGAATCCTGATGTTGGGCCAAATGACATAGAAAACTCTTATGAGGGTGTAGGTATATTAGGATTTACTGAAAAAAGACACGCAACAGACCATAAAATTATTGCTATACTTTCCACAAGTAATCATGGTCTTTCTGATGGTGATACTATTAGTATACAAAACACAACTAATCATAACGACACCACAGTAACCATAGAAACAGCAAGTAATAGTAGTGCTGAAATTATAATAGATGATGCACAGTTAACTTACACACCCGAAACCGCAAAAATAATATACGCAGGGCGAGACACCTTTGTTCAAGGTGCAAGTATGTTTGTAAATGATGACGGCACTCTCCATGACGGGGGCGCTACAACAGAAGGCGAATGTAGCACAGTATGGGATAATTTTGAAAGCGAAAAACCCACAGGAGATGACTACGCTGATAGCACCGGCCCGTATAAAATGCACGTATTATTTGACGCAGACCCTAATTTAAAAATAGGTGATACTTTTTACATTAATAGAAGAAATATAAATCATCAAATACCTACTAATGCTTTTCATGCTCTTTGGGCTGTGCAATTTAAAGTAACAAGGGTTACACAATTTAGAAATTATTTTTCAAATGTTACAGGAAATCCTACTACTCTTTTTATGGTGGAGACTAAACAATTTGGTATTTCACACGCTGATTTTGGAAACATCCAAAGCGATACAGGTTTGTTAACAGGTAGCAATAGGTATCAATGGTCTAAAGACAACGGACAAACATCGGGTCATTATACTGCTATCGGTGCAAACGTAAAAAACAGAGCGATACACGCTAGATGGATGAGAGATTTACCGCAAAGCCTGTGGTTTCAATATCATTTTGGTAAGATTAAAGAGTTACCACTTAATCACAAACCAACTTTCGGACAAACAGGTGGTCTAACACCCGCAAATGCTCTACTGTATTCTAAAATTGAGGCCGGCTCACAGGGTAATATAACACCCGCTACAAATATACTAAAGGTTGATGTAAACGCTTACAATTCCGCTTCTTCATCGGGCGGTATAGGTGAATTATGGCTTGCACCATTGATAAACGGGTCGGGTATGGATTGGTATAGAGCAACAGAATATCAAGAAAAGTTTATCTATCAAAATAAAATAGAAATAGATACTACGGGTAATGGTTCAGCAGACTCTTGGTTTTTAATAGGAGTAAAATACATAAATAAAACCTATACAGAGGCAAACATAAAATATACAATAGATGGACAAACCGGCAGACTCTTTGTTAAATTAGCAGATATAGATACGGACTATAAACATCTTTGGTTGCTTTGGTCTGACATGAGAAATAACGGTTTGGCTAACGCTGACGCATCCACTAGAAAACAAAAGTTTGGGTTACAATTCCCTATATCTGATAACTATAAGTTTGATTTATTTTACATAGACCAAATTAATGAAAATGGGGAGATAGATAAGTTTGCTTCGTTAAAAGCAGGAGACGATTTGAGAATATGGAATCTTGATGCTACTACTGACCCTTGTAGTAAAGGTGCATATTCAAAACCTGTCGATTATTCTAACTCAGAACAATGCACGATAGAAAGAGTAAGCACTACTACTACACTAAGAGTAACAGATAACAGTCATGGTTTGTCTAGTGGAGATTATGTATACATATACAACAGCCTAGCACATGACGGTCATTACAAAATTACTTCTGCATCCGTAAACACATTTGATATTACAGGTGCTTGGACTACCGGAAGCACAGTAGACGCAGGTAAAGTATTCCCTGTTGCTACGGGTCAAAACGCAATAAGCCCTAGAGTATATTATGCACCCATTACAGGCTCACATAAAGATTTAACACATTATCGAGATTGGGAAGATAAAGCAGGTTCGTTTTTAGTTATAGATTCTTCACCTTTCTTTAACCTTAATACTCATACTAATGGTGGTAAAACAGGACAGAAAGCAGGTGGTAACACAGACTTAACAGACTATGTAGCAACCGTTGAAGGTAAGCCCGCCCTTATAGATAACTATTGGGCTGACGCTCCCGCTACTTATCAAACTTTCGATAACGATTTAAGACAACATCCTAACCAAGATAAGTTAATATCTGACGCTCAATTATCTCCTTATGGTTTTACACAAGGTGATATAGGTATAACTGTTAATGATGCTACTAAGTTTGACGATTCGGGTATAGGTATATTAAAAGTAGTATACGACCAAAATAACAATGAAGATGACACCGTTGAATACTTTTTTACTTGGGAAAATAAATTAGAAACCGAATACAACAGTAGTGGTAACAGCACATCAGTAACCGATATTACTTGGGAAAATATAAGTGCTGTAAAAATAGTTAACGGCGGTGAAACGCATTACGATAGTGGGCTTAGAGCAGGTATGATGTTAAAAAGAACAGACGGCACAAGTGGGGCAATCACTACACATACAATATTAAGAGTAGGTGATGATACAACAAGTTTTTCATTTGGTGCTGATAATGATACTACAATGATAGTTAGTAAAAAAGATGGCGACATAGTAAATGGTGCAAGTGTTACTTGGGCTACCGATGACTCGTATACAATACCCATACAATTAGGGAGAACAAGAGTTATTGATGGTGGTATTTTTACAGCCAACCCGTCTTGGAAAGGAATGTCATTAGAAGAAAGAGAACACGCTATATTAGACCTTATGACTACCTCACCTTATAGTTGGTTATCTTTAGGATTTCCTACAACATATTCAATAGACCCTTTGAACGAAGATACGCCTTCGGCGTTTGAGGTTCACGCTACTATTACATCTTCTTTTATGTTAAGACTAATGATGCACGTAAATGGATTTTATGAAAGTCTAAACGGTGGTACTTTTTGGACTAGCGATAAAATGCGCTTCCTTTGGAATGCTTCTATTATGGACACTTGGTTGCCTTCTGCCAAAGTAGGATGTATTTTTGATATAAACAATGTTCCTATCACATCTATGATGACTACATATAACGATACAAGTAGTAATGACTCTTATGGTTCTGTTGTTGATAGTAGGGGTAAAAGTCTAGGCAATATAATTAAACAACTTACTTCCAAAACAGGACACGGAACAAAAAACTCTATTCCGGTTTCTTTTTCTTATCTAGTAGGTAGAGATAATAGAATAGAAGTAAGACCTAAATACAACACAGGAGTTTCTTTTAACCGTAATAATATGTTAATATCACAAATGAGCGCACAAGTTTCCGGCCAAATTACTAACGTAAGAGTTTATTATAATAATTCTCTTTCCTTTGTTGATTATCCGGCTACTAACTTGACTGATACTACAAGATGGAAGATATTAGAAAGACCAAAAATTACAAGTAGTAAAGAGGCTTTGATAGTAGCACAAAAACAATTTAATACGTATAAAAACACAGCATTAAAAATGGATATTACCCCTCTTATGCCTAGTGGTGATGAAGATAAAATGATAAAGAGTGGTAGGTACGGTTATATATCAGACCCTTATATTGCATTACGTGGTACTAATGACACGGTAGCCAACGTAGGTAATTGGACATATTTAGGTACAGGCGGTGTTTTATTTCCCGGCATGGTAAATGCTTTAAATGGTAATATGAGTACAGATACAGACCCTATAAAAACAAGATATGGTATAAGCAAAGAAACAGGCACGGGAGATATTACATGGAACAATAACTATTATTGGTATGGTAGCAATTCTATATCTCATGCTGTGCAATTAGTTCATATACCTAATAATACACCACTAACTAGCAGTTATGCAGAAGATATGAGAATATGGGTTGATTTGAAAAGCGGGCAAAGTGGTAGTACCGACATAGACAATGCAGAGTTTACGGTGCATATAGCAGATTACCGATTCGCTACTGATTTAACACACTCTTTACATTCTTCACAACCTAGTAATAACACATCGTCTAAAGACGTAAAACATAGTGGTTATTATGAGATAGACGTACCTGCCTCATATAATACAGCACAAGGTAAAATAATTTTTTCATTCAATGCTGAATACTGTCGGTCTTTACTACGGCACAGATGTGGAAACCCCGAAGGTTCTAATATCTTAACTAACAACGGTACTAATACTGAAAGTATTTTTCCTCTAGGAATGAGACCTTATACAGAAATGGGTGGTGGATTCCGTAACCAAAGAAAAGAATGGTATGCACCGAGAATACAGATATGTAGGGATTTATCTTATGTTCCTGCTAGTTATGTAAGTGTTACAGATTTAGGATTTGAAATGAGCAACGAAACTATGGTTATACAACAAGTTGAGTGGGGCGCATCGACAGGTATTGATACCTTAAAACTAACTTTGGAGAGAGACGAAACGTTGTCGTCAAATAAATTAAAAGACTTTTTACTAGATAGCGATAATGATGGTCTGCAATCCGGTGTTGGGGTAGGTGGTAGTCTAATTAACCCACCAATAAACGATAGACCTATAAAACCCGGCGATAACAAACCAAGCGAGGATTTAGACCCTACTCAAGACCAATCGACAGGAGACCCATTGGAAGATATAGGAGATGGTTATGACACAGACCCCATAGTAACAGCAAACAAGATAAGTAAGGGTATGCACGGTATGATAAGAGGTAGAATGAATCTTCCTAAAGAAAGCATGGCGGGAGACGGTAAGTTCTCTATATTGGGTCAACAAAAACCTAGTATAGTTCCTTCTTCTATGAAAGCAATAGAGGGTATGGATGTGGACATTGTTGCTACAAGCGGTACAGCGTCTAAGACTGCTGACGGATATGTATTTTCAGGTAAAGGATTACAAGGTGGAGACTATAAAGTAGCATCCCAAGAAGTTTCTTTAGAGACTACTTTTATTGTGCCTAATGACATACTTAGTAATAGGATGAGTATAGACGCTACCGTAACACATTCACCACTAGCGCCATCGGGTAACAAAACTGCTGTGCTTTATGTTACTATAACAAACGAGCAAGCCAATGTAACTAAAACTAATACGGTAAAAATAAATACAGGTGTTAGTAATAAAGTTTTATACATTCTGCCGGAGATGGCTGTCAAAGGATTAAATAAAGCAGGTAATAAAATTAAGGTAAGAATAACTAGAAAACCCGCAACAGGTGATGATGACGCAGATGCTACTAGCGTAGTGTTAAAGAATCTAAATGTTAAGATGCAAAGAGCCGCAATAAATACATCATCTTCTGCAAGTAAGTTTACTATCGGTTAATATTTATCTCGCAAACTTAAAATCGCCTTTGCTCTTTTTCTACCGATTCCTTTTACCTTCATAATATCTTTTTGTGTAGTTCTACTCCTAAGTATTTTTGGTATACTACCAAACTCTTTTAGCAGACCTTCGGCCATTTCGGGAGTTATACCTTTTACTGTTGTGAGGATTGCTACACGTGGGTCTAATTCGGCAATTTTTACTGCCTTCTCTAAGTGTGGAGAATGGTTAGATAAAGACATACTTTTTTGTGTATGGTTGACAACAAGATACTCGGTGAAATCATCCATCGTGGTAACTTCCATGTATTTTATTTTTGGAAATCTTTGATAAAATGTAGTTTTGAATTGTTGTATTACTTTTTTCATACGTGCCATTTCCATAGCCATTTGTTTTGCGTTAGGTCTACCACCCGGAATGAAAGGTTTCAATTGTGTACCGTACACCACTAACATAGGGTTCTCAAACTCTTCCTGTAAATCTCTTAACTGCGCTACAATAGTACGTGTACGCCCGAATCCCATAATAGACCTATACAGGTCGTTTATTTCTTTAGCCTCTATACCACAGGTTTCTATGATATAATCTGCGGCTTGAAGCCTACATACTTTTACGTTATCTTTACCCATTCTCATTAATAACTTGTTAACTACTTTTGGGTTTTCTCTGTCATCTACTAAGAGCATAGTAGTAACACAGATTGATACTTATTTAAGGAGTTTCTTACCAACCTTGTTGACTGTATACCTCTCCACCTATTTCTATTAAGTGGGAGTTACATTTACCGCAATACTTTTCTAGTGTCGTCTCCGTTGTCCATTCACTACCACACATATTGCATACCTTTGCTTGTGCTATTGTTATTAATTCCATTGTCATCATATTATTACCTCTTTACTCCATCATGCGCCCAACATGGCCCTGCATCCGTACAGCACTTAGTGGGAACGTGTTCGTAGTCTATTACACTACCAACGTGGAATCTCGATGTATGTTCGTTAAAGTCTCTCCAATTTAGTTTAGAGATAAAATTAACTATTGTATCTATTGTGTCTCTTCTTTGCTCTTGTGTCAAAGTCGAGGGATGTGCAAACCATCTTAGGTTTTCCGCTAAGTGTTGCACTAATGCTATCCTATGTGTATGTTTAGGGTTTTCATGGTTCATAGCCTTTTCTAAACACGGTGGTATAGGTATTAGACCTGCGTTTCCAATCTTACCATCAAACTGTGTAACAGGTATAGGCACTTCTTTTCTAGGGTTATCGGCAATCCATTTTCTGATATTGAAACCATCATTAGGTCTTTCACCTCTAAAGGGGTCTAAATGTAATAGAGCCTCTTGCGGTCTATTAGGGATGTTATATTTTAGAGGACTTTTTATGAATGCTTCCGTATCTATATTTACAGACCATCTACCTCTAGTCGGGTTGTAGGTGTCGGGTACACGGGTAAGTTTTTGAGGAAACCCTACACCGTCTAATGTTATTAACCCTTGAGCCATCAACCTTTGGTATCTATCTAAATGTTTAGAAATCATAGTACCCTTTACAGGCGTGTCAAAGAATTGGTGAACGTGAAATCCTCTACCTGTAAATACAGTTCTAACATCACCATTCAATCTAGCGATTAGGGTAGCAACATCTCTCTTGACATCCTCTAGGTTTCCGCCTTCTAACATATCAAAATCCCACCATGCTCTGTCCATGACTACTGACTCAACATCCATCTTCCAAGACCTTCTTTCATCTTTTCTCTCAAACGAATACAGGGAAGTATAACAGGAAGCCTTACCATTTACTTTTTCGATATAAGTATCAAAGTCATCTCTACTCATACAAAGAGTACGGCGCAAGCCAATCTCTCTAGGAAAATCCAACGGCATTTTTTCACTCCGTTTGTTGACTTCCGCACTCACAAGCCCAAATAGTAATCTGTTCGGGGGCATTACCTGTCTGACCGTTCACTCTCCAAATAACTTCTGAACCTTCCCACAGGTCATCTGAACCACACGCAATACATTCCATACCAATCACAAGCCCCACTCCGTAATACCGTTCAATTCTGCCTCACAATTAAGTGAGAAATCACACCACATAGGGCAGAAATAATCATTCCATTTCATAGGCCATTGGTGGGAAGTAAGTGAGTCAATAGTGTCATATAATGATTCCTCAAAGGCATTATAGGAACGCTCTAAAAACGGTTCTAATAATGCGAACCCACGCTCTGCGCCTACCCACATTGTTTTTCCTCTCTTATCACCCTCTAACAATAATTTATCATCTTCATCGTATTCATAGTCGGGGCTAATGTATAAGAAGTGCGATACATCTTCATAATCTAACTTCCTTAGCATCCTAGTATAATACACCAATTCCTTTCTAGTCCTACCTAGTTTAGACATAGACATATTGCCTGTCTTTAATTCTACTAATACCAATTTTTCTGTTTCGGGATGCTTCAACACACCGTCTATAAGACCCACCCACACAACAGGATGTCCGTCTATCTCTTCATAGACTTCGTGTTTAACCTCTGCTTCAACTACTTCAAAACCACCCATGTCATGCGCTATCTGATGCAATAGAAGGTTTAATGAATCAACACCTTCGTCATCTGCCACACCCTCATGTTCTGCGGCTTCCATCAGTACATCAGCACCGTCTAATAAACCTCTCTCCATAACATTATGTATTTTAGTACCCCTAATCATCTGCTCGGTAGCAGGTGGGGTAGGTATATCCGCTATGTATCTCCAATAAAATTGTCGAGGACACATTTTGTATGTCATAAATGAGGACTTACTAATTCTTAGTGAGCCTTCATCCATAGGATTATAAGATGACGCATTCATAATTTCACTCTTCTTCTTGCGTTATTCCCGCATCCCAATTTTCAAACGTACTCTGTGCATTTCCAAAAATATTTTCTCCACAAGCCGGACACTCATCACTCTTTTCAACACCACGAATATTAGGTCTCAACAATTCTTCTCCACAATTCGTACAGACAATTCTCTCTATCTTACCTTCTTCGTCTAAATGGTTGTATAACATAGTCTGCATCTTTATCACATCAGCACCTAATACTTGTAATACGTGTGCAACTTCCCTAGAGAAATTACCTATTACTTCATTCAATTCTTCTTGACTAACTTTCTTCGACATATATATCCCTTATCTAATTACGGTTATAAAGATTACTATACCCACTCAACATGGGCTAAACCATTCTTTGCGTTTTGTAGCGGTTGCGTATTCCAACCCGCCAACTCAAAGTAAGGTGTTATCTTCTTGATAATAAATCTATCAACTAATACTTTTACCCCTATACTTTTGATACCTTCAATTTCAGAGGGGTCGTCAAATGCGATATACTTACCGTCATCATCTAGTGTTACTAAGAAGAAAGACCCTGCTCTATATCCTTTACCTAGAAACTCATTAGCCCAAGCCGCACCTGCTGATGAGCCGGACAGGACTTTGTATTGCGACAAATCCCTTTCTATCTTTCCTTTCATACACAAATCTTTCGCAGGTGTTTTACCCCCCATTACAGACGTAATTAATTCTGATATACGCTGTGTGGTAGCATCCTCACTTTCACGATTTAATATACCCGTAATAGTATCGAGCATAGCATCTTTCATTACTTTAGGCATCCTACTTTGCTTCATCTCAATACCTTTAACGTAAATGTTTGGTTCGTGATACTCTCCGTCAGTCCATGTTACTTTACCCGTATATCTATTCTTGGCTACCATGATTAATCTAGGACACCACTTTTCAAACTCGGCTTCCATTGGTGCTATTCTTTCGTTGATTAAAGGTAACAACTCCAAACCCTTTTCGGGTGTAGGTATTTGACAGAATACAGAGTCCGTGTGGCCGTAGATAACATTGAAACCTACTCTCTGTGCTTCTACCATAAGTTCACCCAAAGAGGCTCTTGAAGTGTGTGTGATAGCAGCCGCTATGTCGGGATGATACATACCGTACTTAGCATCTCCACAAACACCATACATAGAAGCAACTAAAGTCTTAGCGGCAAACTGCATACAATCCCACTTTCTTTTCTTATCGCCATCCGAGACAAGCATTTTCATCTTAAAAATATTTCTTAAGTCTGTCATCTTATCCATTTGTCTTACAAGTAATCCTTTTTTATCCTGTGAAAACTTAGTGCCGTTCCCGCAGTCTACTCCTTCGGAGTCTAAACTATCCCAACTGATATTATACTTAGCAGCATTACTGTGATACATAGCCTTTATATCTAAGATACCTACGTTATCATAAACACCTGCCTCAACATCTAATATATCAGCACCTTCATAATCAACCTTAGCAAACTGTGGTTGTGTAGGAATCCTTCTGTCGAAATCAGAGTCAGTCAAAACCAATTGACTGAACATCTTTGTGATAAAGGGTGTTGACCTCAAATCACATTGTACGATGTGTTGTAGAGAAGTATAATAATCTAACGCATTTACCGCCTCATCTAGTTTAGGTAATAACCTAACATCTTGTCTAGCGTAGTGTAAGTACAAAGCCTTATCTTCCCACCATGATTCATTATGACCTTTCTCTAATTGGATTTTCTGTTCACCTAATATTTCGTAAGCCACATCGTCTAGTTTGTAGGAAGGCAATTTCCCATTCTTCAACTCCCATAGTTTAGAAACAGCAAGCATCAAGTCTATACAATTCCTACCGACTATTGGTTGCGCCCAATCCTTAAACTCATATCTAACCTTTCTCATAGGAGAAAGAGTCAACTCCGACAGACCACAAGCCCTACATCTTTCCATTATCTGTTTTATGTCAGCACCTACAACATACCAACCCGCTATAATATCGGGGTCTTGTCTTTTCATATGTCGCAAAAAGTGAATAAGCATATCTCTTTCAGTAGCAAAACCCATAGCAGGTGTTTCGTATTTGTACTCACCATATTCTTTGTAAGCCTTACCTTGCCCGTCTTTAAGACCCTGCCCCGCAAGCGTCTGCTCTACAAACCACACGTATTCTTTTTCCGTAAAACTATCGTAAACTACCATTACCCTCATTTTATTTGTTGTAGGAGACCACTCACAATCCATGTACCATGTCCTGTGGTTGTAGTTTTCTATGGGGTCGTTGCCGTCATTGATATAATCAGACAAAACTCTATTAACATAGGGAATGTTTGCTTCCCACGTAGTACCGTAATAAGATAATTGTTTAACGTCAAAAGGTGTAGCACAAACTATTTTAGTCAGACTTTCACCATACAGACCCGTGTAGCCACTTTCTTTACGAACCGCTTCATCTATATGTTCGGCATCCACATCAGATACAAAGGCGTAAGGCCAATATCCTGTGATAGTTTTTTCGTACCTAGCATTGTTTTTGTCTCGACCTCTGATAATTATATCTCGACCTCTTCCTCTTTCGACAATCATGCGACTACCCTATCTATTATCATGTGGTTACAATTTTCACACTCATAAATATCGCCTTCGCCTTCTACGTTGTCATAAAAAATCCAAGAGAAATTAGCGCCACACTTTTCACAAGTGGTAAAAGGAAACTTACGTGGTCTTACCATAATCTATCTCTCCAACATCCACAGTTTCTATCATTATACGCACCACAAATTAAACACTCTTGGCTCATATTATAATCTCCTGTGATTACGCTTATAAAGATTTCCTTTGGCCTCTAGGTCTAGTAGTAATACCGTGCTTATTTAACCATGCGTTAACAGCCATAGCAGTTACACCGCACATAGCACCTATCTCGGCCATAGTCTTACCATTGTCAACGTACTCGGTACGCAACCATGCTTCTTCTCTATGAAGCCCTTTATTAGACGAAGGATAGAAGCCGACACTTACGTTGTATTCTTCCCCATCAATCTCAATCACCTTACTGTTTTCTCCTAGTTCTATATCTTTCAATGTTATATTTACCATAATATCACTCTCCAATGTTACTCATTTGGAATAT
>MDTG01002129.1_pt1 | contig 25327 bp, 37 predicted proteins | sample 811421 | NCBI WGS metagenome assembly MDTG01 (sample SAMN05326645, study PRJNA326480) | marine metagenome | isolation source: seawater | place: Pacific Ocean: South East | collected 2011 | reverse complement strand
TTCTAATTCTGGAGCTTGTACAAGTTCATGATCTGTAAAAAAATCTGGTGATCTTGAATTGTATTCTTTAAATTCTGTATTTTCATGATCTATTTCTGTTAGATCAAAATTATCCCTGTATTTAAAATATCCAGGAGTTTCAATTATAAGATTATAATTGTTTAAATCATTTTTTGGCAAAAAAGGATAATTGCCTAATTTTTCTATTTTATCCTGATAAAAATCTAAAACCAAATGTTCAATATATATTATATCTCTATCCTCTAGTATGTGAGGATAAAATTTTCTTACTAAACTGTTGCTTAATACTTGCGGAATCAAGTTTTCATGTTTTTTTATTTCTGCAATTACTTCATCTAAATTTTTTGCAAGGCCGGGCTCTCCACCTAGTAAACATATTCTTGTTTTGTAAGGTGCTAGTCCTTTTAATATTGTACGCACTAAATCCATATCCACATTTAAATTACGCATCTGTAAAGTCCATGCAGTACAATAGTGGCAACTTTTGTTGCATGACTTAGAAAGATAGAAATCTACTGTGCGATATGGTGATCCTTTAAGTTCTTTTAGTGTAGGCGTCATATACCTTGGTATTCCTCATTGTTAAGTACCACTTCTAATTGTCTATCAAAACTAGGAAAACGCCAGTTTTCTTTTAGTCCTCCAGTTCTGCTGTCTTGTGGTACATGCTTATTTAATACTTCTGGATGTAATCTTCTATCAACACCTTCATTAGCATATCCAACTCCTACTAGTACTTTAACATCATTTTGTATGTTTGTCAAGTCTCTTATTGTATCATCATCCATAGCAGAACATATTCCTGTTTTGTATCCTAACAAACCTGCTGTCAATGTAAGGTTACCTATACTTGTTCCAATACTGTAATATCTCTGTTCTGCATAGTATTCCCGGCTTTTGTCATCACCACTTTCAGCTCTTAAATGGGTAGCACCCCTTGGTTTACCTTTTATTTCTTCGTAGATAAAAAGTGCATTTGCATAAATTTGTGAATTCGTTACTGATCTATTTTCATATAACCAGTTTTCGCCTTTTCCTTCTTCAAGAGCTTGATGTATACCTAGTGTAAATTTTTTTGTACATTCATGTATTTTTTTTATCATTGATGGATCTGTATACACATGCAATCTATAGTGGGTTTCGTTTTGCTTACTAGGACTATTAGCCGCGGCAAAAATTATAGTATCAAGATCTTGTGCTGGAATACTTTTTGTTAGGTCATAGTTACGCTGTGCTCTTTGCGTAACTCTTACGGCTTCTTTAATTTTATCATGCATACTCTAATTTTTTATCACCTGGACCACCTTTTGTTAGATAGGTAGGTGTATCAGGATTCCAAATAATAGGCAAATTCTTTACATCCCATCCAAATGCCCATGCCTTTTCATGACACCAAAAACATTTACTACACTCTTGAGTAAAGTTTTCAGTTTGTGTTCTAGTACCAACACATGATCTAGTCATAGGAAACAAACTGTCCATTAACCCATAATCAAAATACACGCCTGCTACAAATTTTTTATCTACATTTGCATATGCCTGGTATATACCTAATGGAGGATTGTTTTCGTTTGGCCTATAAGTTTCAACTTCATCTAACTCTTTATCTCTACGACGTTCAGCAATATCATAAAATCCGCCTATAACCATATCTTCAGTTGGCGGATTACGTGTCATACCATCTAGTCTGATTCCGCCTGGAAAACGTTTCATTAAATTCCAAGATATTCGATCAAGTTGTATTATTTTTGATACTTGTATCCTACGCATACCTGCAAGTTGCGGATGTTTTTCCATTGCTTCGTCACATTCGGCCCAGGTAACAAAGTCCTCTGTGCGATCGTTAAATTCATAAATTTCAATATCAGGTATATTGTTGTTTGGAAATTCTTTTTGAAACCATTTTATAATATCAGCCGCCGCATCTGCGTCTAAAGGTGCATTTAAGTCTCTAACTGTGTAAGGAATAATTTGTACTTGCGGAAAATGTTTAGAAACTAAAAACATTAAACTAGCACTATCAAGTCCTCCTGACAAAGATATAGGACAAACTTTAGGTAGTTCTCCTGGAAAAAGGTCTATAGTTTGATTACCGTGTGTGATCTTCATTTATTTCTCCTTAAATAATTCTTTTATGTTAGTCACCGGATCTATTTTGTGTGTTAATCCTTGTGTTTTAATTTCATTCCACATTTCTGTAAACGCATACATATTTCTTTCAGCTTGATTGTGTCCTGGCATTTGATATTCTGCACACATCTGCAGAAATATTTTTACATCATATCCACATTTTGCCCAGTGTATGGCCGAGTAAGGCCTACTGCGTAGCACACATCCTGCTGTGTTTGTTCCCCCAATAATCACATTGTTAATATAAATTGATTTTTCTTTTAACATATCTACAATTTCTGGCGGAGTAATAGGTTCATCTGGATTAATGTTTATCCAAGTATGTCTTTTTTCTATTGTAACCATTTTTTTGACTTCAGAAATTTTTTCATGAGATGCACGGTGATCGAAATGATCAGATATAATCACATAGTCTTCTGTCAAATCTTCTGGTAGTCCAAATGCTAGTGTGTTTAATGCACTGTATCTTAAATTGTTTGTATGTTCATCCCCCAAAGGCGGATGTCCCGTGAAATCTATTAACAATATCAAGTGTCTTAGATTTTTCAAAACCACCTCACAATTTCTTCAGGTTCTGGTTTATAATCTTGCTTTTTTTGTTCGTTGGTCATCGCATCTCTTCTAGAAAGTTTGCTATATCCTAATCCTGCAATAAGCATAACAGGCCCTGCTAATAAAGGAAAATCAGGCTTCCAAAGCGAATATTCATAGGGATAACATTTTATGTAGGTAGTATCTATTCCTTTTTCCAACAAGAATGCAGTAGCATTCTGCATAAACATACCAATTTCTATACAGGTAGTGCTTAGAATGTCATCGAACAGATGTTCGTGCATCTGTTCATAGATATCATTTTGTTCAATTATAGCATTAGCAATGTATGGATTTGGCTCTGCTACTCTTTGACTAAAAACTAAAACATAAGGAGCTGTATTGTAGAATGAAAAATTAGGGTTAGAACCGTCTTCTTCAAAATTTTCTATGTTATTCACATTTGCTCTTTCGTTAGTTCTTTTCTTATTAAGTCTCGACAAAGCATGTATTTTATCTTTTAAAACTTGATCCTTTGGTCCTATTACATTTACATGATAAGGCATAAAATTATTTTTTGACGGTGTAACTTTCCATGCATTGGTTAAGCATTCCTTCACTAGGCTTTGTTCTGGAATATTTTCAGTATCAAACTCCCACACATGCTTTCTACTATCTAATAGCTTTAAAAGTTTTTTCTCCATTTTACTCATTGTAAAACTCCTCTAGTTCTGGAAACACGTCAAACAGTTCCATCCCCCATTTTGTTCCTCTGTAATGATTATCAATCATTAGCAAGTATTTAAGCGTGTCTTGAAAATCTAATCCACCGTTATCTTGTTTCAATACATTAACAATATCAGGAAAATTTGTATACATTGGAATTAATTTTTGTTTAATTTTTTCAGGTAACACATTTGCACACAATTTAGCTGGTCCTCTTATGTTTGACCAATTTACTTGTTCTAGTCTATGATCATTTTGTTCAAACCATTCTATTAGTTTATAAAACTTTAACACACTTAAGAAACTTATAGTTCCGTTAATATTTACTTTTACATTAGGATATTTTAGTACAGTATCTATGTTTCCTGTTATGTTGTCCCATGATGATCTACGCCTAATGTAGTCGTTCCATTTGCCTACACCATCTACAGATACTGTAAATTCAAAAAGTTCAAATTCTGGAATAAATTTTGTAAGTTTTATTTTTTCTAATTGAAGTACGGTCATGTTTGTTTGATATTTGACAAGCATGTTTTTAGCATACCCTGTGGCTACAATTTTCTCTAAGAGATCATAAAACTGTTTCATTACCAAAGGTTCGCCACCGATGAACTTTAAGTTTTTTATATACGGAGCTACATCAACAATTTGATCTATAACATTTTCTAATCTTTCATCTCTAAATGATTCAATTGGTGTTTTTGCATATTGTGAAAAGATATTTTCCTCTTCAAGTTCAGTTGAATGTATGGTCTTTAATCTTGTGCTTGAATCATACGGGATACACATATAGCAGTCAAGGTTACATTGATTGCCAAATGCTTTCACCTGTACTTCAAATATTTGTTCAGTAATTCTACCTTTTCCTGTATCTTTAAAAGTTTGCACAGCTCTACTAATACCGGGCCAAATACCTACATCGTTGGTTTGTATTTTTAAACTTGCTTGTCTTCTCGATCTACCATATTTTTCTTCTTGATATAAACAATTTTTACACATTATTTTACAAGTTTCTAAATTGCTTCCTGGAGTGGTCATTTCTTTACGCATTTTATTCAGTGCTTTATCATGAACAAAATAGTCTGCTAATTTAACATTCTTAATATTAGGTCCAAGACCTTCTTTAGCCCAAGAGCAGGGCAATAGTTCTCCTCTTGTGCTTGTGTAAAGCAACTGAAAAGGAGCACTACAAAACCAGATATCTTGATTTCTAATTTGATCTTCTAGTAAAGGAAATTCATTAAACCATGAACTTGTGTCTACTTTTCCGCCTCCAAGATATCTATCTCCTGGACCACCTTTTGTAATGTGTTTGGCAATTTGATCTGACATTATGAAATTATTTATTTACCTCGTTTATAGCCCAAGTTCGTTCCTGACACCACCAACACTCTCCGCAATTTCCAATCGGTACTGTGCAACTATTTGTTAGTTCTCTTAATTCCTCAATATCAAAACTTTTATAACACTGCATAATAAATCTTTTATCTACGTTTACAAACGGGGCATGATTCTTAGCTTGGGCTACTTCTTCCCATAATTGATACCCGGGTCTTCTAAAATAATCATTTCCAATAAAACTTTCTTGTACATCTTTAGGAGGTCCAAGACATACTGCCTGTATTACTTCATCTACTACACCTTTATCGTATAGTCTTTCTATTAAAGGTCTTATATATGTATTTTTTATATCATCTCCATTAGTGTCAAATACACAAGCAATAGGCCAATGTAATTTTACATCAGGAAACTTTTTTTGAATATATTTTATTATAATAGGAAGACCAGCCGAATCAGTAGGTACAGAAATATCATATCCATTGTAAGGTTGTATTTCTATATTAAGTTTTTGATAGGTAATTGTATTTGCTAATAAGTAACACAACATTGTGCTGTCTGCCCCACCTGACATAGATATGCCGATAGATTTTCCATCATACAATTCGATAGGCTCAAGTATTTTTACTTCGCCGAATTTATTTTTATAAAGCATTTTTTACAGTGTCTATTACATAATTAACTTCGTGTTCTTCTAGCCATGCATGTACAGGAAGTGACAGAACTGTTTCAGAAGCAATCTTGGAACTTACACAATCATCTTTTCGCATATTCATAGTATTGTACATACTATTTTTAGACAAAGGTGTTTCATAATGAATACTTGCTTTTAAAGCGTTCTTTAACATTTTTCTAGTATCTTTATTTTCTGTCCTTATTACATATTTGTGATAATTATGATTAAGTCCGTTGCCATTTTCTTGTATTTTCAATGGCAAATCTGCAAAAGCTTCGTTGTAGATATTTGCTATATTTTGTCTCACCAGTTGATTTTCTTTGTAAAATTTTAGTCTTTGTTTTATAATCATTGCATTAAGTACATACATACGACTATTATACCCTAGCATACTAAAATCTTTATTTTTTCCATGTCGCCTAATCATTTTTATACGCTTGGCAAGTTCTTCATCGTCTGTCATTACAACACCACCACCATTTACACCGGCAATGACTTTGTTACTGTTAAAACTAAAAACACTAGTATCTCCGATAGTGCCCGCTTTTTGTCCATTAAGACTGCTTCCTAAACTTTGTGCTGAATCTTCAATGAAAATTATTTTTTTCTCTTTACAAAATTTTTCTAATTCAGATGTGTCTGACATGCTACCAAACAAGTGTGGATACACTATTGCTTTTGTATTTGGTGTGATCATACGTCTAACACTTTCTATATCTATATGATATGTGTTAATGTCAATATCACAAAATATAGGTATTGCACCTACCATGTTGACACAAGCACTACTGCTTATCCAACTAAAATCTGTAACAAGAACTTCATTATTAGCAGAAATTCCGTATGCTTGAAGTGTAAAATGCAAAGCATCTGTTGCACTTGCTACACTGACAACATGTTTTCTGCCTATAAAGTTTGCAAAATATTCTTCAAATTCCTCATTATTCTCGTAGTTTGCTTGAGACATAAATGAATCAAAAATATCTAAGTATGCAGACTTATGTTGTTTATATTCTCTATCCCAACCATCATATGATATCATTTTACGTATCCTGTTTCTTTCTTCATTAATTTTCTTATTAACATAGGTAGATATACTCCAACTGCAACGATCAACCAAAAGCCGAGAACAACACTTGCATATAGTTTCCAGTTTTCATATTCTAAGTATGTGCCTATCGCAATTAGTATTATCCAAGTCCAATCAGTAAATCCATGTATACGTTTTACTTTTTCTCTGCCAAATTTTTCGTGTAGTTTTTTACGTTTATTTGCAAACCAAGGACTTATATGACGCATTATTACAAAGCCCTCATTAAAAAACATTATTGTATATCCTAACCAAAAAATCATTTTATACCTCTTTCTTTTAAATTTTTACCAATTAATTCTGCCATCGCTTTGCAAGAACCGTATCCAGGGTGATCAAAATCTCTGCCCTTATCGCATTCATTTACCCAAGGGATTTCTAATTGCTTTGCACTGTGTTCAAAAAAGGTTGCCTCAAAGTAAATAGTTTTGTCTTTCCATAAAGCTCTATCTGCGGCCACATAAAATTTAGAACGCAATTCCCACGAATGTTTTACGCAGTAATGTGACTTCCAAGGTTGTACATTGCTTGGACACATTGGAACACCAAAAATAGGATAGTCAGCTTTAACCATCCCTACATCTAAAAAATCTGTATATCTACGTGTACTAGACCAAACTTGAACTATTGCTTTTGGGTGCGGATAGTTCTCATGCAGTATTAGACTGTTCCAACAGGCATGATCTACTGCTGACCCACTTATACCTAAGTTTATACATGGGATTCCTAATATGTCTTGTAAAACACTAGGAACACTATCTTCTATACGATTTGCGACTCCTAAAACATTAGAACAACCTAAAACTAAAACACTGTTAGCCCAATCTATATTATTAAATTCTTGTGCTCTAAACCCATTTGTGTTGTATTTGTAGGTAATTTTTTTGTTGTTGTAATACCACTGACCACCTAGTTCTTTTTGGTTCCGTATAAATAATTTAAGTGTATCATTTCCACCGTCCCATTTTACAATAGTATCTCTATGTTCACTTCCAATTAAATCTTGGTTCATGTAATACCCATTCTTTCAGCACGTTTTCTTGGCAACTTATGCCAAGTTTCCAAACTTTGTGTTTTGTGTCCCCAATATTCTTTTTTGACTCTTTCTTGTAAATGTTTTTTATCTGGAGAAGTCAATTTAAAATCTACGTTTTTTCTTAGCAAAGGACTGTCAGGATTAAAACCTCTATTAGTATTAATTAACAATAAACTGAAGTTTTCTTGTTTTGCTATTTCTATTGCGTCATCTACTTCATGTTCGTTGTATCCAAAAATAATATATTGCCAAACAATGGTATGACCTAAATCTCTTCCTTGCTTCATTCTGTTCCATACATCTTGAAACTTAGAACCTACCCTGTATAGTTCGCTTTTTTCGTCTATGCCGTCTACGCCAAAGTACCAAGCGTTTTCTCCAACGCCATAACTATATGCTTCATCCCACCAAGCATCTTTTTTTCCGCTACCTACTGTTGCAACACGTACTGCCTTGCCTTGACCGTCACACATTTTAAGCAGGTCTAAAAACTTAGGATGATAGATTGGATCTGATATTTGTCCACAAAATGTTATACCAAAATCATAGTAGTCTAATATTTTTTTAAATTGATCCTCTTCAAGATCAAAACTTCTGCGTATCTGTTCTTGACTAGATGTTTTTTGCCTAATACATTGTGGACATCTAAATATACAACGATGCGATGCATCTATATTAGGCCTACAACGTTTTTGCATTATTACGTATTCGTCAGTAATCCGCGCCATTTGCCTGTGCCTTTACTTCTCTACGTTCTTCTTCTCTAACTTTATCTTTATCAATATCTATGCCACATTTCTTTTTACACATATATGAAGCATTTTCTGGATCATTCAAAAGTGTTTGAAAAAAATTTTCCCACTGATCTGATGTGAATATATCATCTAAATTTTTGTTGTTTGACAGAAGTAATTCTTCGTCTTTCAATCCACATGCTTTTACATATCTATATACAGGAGGGTCATCCATCCAACAACATGGTAACATAAAGCCGTCTGAAGTATATGCGGCTCCTTTATTGTCTCTAGTATTAAATGCTAAACATCTAGGTTGTATCTTCATGGTTGGTCCCATAGTCTATGATCGTATTTTTCCCATTGGCTAGTATTATACAGGGTGTCTATAAATAGTCCGTGCCAAATAGGGGGAAATTCTCCTGGCGATTCTTTGTGAAAAGCATCAGGGTCGATCAATCTTACTTGTTTTTTGTTTGTATCATACATTAAATTATTCGTACAATAATCTTTATGTATAAATGTTGCTGTACCAGTACCATGTTTATCATCTACACTAAAAGTTTGTATGGTTCCCCATATGCTTATCACTTCAGATTGTATCTTTCTACGTTTCCATCTTTCTAGTTTCTTAACTTCGTCAGTATCAGACAACACGAAACCTTCAATATCTTCCATCTCAAAAGAAAGTTCCTTTTTATTAAAATTGTATATCTGAACTAGTCTTGGTTCAATATTCTGAAATTTTGTATACAAAGTAAACCACTCTTTAGGAGTAAACCCGCTTTGGCTATGTAAGCACATAGATCTTTCATTAAGATATTTTTTCATAACGCTTCTACAATTGGAGAAATATCAGGCTCAATAATATCTCTATTCCAATATACACTCCCACCATCTACAATATTCTTATCTCTAAAGTAAATTATTTCTTTATCATAGTATTTACACTCTTGTATAATCCTTGGCGCAGGATCGAATGTTTCTTTTGTATACACATATGTTTCAAACATACCCAGAACATTATCTACAGGTACAAACACATTATTGTAACTGTAATTTACATACTTTGCATTATATGTTAATATTCCGTAATTAGGAAAGTTTACTAACGCTTTTTCAGCCGCCGCATAATATTTTTCATTCGTTCCAAAAAATAAATATTTAAATTTTATGTTGTCTGTATGTGGTTTGTATATAGAGAAGTTTATATGTTTTTCAAAATGTTTACCTACCCCATTAGGATACACATCAGTATCACACAAGTCTATAATTTGTTTAGGATTGTAAAATTTTACTGCTTTAGGGTAAAGTGTAGGATGATTTTCCGAATACACACTGATCAATTTACAACTAAAAAGTTTCTTCAAAAGCGTTTGTTGTGTTATAGTATAGTCATTGAAACTTTCCCAACTTAAAGTAAGCATACTTCTACCTAGAATTAGGGTAGTATCATTTTCATCACATTCGTAACTGTCTACAGCAATATTCTTAAAATATGTATACTTTTTCTGTATAGATTGAATATAATCTAATGTTTGAAAGTTTCGATGCGTAATTATCACCAGCCGTGCAGGGTAACCTGCCTTATTTAATAAGTCACAGTATTCGTAACTATAGTACAAAAGTCCGTCTACAGGTTTGCTTGTTACTACAATATTAATCATTTGCATCCAATATTTACTTGACAGTAAGGCTATATTGTTGTATAATAACATTAATAAATAGAAAAGTCAACATAAAAATGCACATACAAACTTTACAAGAATTTGGTGAGGATAGATTCCTAGCTGAACTAGAATATTTTAAAAGACTGTGTTATCCGGGTGACTGGCGTAACACAGATTGGTTCGATAGACTTCCAGAAATTTACAAAACTAGATTTGTAGAATGGTTCTTTTTGGTCGAAAAACAAGAACTAATAGCATTTGCAACAATACAAGAATTTTACAATGGGTGTTATAGATTGTTAACTAGGACCTATTACAATCCTGCACATAGAAGAAGTCATCTTTATTACGATACAAATGAGCGTACTCCTGCCATACATTTAGCCGAAGCCCAACTAAATTATTTAAATACATACGACACTGTTTTTATTAGTATGCAAGATCTTAAGAGGAGAAAAGCATTAAATAGATTAGCAAGCAAACTAGATAGCTCTTGGAAATTACATCCTTTGATGCTAAGAACCTGCAATGAAGATAGTACAAATTGTTTTCAAAGTGTTATATACAAAGGACAAGATATAAAATTGCCTAGTCTATCAATAGATGAATGGAAAACAAAAAAGGAAAATGAATGTCAATAGAATTATATTCTACACTTACAGCCTATGGAGATCAAATACTACTAAGTCCTAATCTACATGATACAGATGCTTTTGTTGACTGGACCGAGGAAAATTTTGAATATGTAAGATATAATCCAAGAAAAAATGTAGACAGATGGGGACTTAGCATTACTAGTGCAGATGGAGGTTTGTCAGGCAGACCTGACTTAGATTCTCTCAAAGAATATAACAAGGAACATGGAACCAATTGGTTAGAAGATAGTTTTAATGTTCCTACACCTGTTTTAGAATATGAAAAATTAAATACGTTAATTAAGCCTATAAAAGATAAAATTTTTAGAAGCCATATTCTTAAATTAAATCCAGGAGGATTTTTTCCGCCGCATAGAGATTTTTACGGAAAAGATTTTAGTAGTTTTAGAATTATTATGCCTCTTGTAAATTTTAATGCTCCTAGAGTACATTTTATTTTAGATAATAAAATTTTACATTGGACTAGTGGTCACATGCATTTTTTAAACACAGCAAAAGTTCATACACTGTTTAATGCAAGTTTCGATCCTAGTTATTGGGTAGTGTTAAATGTTAAAACTGTGCCTGAAACAGTTGATTTTGTAATAAAAAATGTGGAGTTTGCATAATGCAAATAGGACCAACACATACTATTTTTGATAAGTTTGATCCTAAATGGTGCTTAGAACAATGCAAATATATTATTGACAATTTTCCTATGACAGAGTCAAGTAATATTAGTGGGAAATTTTTTCACACATATAAAACTTGGCATTTTCATAAGACAAGTCAACTGCCTATTATCAAAGAATTTGCACAAGTAGTAGATAAACATGCTGTAGAGTTTGAAAAAATATATCAAAAACCTTTAGAGGTAGATTGGATAGTGCTTGCATATACTTCTGATGACAGTGAAGAAATGAGTGTCTGGCACAAAGATAGATACTATCTAGATGGACAGTTTCACGTCACAGTGCAAGGTAACGCAAACATTGATGTAGATACAGGTGAGGACATTTTTAATCTTCAAGTGCCGAACGGTACTGTTTGGTATTTAAATGCAACCCATTACTATCACAAAATTTGTCCTGGTTCTGGTAATGAAAGGTTTGAACTTTGTGCGCCAGTAAATATGCGTCCTGAGTTACGTGAATGGAAGCTAAAAGCAAATCCTAATGACAAGTGGCAACATATTCAAGGTGACAATCCGCAATATATTAAATTTAAAGAGTACTTAGTAAGCGGCCAAGAACAGGCTGTAAAGGAAGGCACTGCTAGTAATATCAGTGTTGCATACCCAGTAGATAAACAACCAAATAAATACTAATATGGAAAACACAACAAAACTTTTAATTAATCATACATTTTGTCATTTGATGCTAATACCTGCATTTATGTTCGGAGAATTGTGGATGTTCATCGGCGCTTTTTTGTGGTGGTATATAATAGCTATAGTGGCAATAAGTGGTGGTTATCATAGATACTACAGTCATAAAACCTTTGAAGCAGGCAAATGGTATCCTTGGGCAGTAAATATATTAGGTATGTTTGCAGGTGCAGGTCCTGCAATGACATGGGCCGCTACTCATAGACAACATCATGCACACAGTGATACAGAGTTAGATCCACATAGTCACAGTGTAAAAGGTATATGGGCAGTATACGTAAACACATGGGGATATGGATTTAAAATTAAACGTAAGTTTATAAAAAGACTATTACAAGATTCTTTACTTAGATTCTTTCACAAGTATTATTTTCATTTAAATATTGGTATAATTGTAGTTTTTAGTTTAATTGATCCTTTGCTTATGATATTTGGTTATGCTATGCCGGTAGTTTTAGCATTTCATGGGTACGGAATATTAAACATTTTAGGACATAAGAATGCACAACCAAATAACAGTTGGATTGCAAATATACTTACTGCTGGAGAGGGCTGGCACCGCAATCATCACAGACGTGCTGGGAGTTATGAAATAGGGCAAAAATGGTGGGAGTTTGATCCTACTAAATGGTTTATTAAATTAATAAAGGTTAATTAATGAGTTTTACATTTGCCGCTCTTGACATAGCTGTTACAGATATCGAAAGACAAGCCATGCTACAAGAGGTACTAGAATTATCTGCAGACGTACATCATTGGAACGAGTTTAGAGGTTGCCGCATGATAGCCATTTACAACGGCGGCGGACGAATGGGCGGTAGGGTAGAACTAAATGACGGTACACATATTGATACAACACAAGGACAATTTGAATACACTACAGCAGGAAAAAAATGTCCTACTATACAAAAAATCTGCCAAGAAAAAATTTTTCCTTTTATGTCTCCTCCTGGACGGGTAACTATTTTAAGGACTAATCCTCATACAGGATTAAATATTCATCTGGATAGTGCAGAATCTGAAATAGGAACATTACAATATAAGTACCGAATTGTGTTAAATGGAAATATTGGTAAATTATATTTTATTGATAAAAATTATAACAAAATATACGTTCCTGAATATTACAACAGCTATGCAATGGACGGCAGTCATGCACATAGCATTGATCCTGATCCTGAGGAAAAAATTACTTTATGTATCGGATCTCCTTGGCATGGAGAACAAAATCCACTATATACACAGTTACTAGAAAAGTCTTTATTTAAAATGACTGTAAGCCGACCGATAACAAAAACAGAATGGTTAGATCCAGCTTTCAATAGATAGGATAGAGATGACAGAAAAATGTTTAATTAAAGAAACACGTAGAAGCAGAGTGAAAGGCACAGGACCTAGAAGACATCAAATGCTTACACACGGAACAGTAGCTGATGATGTACCACAAGAAGTAGTTGATCAAATTTTTCAAATTGCATGTTCGTACAAAGCTAACGATTTAGGAGGTGATAATTATCAAATCAGTCAACACTGTGATGTAAAAAATACGTTTACTGCAAGCGAAACTTATTCACAAATCCTTTTACAACAATGCTCTTCGGATGATGTTATAAATGAAACTAACTACACAATTTGGCGAAATGACATTGAAAGCGATCATATACAAAAATATTTAAACACCAAGTTTAAAACACCCTATAGAACACGTATAAGCGTCATGCACGGTGGTAATGAACTTAACTATCATATAGATACTGATACAAGTGTGTTATGCCGTGTGCAAATTCCTGTACAGACAGAAGGAAGTTTATTTCAATGGAAAACAAAAAGTGAAGAAGTAAGTTTAAATATGACACTTGGAGAAGCATATTTTGTAAATACAGGATGGTTGCACAGAGTTGTAAATCCTTCTAATAATATAAGAATTGTTTTAATTTTTGGTATAGCATACGATAACTTACCTAATAAGGAAAGTTTACTTGTATGAACTATGTGGTAAAAAATAGTTGGAAGTTTGACACAAAACAATTAAAAAAAGAACTATACGATCTATTAAAAGAAAATAAATCAAATGATATCCAAAAAGGAGGATTACATGGTTTGTGTATAACTTCACAAGATGGTAGTCTATATAATGGATTTAATTTTAACGTCGGATTACAAGATCCTCCTTATTCAGAACAAGATAAAACCAATCCTAATCCTCGTATATATTTTAATTTAGATTATGCTAGGCAACATAAAATATATCATATGTTAGACTATGAAGTAGAAACTATTGCTTGTAAAGGTATATGGAAACAAATTGTTAATTTCTTATATGAAAAGGGTATGAATCCTAGAAGAGTAAGGTTATCTTATTTGCCACCACAGGGTATTATACATAAGCACAGTGATGGCGGCGGGTTTAAATTGCATATACCTATAGTTACAGAAGGCACGGATTTTGTTCATGGTGATCACACATACAAATTAGAAGAAGGTGGTTGTTATATGGCTGATGTAAGTCCTTATCATTATGTTAAAAATAACGGAAAAACAGATAGATGGCATCTTGTTGCAGATGTTTGGGACACTGTAGGAAATTTTAGTATAGGTAAATTAAGTAAAGAAGAGTTTAATGTTGAACTCGAAAATGCTGTACTGTGGCGTAATTACGTAAACGGAAAAACACAAAATCCAAAAAAAATTTTATTAGGAGAAAATAACTAATGCAGATGGATGCTGTAAGATACGAAATTGATTTTGACAAAATGACAGATACGGAAGTTCAAGATTGGGGTAAGAACATTGTAAAAGATAATGTAGTACTTGTTAGAAATCAAAATTTAGACGAAGCAGGTATACTTAGAGTATGTGAACTAATTGGTAATATACTTAAACCAGAGCAGTTTTTTATGCACCCAGATTATCCTGGCTTGTTTAGAGTCACTAACGAACGCAAAGACGGTGAGAAAATTGGTATATTTGCAGACAAAGAATTGGATTGGCATAGTAATGGTAATGGTAGGAAAAGCGGCAAAGAATGCTGTGTAGCCCTTTATTGTGTACGTCCTGGCGAAAATAGTGTAACCAGCTTTTGTGATACTAGACAAGCATATAGAGATTTAAGTGCAGAAGATAAAAACTTTTACAAACAAATAGATTGTACATTCAAATTTGAAAACGGAACATTTTATGACTTAGACGAAGATGACAAAGAATTAAAAATGTTTAAAGGCGGCGCAAGAGATTTTAAATATGGTGTTACCAAGCCTTTGGTATATACACATCCTTATGATGGTGATGAAGGATTATACTTTACATTTCATTACATCAGAGAAATGTGGCTTAGAGACAGTAAAGAAGAGAAGTTAGACAAGCAACCTATCTTTGATAAATTAATGGCACACATTTTTCAAGACAAATATATTTGGCATCATGATGATTGGCAACCTGGAGATTTTATTTTTATGGATCAGTTCCATAGTATTCATAAACGTAATGCAGTTGAAGGAGATAGATATTTGTATAGATTAAGTTTTGACTATGAAAATTGTTGGGAGGTAAACAATGGGTAACTTTAGATATAAGTTTGAAGATAGATATGCAGAAACACAAGGTTATGATTTCTTTGAATCGGATAAAGAAGAATTAGATCACTTTTTTAAAACAAAAGTAAAATCTAAAATAGGAGATCATGCTGTTATAGGAACTGATGCAACAAAACAAACAATCTATAATTTGTGTTATGATTGTAATATTCCGTTATGGAACGAACTATATGCCAGGGTAACAAATATTGCAATAAAATCTGATGTCAAATTAAACTGGGATGAAATAAAACATGTAATAAGATTTACTTTTATTTGGTTTCCTCCTGGAGGATTACTACCGCCACATACTGCTGTCAATTTTAGGGCTCTTAGTGCTTTTAACATTCCACTTAGAGGTAAAACAGTAATTGATTTTTATGACACATTAGATAACAAACCAGCTGATAAAATTGAAAGCCACGAATATTTTAATCCAAGTTTTTTAAATGTTAATCGTTTTCATGGTGTTGCCAATGCAACTGATAATGAAAGAATGATACTAAAGACACATTTAATGACAGTGCCCTGGGAAAAAGCAATAGAATCAGTTGAAAGTGATGAAACTGTGAATATGTGGGACTTTACAGTGCCTTGGCAAAAACGTGTAGTAGAAAATTACGAAAAAAAAACTTAGTGTAAAGCTACCCAACTACCGCCAGCATATGCTTCTAACTTACTTGTAGTTGTGTTATAAATTATCATGCCGTTAGCAGCCGTTAATGCATTTCTTGCTGTAGTTGTATAACTAGCAAGGGTTACAGTGCCTGGAGCAGTAATTTGTCCTGTGTTACTGTTGAACATTACAGTTGAATCGTCTGCGGTAACATCACCTTGGAAAGCTGGAGCATTTACTGTGCCTGTAAATTTTCCATCGCCAGCAACATCTAATTTAGCTTGAGGATTGTCGCCAGCACCAATTGATAATTTACCATCACTTTGGAAAACCATAATAGTATCTAAACCAAATGTACCGTCATCTTTATATGCTGTAAAGATCATTCTACCAGCCATCTTTCCTGTTTGGATAGTTTTATATTTGTCTGTGCCCATTTTAATCACAGCACAAGTGGTATAGTCTGTGCCATCATAACCTGCTGCAATAATATCTTTGATAAAGTCTCCTGGTTGTAATGTAACAGGAGTATTTGATCCACTATTTCTAGCAGCCTTTGTTTGTATTCCTATACCTGAATTTAAACCAGTTGGTTGCATATATCCTGTTGTTCTTAGTGCATTTACACCAGAAGCAAGTGCGTTTGCATCTATATCTATAATTTCTGTAGTCTGAATTCGTCCAACAATTTTATTGTTTACACCGTCAATTAACATAGTGCTATCATCACCAAAGATTGAACCTAAAACTTGTCCTTCAAACTGACCAACTGCTGTAACTGTTCCATCAAATGTACCTGAGTGATTACCATTTGCATCACCTGTCAAATTACCTGTAACATTACCTGTTACGTTGCCAGTAACATTTCCGATAACGTTAGATTCTACAGGACCAACAATTTTTCCAGAAATACCATCTACGAGCAGTGTTGAATCATCAGCAAATATAGAACCTTTTAGATCAATAGAAGAAGCAGAAATTTGTCCGGTAATGTTAATGTTACCTGTTCCAGTTATATTTTGATTATTGAGATCTAATGACCCACCTAGTTGTGGTGTTGTATCTTCGATTATATCACTTAATTGACTACCTGTTGTGTCTACAATAACACCACCAGCTGTTGATCCATCTCCTATAAACAACTTTTTTGTATCTGTTGTAAAGATTGGTTCACCTGCTTTAGGTGTTATTCCTTGTCTCTGTGCGTCGGTACCACGTCTTATCTGTAAAGCCATTACTATACTCCTGGATTCGTTCTGCTATGTATATTTATGCCTTTTAAGTTCATTTGCCTTTCTTCATAAACACACGAGTTCGCTTTTGTATATCATTTTTTAATCGTTCTGTATCGAGTCTAAAGTCTATATTTCCTATACTATTTTCATATTCGTTGAATAATTCTTGTAGTACATCTTCCAAAACTTTATCATCTCCTAGTTTATTTCTAGAAGATTGCATATCTATTTCCCAAACTTTATTATCTTTAAAAATGACTCTTATAGTTGTGAGATATTCTATTGGAATAACATCAACTTTGATGTCCTTGAATACCTCCGGCCATGTACTTTGCACACCTCTCGAAAGTTTATCCTTCTTCGGTGGCATTAGCAGTTGCTTTCTTCCGCTTAGTCGGAACAAGTTCTTCTGCTTGTTCACGTAAGACTTTTGCTTCTTTAAAAAGCCTATCTGCTTGACTACGGTAAGAGGATGCTAGTTGTTCATCACTTAGAACACTGTCATCTGTTGCAACTTCGTCTGTATACATAGCGGCGGCATCAACTTTTGGTGCTGTCTGATCTGGTACTGGTTTACCATCAGGTCCTTTGAGTGCAAGGTCAGCTATACTTACACCTTGTTGTTCTGCAATATTTCTATTAAGCTCTTGCAGATTTACAGTAGTTGACGAATTCGGAATCATTTCTACTCTTGCTGAATCAACTTTATTCATTTTGCCTGTTGCATGAAAAGCAGAAAGCATAATTCTACCGTCTGGTAAAGTTGCCCTTGCCATTGATTCTCCTAGTTCATATGCATCCTGGCCTGCAGGAGATTCAATTAGTTTCATTAATGAATCATGTTCTTCTGCGGCAAGACTTTCAGTCATTACAATTACTGCACTGTTCGGCTCACCTGGAACTACTCGGTAAACGACAGCACATTTCTTTTTGGTATCACCTAGTCTACCAATATGTTTTAATGCCATTTTATTCTCCTTGTGGCGGCTGTTGTTGTGCCACTGTTGCTAAAAATGTTTCTAATTTGTTATACACTTGGCCTATAGTCATCATTTCATTAGGACGAAATGCGCCACGTGAACTTGCAACATCAATAATTTGTTTTATATTATTTAAGTCGTTTACAGTAAGTTCAGTGTTTTGTGCATCAGGCGCAGGTGTTGCCGTTGCTGGTGCAGGCGTTTCTTGTACAACTTCTGTTTCGGCTTTTTCTGCCATATTTTTATCTCCTATATTGTATATATACGCACTTTATTTAATTATACTTTAAAAGTGGACACGCCAAAGTGAAATAACTTAATTCTTTAGCATCTTCAAATCCTACTTTTAACCTTGTATCTAGTCCATTAGCTTCAGCTACTGCTAAAGTAGTGCCTAGATAATATCTGCCTCTTAAATTTTGTGATATCCATTTATCAAGGCTTACTTCTAAGTTATATTTCTGAGGTATAACCATATATTCAAAATGAGGAGGCGGAACCTTCATTTTTCTAATACCAAAGAAATTTAACACATTGGGTTTGTCTTTAATCATGCCGCCTGATCATAGTGTGCAGTTGCACCAAAAGGTGCTTGTAAGTTCTTGTCTGAATTACTATGTATTACAAATATAGTATCACAATAGTCTGCGTCACCCCAGCTATCCCACGGATAACCATCTGTAAACATAATAAATTTACTTGGAACAATATCCTGATCTTTCATGTATGACCAATTACAATCAAAGTCAGTACCGCCACCGCCAAATATTTCATAGTCTAATAAGTCTTTTCCATCATCAGCACTAAAGTCTTCTTCATTATATACTTTAGTATCAAAAGTCCAAAGTTTAATTTTGTAATCTTTAAATTCTTCCATTATGCCTTTTATTTCGCCTAAGAAGTCCTGTGCTTGTTCATTACCTATAGAACCACTCATATCGATCGAAACTGCAATATCAATAGTGTCCATGAAATTCATACCTGGTAATATTGCTCCTGTGTGCCAACCTTTACGTGAAGGACGGCTAAATGTGTAATCATTTCTAATTGTAGATTGTATCTGTTGCCTTATAAGCTCACGCCAATTCATTTTAGGTTCAGTAAGTTGTTGAATCAAACGTGCAACTTCACCGGGTACATTACCTGCTCCTGCACTTTGAGCGGCCTGTAGCATACCTTCTTTAATTTCATCTTTTATTTGTGCAATTTCTTCTTTTGTATATTTCGGCTTGCCCTTGCTTACATTGTTCCCATTTTTATCTTTGCCGTCTTGACTAGAACCTTCTTCACCTTCTTTGCCTTGAGGATCAAGATGTTCATCTAGCATTTCGCCAAGTTCTTTTAAGAACTCTTCTCCATTCTTCTTTGCAGTTTCATAAATTTCATCGTAGATTTCTTCTGATGTCCATGATTCATATTTAAAGTCTTGATAACAATCTACAATCTTAGGCTTTTCTCCTATACGATCTCTAACTAAAGTATTGTTTACTTTATAATCTGCGGCAATATTATACAGTTTAGGATTTCTACTATCTCTACGTCCTAGATGATCAAATACTAAATGTAGTATTTCGTGTGCAATTACAAACTCAATTTCTTTATTGCCCATTGCATTAAAGAATTGTGTATTAAAAAATAAGTTTCTACCGTCAACTGCGGCAGTCATTAACCAATCATCTGCTGAAACAATACGTAATCTTGTGGCCATGTTACCGAACCATGGATGACGTAATAACAAACCAACACGAGCAATAATAATGCGTTCTACAACCTCAACACGCATTTCTTCCAATTGTTCTTTAGTAATTTTTGGATCGGGTTGCCAATTTTTTAGTTTAGTTTCTGTTTTTTTAGCTGACATAGGATATATCCTTTTTGTTACTATACTTATATAGTACAATCTTTTAACACGAAAGTCAAGTGAAAATGGGCGTTTTGGAGAGATCGCCCAACTCTTTTTGGCTTAGGCGCTTTGTGCGGCAGTAATATACTTGCCAAAACGCTCATGAAATTCATCAAAACACGCAACTTCATCTGGATCTATAGGTAATGCATATTGCGTAAGTGCAAGTTTTATACCCATTACAACCAATTCAGTTTCAAAGTTGTCCATAGCAAAACGTAAAAAGTTATTGACCATATCGTCGAACTTTGAGCTTTTCTTGTCATGTGCTTGTTTAAGCTCATAACAAAGTGAGACAGTCAAGGAATACATAGCACTGATTTCTGTTGCCTTTAGCTCTTTAACCTTACCAGTAAGTATATCAGTAGGGTTAGGCATTTCGCTTGCAACTTTTCTGTGTGCCATGAACTTCACAGCCAATCCTTCACCAACTGATCCAGAAACTAGATCAGAAAGTGTTTCTTCATCGTCCTCATCGTCTATAAGTTCAGAGACAAACGTCCATGAACGAGGCGTTGCGAACGAACGACTTGGTGACCTTGGATCAAAGTCATACAAGTCTTTTTTGCTAAACTGCAAATAACCTACCACATCTTTGTTGATGTTGTTATCTACAGCCCACTGAAACCAATCGTCAAAGTCAACTGCTAGTTCCAAGTGTACAAATCTATTTGCCAACGGAGCAGGCATTCTATATACAACGCCTTTGTCAGCTTCTCTATTACCAGCGGCTACAATTAAAACGTTGTCTGGTAATGTATATTGCCCTACTTTACGATTAAGAATAAGTTGATATGCTGCCGCTTGTACCGCAGGCGCCGCAGAATTCATCTCATCTAAAAACAAAATAATCCATTTATGTTTTTTTGCAAGTGCTAGTGTAGGCAGTTCTGCAGGAGCGGCCCATTGCATTGAATTATCGTTAGCGGCATAATATGGTATACCTTTAATATCTGTAGGTTCCCAAAGTGATAATCTAACATCAATAACATGTGCTGACATGCTATGCCCGATTTGATGCACAATATCTGATTTACCAATACCCGGAGGTCCCCATAAAAATATTGGACGTTTCTTTTTAAAAGCTCGTGAAATCGATTTTTTTGCTCGATTAGGCGAAACTGTACGTGATGCTACTGCTTCCATAGTGTATTCCTTTTCTTGTTAATCAGTGCTAATGTTTAACTTACTCTATTAATATACTATCAATATGTTCAAAGGTCAACCACTTTTGGTTAATTTTTATGTCTATTCATTGCTTTTGTTAAACCGTATTTTTTTATATCGCCTGAAAACAAATGTAATTCCATTGCTTTTCTTTCGTCTAATACTACAATACTATTTCTATTTAAGTAATAAGGACAAGTTATAAATTGGTCCAACCATATAATTGTGTTTGTTGTTAATTCAAAGTCTTTGGGGAAAGGAACATCATAAGTAGCTAAGTCTAATTCTGTGCGAACAAAATTGTAACCTGTATCTGTCAAACGTAGGCCACCTGTTTGTTTTGCTCTTGTGTTCTGCCACCAGTCGCTCATGTATTGTTTTAGTGTGACTTCGCTGATAGCTATATCCTTTTGTTTTAAGAATACTTTTGTGTAGGTTTCTTTCCAGTTCATTCTGTGATTGTTTCGCCTTCTGTAAGTTTTATCACAGTAAAATCTTCAGTGGCGAATGTTTCATTTAATTTTTTTGCTAAATTAAGTGCATGTCCTGGATTTGAAAAACTTACTTTCTTATATTTAGGTCCAGGATAGTTTGTTAGAATGTTTGAACTTTTTAAGTTGAAAGGTTCACCTTTGTAAAACACAGCCCAAATTGCTTCAGCTTTTAAAACTTGATCTGCTTTATATGTTTTTTTGTCTATTGTTTCCAATAAAACAGTGGGCTTTGGTCTGCTCATATGCGTTCCTTAGTTATATACGCATATATTTATCTCTATTACCAGCTTGATCCGCCGTCTAGTTGTACTTCCACTGTTTCTTCAGTATTTGCCTTTTTAGCAATTATTTGTTCTAAATCACCATTTAGTCTTGCCATTACAATACCTAGTGTAAAAGCAAGGTTTTTTGCTTGTGTAATGTCCATACGAATGTCTTTAGCTCTACTAGCTTCAGCGCCTTTTACCTGCTGTATAAATGCTTGTATGCTTGATGTATTAAGTGGTTCATTTGTTTGCATTACTAAGTGCCGTTTTCATTTCTAATTTTGTTTTAAAAGGTCCTTGGGCCTCATAACGTTCTACCGTAATCAACTTAGGACAAAAACTTTTGACCCATCCTTTATCAAAATGAATAATATAAAATCCTGCACAGTATAAACTTTTAGATTTGTTAGATTTTGTAAATAAAGGTAATTTACGTTTTACATCTAGTACTTTATTATAAGGAACACAACTTGTTGGATATTCATTTACTTCTAATGGTATTTCTTCTTTTATATCTAGCTTATCAAAAAAGATCTTTTTTCCTAAATTTTCACTTATTTCACTTTGCGTTTGAAACAATCGTGTAACTCCTTTTTGATTTACAATATAATTTTCTTTATCCCATGAAATAGTAGCAACATTTTCTCCGTGTTCTTCTACAATCCAGAATTTGTCCTTTAGGACTTCTTTAGCCTTTATCATTATTATACCTCGCCTGTAGTGGTTGTGCATATTGTGCCGCTTGATCTGCGATACGTTGCATATCCCATTTAGCACAGAACTTTAATAAACGCATACCTACTTGCGTAATATTTTTTGTTTCTACTGTACCAATGGTATTATTAATTAGTTCTTTTACTTCGTTAGGTTGTGCAGTAAGATCGCATAGTATAACATTTCTATTATAATCATCTAATACACGATGTTCTTGTCCGTTATGATCTACCCAACGTTGTAACATAAGATTATTCCAATTATAACCTTTTGTATTTTTATCATCAAATGCTTCTATTAAGCCAACTTTATTACGTGTACCTTTTTTACGTACACCAGGATAGGCACTAAAAACATTATCACTTGTATCGCCACGCATGCATTTCTCAAACAGTTGCCATTCTGGATTAGGTTTTTCTCTAGGTAGTTTAGTTTTTTTATCTATTACTTCTTTACCTTTGTCGTCAAAGTATCCATTATGTGTAATAGTTGTATTACTTACACCGTTATATTGTTTAACATTGGGTGCAATAAGTTGTGCAAAATCACCATCTGTACTAATAATTACATGATTGTCTTTAGGATGATTATGTACCCAACCTGCAATTAAATCATCTGCTTCTAACTGTTTGTGTTGTATCATTGTGCAATTAGTCTTTGTATGAATAAAATCTTTAAATTCATCAAATATCTCCCAAAAAACTGTATCTTCTTCTTGCTGGGAGGGAGTCATTGCATCCCGTGTTTCTTGTCGATTACGTTTGTATGGTTCATAATAATCTTTACGCCAACTACGTCCTTCTAAACAAAATACAACATGATCTGCATCAAAGTCTTTCCATGCTTTCCTAATACTATTTAGAGTGATATGTAAAGCCATACCTACCTTTGTATCAAGATCCCCACGCACTACATGTCTTGCACGGAAAAATGTGTTTGCAGTATCTACAAGAATATATGTACTCATTGCCAAAGATTCCTCATTCTTTTTGTAAACAGTTCAAAACTTTGTCTTAGTGGTATTTTAGGATAGTAATCCTTTATACTCATACCTCGTTGGGCTTCATCACGTATTTTATTTCTTCTATCTGTATCAAGCACTTCTACTAGTTTTACTCTGTCATTGGTTCTAAATTTTACAGCCATTAACGGATCACCACGTTTAAAACTTATTGTATCTACATCATTACTCATAAAAAAACAAAAGTTTGTAGGATGTATCCATTTACTAATATTATACTCTCCTATTACATTTGTCAACCGAATATCTACCAAAGGCACATTTAATACTTCCATTATTACATTTGGCTGTTTTGTAATAAAATGATATTGCAAGTTAAAATGTATCATAGGTTGTCCATATAGTAATCCAGGTTCTGCACCACCTATCTGAATAAATCCATCTAAAGGTTTTCCTTTTTTATCATTTAATATTTCAAAACTTTTATCGTCTAATCTGCGTATAGTCCAATCTAAAGGGCTTGTAATTACAAATACATTTTGTAAGTAATCTTGCACTACAGGACACATTAGACTTTTTAATTCAGCTATACTACGTAAATACTTTAGTGCAGGAACTGGTTCTTGTACTAGACAATCGAGCTCGTATGGCATCGTTTGTCCTTGCATTCCTTCTAATAACCCAAAGTATTCTATTTGTGTCAACTTATTTCACTCTTTCCCTTACTTATAGGTACTACATTAATATAACCCGATCCGCGGTCTTTGTCAAGTCCTTCTTCGCCCAAAATATTTCCAACAATATCTCTGAACCAACGATCTACAATTTCTTCTTCATCATCGTTAGCAACACCATATCCTGCATCAATAAGTTGTTTAATAAAATATTTGTTCCAATCTAATTCAAAAAATCCATTACGAACATTTTTTTCATTTACTTTTACATCTAAGACACCGACCCAAGGTTCTTTCTTACGTGTAGCATATTCTTTAGGATCACGTTTTTTAATAAGTTCTTCTTCTTGTTTAGCAAGTTCTTTTTTGTCAGCATCTAATTTTTCTTGCTCTTTGCCAAGTCCAGTAATCTTTTTCATAAAATTTTTCATAGTCCTGCCTTTCTTAAATTATCTGAAGGATCTTTTATTTCTGCCTTCATTGCTTTTTCATGTTGTAGATTTTTATATTCACGTATATTATTAAGTTCGTCTTGTGGATAAGGCGGGTGGTATGGCTTCTTTGCTGGCTTACTTTTAAATAGATTTTTTATATATTTTATCATATTAAGTTCCTATTGCATTACCAAACAAGTAAACATGTACACGGGCCGCTACGTTATAACCACGTTTAAAGGCTCTAGCCGCAACATCACCTGCTGTTGCTTCTTGTTCTTCACTTCTTGCACCAACTGGCATAACCCATACGGGCCATTTAACACCTGCACTACGC
>MDTG01154354.1_pt1 | contig 25328 bp, 27 predicted proteins | sample 811421 | NCBI WGS metagenome assembly MDTG01 (sample SAMN05326645, study PRJNA326480) | marine metagenome | isolation source: seawater | place: Pacific Ocean: South East | collected 2011 | reverse complement strand
CTAAAGGTTACTAATAATATCTAATAATAGGAGTGTAAAACATGATAGATATGAATGAAGGCGAAAGCCAAGCTAAGTGGGTAAGCTATAAACCACAAAAAGATGAATGGGTGTATAACGATGGAGAGGTTGAAGATGCCAACCCAACCTTTATATTTGATTATCAAAATATAAAAGCAGGATGGGGCAAACTTCAAGCAGGCTCACCGCCTGAGTATGTATGGTGGGCAAATACCAACATCAAGGAACCCCAACCAAGCGAGGAGCATAAGAAGGCACTAAGTGTAGATCTATATTTCAATACAGATCACATGAAAGGTGTACATTCTTGGACTACCAACGCTAATGGGCCTGTAACTGGCATATTAACTGTCTACGCAAAGATCTTTGCAGAGAAACAAGGTGAACAATTACCTGTGTTGAAGTATGTCGGATCTGAGGAAAAGAAATTTAGCGTAGGATCTACCAGGATCCCACAGTTTGAAATAGTTAAGTGGGTAGATAGACCAGGTGATTGGGGTGTAGAAGAAACCGCACCTGCTCCTGAACCTGTAGCAGAGGAGAAACCAAACGAAGATATACCCTTTTAGGATCTTTAATGGGAATCAAGATACTTAAAGGCGATTGTAGAAAGACACTGCAATCGCTACCTGCTGAATCTATCAACACCTGTATCACCTCTCCACCTTATTGGGGTTTAAGAGACTATAACGGTGAATCTGAACAATTAGGCTTAGAAAATACACCTGAAGAGTTTGTAGAGAACTTAGTACAAGTGTTTAGAGAAATAAAACGAGTGTTGCGAGATGATGGAACCGTTTGGCTTAATTTAGGTGATAGTTATTCAAGCGGTGGCAGAACTACAACAACTAATCAAACTTTGCGAGGTGATAAAAATTATGGAGTTACAAGACCAAAACCAAGCAAAGGAATAAAACCAAAAGATTTAATTGGTATACCTTGGAGAGTAGCCTTTGCCTTACAGCAAGATGGTTGGTATTTAAGACAAGACATAATCTGGCATAAACCAAACCCAATGCCAGAAAGTGTTACAGATCGTTGTACAAAAGCACATGAGTACATATTTTTATTAAGTAAAAGTGTTAAGTATTATTTTGATAATGAATCTATCAAAGAAGATTTAGCAGAATCTAGCCAAACAAGATTAAACCAAGATGTAGAAAACCAAAACGGTAGCTTTAGAGTGCCAGGAAGGACTAACGGCAACATGAAGGCAGTTAGCCACGGTAAATATAAAAATCAAGAAACAGAAGCCAAAAACAGGCAAGGTTTACACGCTAACAGAGGTTGTAAATTGATAGAAGTTAGAGAGTCATTACCTGAGCAGTCTTTATTAGTTGAATTTTTAAGAGCAAAAACGAATGCTAAAACATTAGCAGAAAATACAAATATACCATTAACAAAAATAGAACATTGGTTTAGAAAAGATGTAACAGGTTTTGCATATCCAAGCATTGATGATTGGCAAAAGGTAAAAGAGTTTATTGATGATTTTTCTGATGAATTTTATGAAATAGATAAAGGCTTATCTGAATTTGAGTTAAAAACAGATGAAGTTGTACTTAATACTAAAAGAAACAAACGCTCAGTATGGACAGTAACTACTAAACCATTTAAAGGCGCACACTTTGCAACTTTTCCAATGGATCTTATAGAGCCATGTGTGTTAGCAGGTTGTCCTGAAGGCGGTACAGTTTTAGATCCGTTTGGAGGTAGTGGCACAACAGCTCAAGTAGCAAATGGACACAACAGAAATGCCATCATTTGCGAATTAAATGATGAATATATAGATATAGCTATAGAAAGAATATCGCCGCATGGTGATATGTTTAATGAGGTTGAGGTTATTTAATGGGAATCAAGGAATCAGCTAAACAATACAACGCTTTAGGCTTTCAGTTGGTCGCTATGAAAAGCGGCCACAAGGGGCCACAAACCAGGGATTGGCATACTAAAGGCGTTGACGTTGAACAGCTAACAGATCAACAGAACATTGGCTTGATACACAATCTATCAAGCACATGCAGTCTTGATATAGACAATAGGGACGATGCTATTAGGATATTTCAAGATTATTTAGGGATGGATGCCACCGCGATGAAGAGTCAATACCCCTGTTGGCGCGGATCGCGTGAAGGTATCAAGTTCTTATTCAGGATGCCCAATTTGGAGCGAATTGGCATCAAGAAACTAACTTATAAAGAAGATAGCGATGTCGTGACTGTATTTGAGTTGCGCGGATCTACAGGTAATACGGGAGTGCAAGACTTATTACCACCTTCCATCCACCCTACAGGGATCCCCTACGAATGGGTTACCAATTTACCTGATACGTTTGAGGAGATCCCCCTACTCCCAGAGGTTTTAATAGATCTCTGGGAGAATTGGGACATACACGAAAAACCTATGTTGCATTGTTTAGGTAAGTGGACACCTGAGCCTGTTAAACGACAGCTACCGACTAAGAACGATACAGCAGACATAATAGATCTATTTAACAAGAACAATACGCCTGCCCAGATCTTAGAGCGTAACGGTTATATAAAGAAAGGCGAAAATAGGTATTTATCGCCCCATAGTAAAAGCAAAACACCAGGCATCGTTATCCTTGACGATGGCACTATCTATAGTCATCACGGTGGAGATCAATTAGGCGATGGCCATAGCCATGATGCTTTTGATATTGCCAGGATCCTAGAATCTAACTCAGATTGGAAAAGTGCGTTTAACAATGCCAGGACAGATCTTGGTATAGAACAAGTGGTTTATGAGAAGCCTATAGACGTTAGACCGTTCAAATTCTTTCACGCATCAGAAGCTATAGACAACGCTACGCCGCCTAAATGGGTGATTCGTAATGTCGCAGAAGAAGACAGCTTGATCGGTATGTTTGGGCCACCCAAAACAGGTAAATCATTTGTCACAATAGATATGGCTTGTTGTGTAGCTACAGGCAAAGATTGGCATGAAAAGAAAACTAAACAAGGCTTAGTATTGTACTTAGCAGGTGAAGGACATAGAGGTTTATCTAGAAGGTTATTAGGTTGGGAACAGGTCAACCATAAACCGCTTAAAGATAGCAAATTGCATTACTCAGAACGTGGCGTACAGATCTTAGACAATCTAGATGCAGAAATGATGAGGAATGAAGCATTGGCGTTACAAGATACCTATAAAGAACGCCCTACCCTTATTGTTATAGACACATTAGCTAGAAACTTTGGGCCAGGTAACGAAAACAGCACAGAAGATATGAACCGTTTTGTTGCTAACGTAGACAGGTATATAAGAGAAGAATTTAGATGCGCTGTAATGCTAGTACATCACGTAGGCCACAACGATGGATCTAGAGGTAGAGGATCTAGCGTGTTACCTGCCGCCCTGGATGCAGAATACAAAGTATCTAAGAACGATGGTTTAGATAACGCTAATTGGTCACTAGATCTAGAACAAACTCTTATAAAAGATGGGCGCGGTATGTCACCTATGCGGTTTAGTTTTAGTGAGACAGAGTTTCAACACTTACTAGATGAGGAAGGACAACCCACAACGTCTGGTGCCTTAGTAGCTGATATATACGTACCACCAGAAAAGAAGAAATCTTTAGGGCCAAATCAAAAGATAGTATTGGAAGCATTAGAAACTGTTTATGCAAGAAAGGTTAGGCAGGCAAGAGGTGTTGGACAAGATGTACATGAAGTAACCGTCACACAAAAAGAATTGAGGGATGAGGTAGGCGATATGAGTAGATCTGGTTTAGCAAATGCAAAAAAAGCATTGATAGAAGATCACAAAACAATAGAAGAATTGGAGCCAGGTATCTACGCACCGACAGAAAGGGAGTTGTTTTAAATGTATAAAGTAGCGCATAAAACGTATAAAGCGCATAAGAGAAACACCAATAAATGTATAAAAGGTATAAAACACCCTAAGGGTTTATACCTTTATACGTTTAGTTTAACCGCAACACTTTAAGCGTGAGTAAATACAAACCACCAAAGGATCCGCAAAAAGATAGATCTAATAATCTACTAGCGGAAGTAGAAAAGCGCAGATCTGAGATTAGCTTGCGTTGGGGTGAGGAGCGTTTTACAGATCTTATAGATCCACAGCTACGCGAAAGGTATAAAGAAATGTGTAATAAGTTTGATGCGGTTAAAGCAGGTACAAATTATCTGAGCATACAGACTATGGCAGAAGGTATGTTAAGAGCCTACGACAAGTGCGAAGAGAATATCAGGCAACGCGGACACGATGAATTGAATGGAGAGATCTGGGCATTTACTTATGAAGGTATTAGATTCCTGGTTGTGAAAGACAAAGCGTATATGCCCAGGGCATTAGCAATGTCTAAGAAGGAAGGATGTACAGACAGTATGTGGCACATTAAAGAATTATTAAAACTAATCCCTAAAGATTCATTTGTCTTTACGGATGCAATCAAAAGCAACTTCCCAGGTGCGGAGGTTATAGAACCAACAACAACAGAAGATATAAAGAACGTGGGGCCAATAACTCCATTTCTAGGATGATATGAATGTAGAAGAACTGATAGAAGCAAAGGGCGAAGACTATGGAAGACCAGAATTATTTTTTGGTGCATTGTCTGAGATATGGACAAGTATGTTAGGTAAGCGCATATCTACTACAGATGCAGTAGCTATGATGGTTGCGTTCAAAGCATTGCGAGCAACTAACAATCCTGGCTTAAAAGATTCCTGGGTAGACATCCAAGGGTACGGAAAGATAGGCGAAGATTTGAAATAAAAATTTTAACTGATTAATATAAAATCTAATTATGACTAATAGAAACTACAATAAAGATATTAAGGAGATATTAAAGAAAAGGATTTCACATGGTGACTCAATGCACGATATAGCAATGAGTCTTGATGTAGACAAAGCAACAGTGTCTAGATGGGCAAAGAAGTACAACATAAAGACTAACAACAAATTTCCTAAAGGCGAGTAATGCAAGTAAATATTAAATCAAACGTTAAAGAGTTTAAGAAAGGACTCACAAGCGTACAGAAGAAACAGATACCCTTTGCTACAAGCAGAGCGTTGAACTTAACAGGTGTCTTAGTGCTTAAAGGGTTGGGTAGTAAGGCTAATAGAACATTCGCAGGCGGCGCAACACCCTCTACAATGCGTGCTCTAAAGCCACCGAAAGGAATGAAAGGCACAAGACCTAACATAAGATTCAGCACTAAGAGAGATCTAACAACTTCCGTTTTCCTACCACAATGGGCGGCTAACTATCTAAAGTATCAGATAGATGGAGGGTTAAGATCTGTTGGTGGCAAGGGAACAGGAGTACCAACACCTAACAAACGATTAAATAAGTTTGGAAATATACCTGGCAGAAAGGGGGCAACTAAAGATCCTTCTAAATTAATAAAGGGCAAGAACCAGTTTATCGCAACAATAAAAGGTATAGATGGTGTATGGGAAAGATACGGTAGAAAAGGAGCAAACGTAAGGCTGTTGATAGCGTTTGAAAAGAACGTAAATTATAGGAAAAAATTTACTTACTATGAGACTGCAACACACATGGCTAAAACACACTTTAACCGTAAGATGAAACTAGAATTAAACAAGGCACTACGTAATGCTAAATAAAAGTAGGTTCTTATTTAACGATTACATCGCGGGTGATTCGGACGTCGATATTTTTTTAGACACTGCCCTTTTTGGGTTGGTTCAAAATCATGGCAACTAACAAAGAAGTAGCTGAACATCTAGACTGTTCGCCTGAGTGGGTTTCTAGGCTAAAAGGCCAAAACATACTACCTTCTGCGCCTGGTAAGTCTATGAGCCTAGATCAATGCAGAGTTGCGTACATAAATTATCTGCGGACTAAAGCCAGAATGACATCTAACACTGATGATGGAACTATTACAGAACACAAGACACGTCTTACTTCTGCACAAGCTGATAAAGCAGAAATGGAAGTACAAGTGTTAAGCAGTAGCCTTATAAAAGCTGACGATGTTAGAACAACCTGGACAGAGTTTGTATCTAACGTGCGAGCAAAGTTATTAAATTTACCTGCAAAATTAGCACATCAGGTAATAGGTTTAGATCACTACGCAGAAGCAGAAGAATTATTAACCAACGAAATATATGAAACACTCAACGAACTCTCAAAATCTGAATACACAGAATCCAATGAAATGGGTATGGACGGAAACGGCGAAGACGTTTCAACCGCCCAAGAAGCTACTAGTTAGTGAATGGGCTGACAACTATCGTTTCTTAACTTCTGAGTCTAGCGCAGAACCAGGCAAGTGGAGAACATCACGCGCGGCTTACCAAAAAGAAATAATGGATTGCATTATAGATCGCAACATAGAAACCGTTGTATTTATGAAAAGCGCACAAGTAGGCGCAACAGAATTGTTACTTAACGTGTTGGGTTATTACATTAGCCAGGATCCCTGCCCCATTATGTGCTTACAACCTACTATAGAAATGGGAAGATCTTTTTCAAAAGATAGATTAGCACCCATGCTTGCTTCATCCCCTGCCCTAGAAGATAAAGTGAAAGAACCAAGATCTAGAGACAGTGAAAATACTGTTTTGCACAAAAAGTTTCCTGGTGGTCACATGACTATTACTGGTGCTAACTCCGCAAGTGGTTTAGCAAGTAGGCCAATAAGAATATTGTTAGTAGATGAGTGCGATAGATACCCTGCATCCGCAGGCAGTGAAGGAGATCCAATATCATTAGCAACTAAGCGTACTACTACATTTTGGAACCGTAAAATTATCATGGCATCTACACCCACAATAGATGGATTATCACGCATACAAACAGCGTTTGAGACTAGCGATAAACGCAAGTTCTGGGTGCCATGCGTACACTGTAATGAATATATTACGTTGGAATGGGCAAATGTTCATTGGGAAGAAAGCGAACCTGAAACCGCACATTACGTATGCCAAGAATGTGGATCTATTATGGAAGAAAAACATAAAGTACAAATGCTACGTGATGGCGAATGGAGGGCAGAAAACGAAACAACTACGATTGCAGGTTTTCATATATCAGAGCTGTATTCGCCCTGGTCTACGTGGGCATCAATGGCTGTTGGGTTTGCACAAGCTAAAAAACATCCAGAGTTGTTAAAGACTTGGGTTAATACTTCACTTGGCGAAGTGTGGCGTGATTCTGGTACAGAAATAGAATCAGAAGGCTTACTAAAACGAAGAGAGAATTGGGATGCAGAGTGCGTACCAGATGATGTGTTGGTAATTACCGCAGGCGTTGACGTACAAGATGATAGATTAGAATTACAAGTGGTGGGATGGGGTTTAGAAAGTCATTCTTACGTTATAGATAATCAGGTCTTTTGGGGCGAAACATCACAATACGCAGTTTGGCATGAACTAGATGATTACGTGCAAAGAAGATATCAAAGAGAAACTAAAGCAGATCTACCTATAGCGTGTATTGCTATTGACTCAGGTTATCAAACACAGTCTGTTTATAACTTTGTAAAAGTTAGACAAGGCAGAAGAATATTCGCTATCAAGGGGCAATCGCAACCTGGCAAGCCCATAGCAGGTAGACCAACACAATCAGGAAGACAAAGAGTGCAATTATTTCCATCTGGTGTAGATACTGCAAAAGAAACTGTGTTTAGTTGGTTACAGATTGAAGAACCAGGCCCAGGCTATATACATTTTCCATCTACTGTTGACGATGAATACTTTAAACAGCTTACATCTGAGAAAAGACAAGTTAAATACGTAAGAGGACGTAAAACTATTGTATGGGTACCTACACGTGAAAGAAATGAAGCGTTAGATACATACGTTTATTCATTAGTAGCCTTTCACATACTTAATCCAGACTTAGAAAAGATTGCAAATAAGACATTAACCACAGAAGAACAACAAGAAGAACAACCTGCTAAAGAACAACAAGCTAGAGATTTAGCCAAAGAAAGACGCAGACCAAGTAGAAAAAAATCATTTGTTAAGGATTGGTAGAGTGTTGACAAGCTAAAAATGCAACTTACGGTTTTAAAAAAACTGTATGAGGGCAGAAATTGGCTAATTTATTTGACTCAGAGAATTACCCTTCTAATGTGCCAGAAACTTTAACGGTCGGTGATCGTTGGGCATGGAAACGAGAAGACATAGCAACAGATTACATCCCTACAAGTTACACGCTAACTTATAGCTTCAGATTATTAAGTTCAGCCGCTACAGAAATATCCCTTGCTAGTTCTGTAATTACAGAAAGTTCAACTGCCTACATAGTAGAAGTGCCTAGTACAACTACAGCAGGTTACACCAAGGGCGATTACAGTTACCAGGAATACATTACTAACTCATCTTCACAAAGAGTAGTTGTTAGTTCAGGTTTTGTAACTTTAGAAGCTAATTTAGATGCTGACACGTCAGATCCTAGATCACACGCAAGAATAGTCTTTGATGCACTAGAAGCCATGTTAGAAAACAGAGCATCTATAGATCAATCTAGTATGAGTGTGGCAGGTAGATCTTTGAGCCGTATGACTCCAGAAGAAATACGCGATTGGTACGAATACTACAGATACAAAGTTAATTTAGAGATAAAAAAAGACAGGATTAGTAAAGGTTTAGTCACAGGATCCTCAATAAAAGCGAGATTTTAGATGCCCTGGTACAAAAGATTATTTGGAAGCCGTAAAAAAAGTAGACCTATCAACTTGCGTACATACGCAGGTGCTAACAAAGGTCGTTTATTTGCAGATTTTTTTAGCAATTCTAAGTCTGCTGATGCAGAACTGGCTCCTGCTTTACGCACATTACGCGACAGATCTAGAGAGTTAGCCAGGAACGACAGTTACGTTAAACGATATTTAGCGTTACTTTCAGCTAATGTTATAGGCACAAAAGGCATAAGACTCTCATGCAAGGCCAGGGATGATAACGGTCAGCTAGATATAATCGGCAATCAGATAGTAGAACGTGAATTTGCTAAATGGTGTAAGAAGGAAAGCTGTACTGTAACTGGCAAATTAAGTTTTATTGATGCACAAAAGCTATTTGTTGAAACATTAGCAAGGGACGGAGAGTGTTTAGTTAAACACGTAAGGACTAAAGACAATCCTTATAACTATTCAATCCAGTTTATTGAAGCAGATCACTTAGACGAAGAATACGACTATAAATTGAAAGACAATGCGACTATTCGCATGGGCGTTGAAGTAAATGGTGTAGGTAAACCATTGGCTTATCATTTATTCAAGCAACACCCTTATGACTCTGCACAATACAGCACAGTGCAATCACAAAAGTACACCAGGATTCCTGCGGATGAATTGATACACGCTTACATACAAGAACGACCAGAAATGACACGCGGTGTACCCTGGACTTCAACTGCTATGGATAAGATCCATACTTTAAACGGTTACAGGCAAGCAGAATTAACTGCATCAAGACTTGCGGCTTGTAAGATGGGTTTCTATGTTTCTCCTGGCGGCGATGGTTATGTAGGTGAAGACTACGAAGATACCTATTCGCCTATTATGGAAGCTGAACCAGGCACATTTGAACAGCTACCTAGCGGCATGGACTTTAAGAGTTTTGAGCCTAACCACCCTACTTCTGCATTTGAAGCATTTGAAACAGCCATACTTAGAGGTATAGCAAGTGGTTTAAACATCAGTTATCACTCATTAGCTAACGATTTAAGTTCAGTTAATTACAGCTCTATTCGCGCAGGATCTTTAGAAGACCGCGCACAGTTTGGAGTTATACAAGAATTTGTAATTGCACACTTTATAGAGCCAATATTTAGAGAATGGCTAGAAATGGCTATGACAACTAATCAGATCCCTATGCCTATAACACGATTTGATAAATTTGCAGACTCAACTACGTTTATTCCAAGATCCTGGAGTTATGTAGATCCACAAAAAGAGATCCAGGCTAACATCTTAGGTCTTAAATCAGGACAAGTGACCATGAGTGATATACAAGCGGCATACGGTCGTGATGTAGAAGAACTATTTGAACAGCACGACAGAGAAACTAAATTAGCAGAGCAATACGGTGTAACAACCGCATTTCAGCCTTTTGGCGCGCAAACAACACCAGTTGAACCAGAGTTACAAGGTGCAGATGATGAATAAGCAGTTGAGGTGGGATCATTTACTACAAATGATGAGCAAAATACAGACGTTGGGCGCACTCTCTATCGTCTTGTTTTCTTTAGGACTAAGGGTTTTTGCTGTTCTGCAAGGGGTAAAAAGTGCCTGAATTACATAACAGAGAAACTAATTTTCCTGCATCTGGCGATGATCAGAAGATAAGTTTGCGTAATTCTAAATATAAACAGTTTGATTATGATTATGTTTTAGATCTAAAAAACAATCATAAGAGTATCTGGAGCGCAGGTGGCAACACAAGGGGTAGTGATGCCTTTACCTTATGGGGTAGAGCCAGGCAAGGATCTGAAACACAAGGCGTTCTAGATTGGATTAAAGAACGCGAAGCCTGGGCGGCCAGACACAGTGTTAATGATGGCAATGCTTTCGTTGGAACAGACAAAGAACCTAACGTGTCAAATGTTGCAGGCATTGTAGCCTTAATGAAATGGGGTGTAGTAAACCCAAAGTTAGGTACAGGTGGTATGAAAAAAATCATCAATCAGCTTAAACGTAAGTTAGCTGATAGAGGTGAAACAGTTTTTATAGAGGAATCTATAGAAAGCGAGCCTAACGGCTCTAATTTAAAACTTAAATCCAAGGAGACAGATATGGACGAAAGGACGGAAGAACGTCACATATTAGCCGTAGAAGAAGATGCTGATTCTTACAACGTAAAGTTTGCAAAAGCAGAAATTGTAGAAGACATAGAAGCTAATTCATACGGCGATGATGAAGACGAGGATAAGCGTTTTGACAAAGACGAAACCAACTACCGTTCCATTGATTTATCCAGAGCAGAAATGATTAATGAGGACAAACGAACTGTTCGCATTGCTCTTTCTTCTGAGGAACCTGTGGAACGTAGTTTTGGAATGGAGGTGCTAGACCATTCCCCTGGCTCAGTTGATATGAGTTGGGCAAGAAGCGGCAATATGCCTGTTTTACTAGACCATGACACGACTAGGCAAGTAGGTATTGTTGAGGATTTTAATTTAGACGGTGCTACTAATAGGACATTAGCAACGGTGCGTTTCGGAAGAAGCGAACTAGCACAAGAAACCTGGAACGATGTTTTGGACGGTATTAAGCGTTCAGTCAGTGTCGGCTACAGAATTAACTCTATGGTAAGAGACGAATCTGCGGAAGACACAACCTATAGGGCCAATTGGACTCCTATGGAAGCAAGCCTAGTTTCACTCCCTGCTGACACAAACCCTATGGTGGGTGTTGCCAGGTCAAAAGATAGTGCAGAGGCGCAAGCCCCTGTTGATATAAACAATTCTATTAAGGAAAAAACAATGGAAGAAAATAAAACTCCAGAAGTTGATTTAGATGCTCTTAGATCTGAAACCGCAGTAAGCGTTAGATCTGAAGTTGCTAAAGAAGCAAAGGAAATACTTGCATTAGCTACTAAACACCATAAACGTGATTTAGCTGATGTATCAATAGCGGAAGGACATTCATTAGAGCAATTTAGAGGCATCCTTCTTAATCAAATAGCAGACGATAAGCCACTAGAAACACCAGTAGCAGAAGTTGGACTAAACGACAGAGAAAGAGGAAGTTATTCCTTTTTAAATGCGATTAGAGCGGCATCAAGCGGTGACTGGTCAAACGCAGGACTAGAAAGAGAGATCTCTAATGAAATCGCTTCTAGAACTGGTAAAGAAGCTAGAGGTTTCTACCTACCTATGGACATAGGTTGGGGGCAAAGGGATCAAACTGTTGGTAGTAACACAGGTGGTGGGTTCTTAAAAGGAACAGAACACCTGGCTAATGAGTTCATCGGTGAAGTCTATGCAAACTCAGTTGTTGCACAATTAGGCGGCAGAGTTATGACTGGTTTACAAGGTGATATAGCGATTCCAAAGCTATCTGCATCTGTGACCAACACAGCTTTTGTTGCAGAAGGCGCGGCACCAAGTGAAGGCGCGGCAACTTTTGCGCAAGTCACAATGGCACCTAAGACTTTAGCCACATACGTTGACTACACAAGAAAACTAGCATTGCAATCGGATCCTTCTGTTGAGCAAATACTTAGAAATGACGTAGTACAAACTATGGCGGCTAAGATAGACCAAGTTGCTATAAACGGCGGCGGTTCTAATGAGCCTTCTGGTATCTTGCAAGAATCAGACACTAATGTTGTTGCCATAGCCACTAACGGTGGTGCTATTACATATGCCAAAGTTGTAGCCATGGAAGCGGCTATAGCGGCTGATAATGCCTTAACTGGTACTTTAAACTTTGCAACAACTCCTGGTGTACAGGGTGCAATGAGACAAATACCAAGACAGGGTTCAGGTGTTGAAGGTAATTTCATTCTAAACGATAGTAACTCTATCTTAGGACACAACGTAACTGTTTCAACTAACGTACCTAGTACCCTAACTAAAGGATCTACTTCTGGTACTTGCCATGCACTTATCTTAGGTGACTTTGGCCAAGTAATGATGGGATTTTGGAGCGGAGTCGATGTAGTTGTGGACTCTTCAACATTAAGCACTTCTGGTGGAACTAGAATCGCGTTCTTCCAAGATGTTGATGTTGCAGTAAGAATACCTAACGCTTTCGCGGCGATTAAGGATATTACTGTCTAATTATTTTGATTTGAGGGGAGTTCGCTCCCCTCTCTCAAAGGAGCAAACAATGGCACAAATAAAAATGGAACAGGATGCCTACATTAGAGGAATCATGCGTAAGAAAAATGACGTTGTAGAAGTGTCTTCTGCGGAAGCAAGACAATTCATAAGCAACGGCACAGCAAGCGATGTTTCTGATAAACCAGAAAAGACAGCTACTAAAGCAGTCAAAAAGGCACCTAGCAAAAAGGCTAAGTAATGGTACTTGAATCGTCAGCAGATTTAGCAGGTTACTTTGATACAGATGCACATGGTACTGCGGCCACTATCACTATAAATGGTAGCGGCTCTAGTATTAACGTCATTTTAAACAAAGAATACTTTGCTATAGATCCTGGATTGGGCATGGAAGTTGAAGGAACACAACCTGTATGCACAGGAAGATCCGCAGACATGACCAATGTAGAGATCGGCGATACGATTCTAATCAGTTCTGTTACTTATAATATTATTAATGTTCAGCCAGATGGCGTAGGTGTTACTGCGTTAGTCTTAGAGGAGCAATAGTGTCACACGTCAGGCAACAATTAAGAGAAAGAGCGGCTACAACCCTTACAGGGCTAACCACTACTGGAACTAAAGTCTACCAATCAAGGGTATACCCTCTTGGTGCGGCTAATTTGCCTGGTTTGTTGATCTATACCAAATCTGAGGATAGCGAAGCGGTAACTATGTCAGGGGCGAGAACACTTTTAAGAAACTTATCTTTAGTTATTGAAGGCTATGTAAAAGCAGTTAGTAATTATGACGATACTGTGGACACGATAGCAAAAGAAGTAGAAACGGCTATGGGTAATGATGTCACGCTTAACAGCCTGGCTAAAAACTCTTATCTAGAATCTACTGAAATTGAATATGACGGCGAAGGTGAAAAACCATTAGCTGTGATATCACTAACGTACAGAGTTGAATACATGACTAAAGAAAATGCACCACAAACGGCGGTGTAAGGAGTAGATATGGCAGTTTTATATTCTCCAAATGGCAAAGATAGCATTGATGCACACGTAAGCCAGGTGGAGTATTTAATTAGTAAAGGTTGGACTGAGGAGAAATCCAAGTCTGTAAGTAAAAAAAATAAAAATAGCGAGGAATAGAAATGGCAACACACGCAGGAAAAGAAGGCTTAGTAAAAGTAGGCTCAAACACAGTAGCGGAAGTTCGTACATGGACTATCAATACAAATGCTGACGTTATAGAAGACACAGCTATGGGAGATACGGCAAGAACGTACCTTTCTGGTTTGACTTCTGCTGATGCATCAGTAGATCTATTTTGGGATGAGACAGATACAAATGGACAGGTTGCATTAGCACCTGGATCTTCTGTAACTTTAGTCTTATATCCAGAAGGATCAACAAGTGGTGATACTTATTACACTGGCACAGCAATCGTAACTTCAAAATCCATAACAGGATCTTTTGATGGCATGGTTGAAGCTAGTATAAGTGCTACCTACACAGGCGCAGTAGCAACGGCAACGGTGTAAGAAATGAAAGCAATTGAGAGTGCAAAAGTTCATTTCAGTGGATTAGCAATAGAAATGGTGGAAGTCCCAGAATGGGGAGCTGACGGCGTACCTTTAAGTGTTTATTACAAGCCAATGACGTTGGCTGAAAAGAATAAACTTTATAAGTTAGCGCAGAATGATGATCTAGAGATTATGGCTTATACGTTGATCTATAAAGCATTAGATTCAGACGGTAATAAGATATTTGATCTAGGTGATAAGCGAGCATTAATGCATGAGGTTGATGCTGATGTTGCGGCAGAACTAGCCGCTAAGATCATGTCTGGTGCATCTATTGATGAACAAAAGGGAAAGTAAGAGAGGACAATGATTTTTTTGCTCAGTACGCTTTAGCAGAAAAACTAGGTCTGACGGTATCAGATCTACAAGAAAAAATGTCATTGTCCGAGTTTAACGGTTGGATTGCTTATTTGGAGTATAAGAGCGAATTAGAAAAAAGAAATGGCTAGCAAAGACTATAGATTTAATATAACCGCGCAGAACAAGACTCAGCAGGCGTTTAGTCAAGTCAATCGCAGTTTAGATAAAACCTCAAAAAGTATGGCTTTTATGAAAAAGTCTTTTGTTGGTTTGATAGGTACTGCGGCTATAGCTAGCTTTGGTAGGCAAACATTACAAACAGCCGATGATTTAGCTAAAGTTTCATCATCTATAGGTGTAAGCGCAGAGTTTTTACAAAGATTTCAATTTGCGGCTGAACAATCTGGTGTAGCCGCAGAAGGTTTTGATAAGAGTTTACGTTTCTTCTCTAAAACTATGGGTGAAGCAACAATGGGCTTAGGTCTTGGTCTAGATGCAATACAACAATTAGGCGTTTCTTTAAAAGACACAGAAGGAAATACAAAATCAATAGATGCTCTTTTTATAGAAATGATGCACACCTTAGATGGTGTAGAGAACGCAACAGAAAAGGCAGGTTTGGCAACAAAACTATTTGGTAGGGCAGGCATACCAATGGTCAACATGCTACGCGATGGACATCAAGCCATGTTAGATCTTGCGGAAGTTGCGCCAGGTGTGTTGACAGACGAAGACACAAAACGAGCCGAAGAATTTAATGATGCTATGAATGTATTGGCACGTACAGTACGCGGTCCAGTTCAATCAGCAATAATTTCGTTAGTTAATTTACCTTCTACAATAAAAGAAACATTAACAGATGTATTTTTTGACAATGATGCTTTTAACCCACAACAACTAGAACAATTTTTTGGAAGAGTAAACGCAGGGGTAACTAAGACAAATGAAGAATTAAAAATAGTAGATAAAAGAGTTATTGCATTTGCAGAAAGAATTAACGAAAGCCTTAAAACGCCTACAGAAAAAATTGCAGATTTTAGAGAAGAATTAGAAGAAGCCGTACAAGCAGGCATATTTGACAAAAATAAAGTAGAAGCGGCAGTAGCCGTATTTAGTGAATCAGTTACTAAAGGCGTAGAAGACACAATGACTGTTGTAAAACAGTTTGAAGACACGATAGAAGGATCTTTAGAAGGCGCATTTACAGATTTCTTTGATAGAACTAGTGAAGGCTTTATGAACATGAACACTTTATTTAAAACTGTTATTGATTCAATAATACAAGAAGTTTTGAGACTAGCAGTTATTAAGCCTATTGTTGATTACATAATGGGTGGGCCTGTAGCAACTATATCAAGTATATTTGGTAAAGCATCTGGCGGCCCTGTGACTGGTGGTAGAACTTATATGGTTGGAGAAAGAGGCCCAGAATTATTTACTGCACCAGGTAACGGCAACATAGTACCAAATAACAAAATGGGCATGGCAGGTGGCGGCACAACAAATGTAAACATTACTTACGACATCAAGGCATTTGACTCAAAAGATGCTACAGCCGCTATTGCAGAACAAGCACCAACAATCGTTGGAATAGTAGAACAATCATTTAACAAACGCGGCAGACGAGGGCCATTAGGAACATGAGCGGAACATTCCCAAGTAGCCCTGCCCCACTCACTATAGAAGTACAAAGTTTTGAACCTACCCTACTTAGTGTTGCTAACAACCTACGAAGACAAGCTAGATCTAGAGGTGGGCAAAGATGGTTATTCAAATGCACATTCCCACCATTAGCCAGGGCAGATTTTGATCCTATATTTGCTTTCAGTGTTGCACAACGCGGACAGTTTGAAACCTTTACCTGGGTTCCTAATACAATAGGCACAACAAGAGGTGCATCTAGTGAATCACCAGTAGTAAATGCGGCATTAGCGGCAGGAGTTTCTACAGGCACAGTAGATGGCTTGACTGCCAGTACATCTAACATTCTAAGATCTGGTGATTTCTTTAAATTCTCAGGCCACACAAAAGTTTATATGGTTACTTCTGATATGAGCAGTAACGGATCTGGCGTTGCTACCCTTAATTTTTCTCCTAGATTAGAAAGCGCAGTAGCGGATAATGAGACTCTTACCATTGCTTCTGTGCCTTTTCAGGTGGCTTTCGCCAGTGACGTTAGAGGTTACACAACAGATCCTACGGCCTACTATCAATATGAAATAGATCTTATAGAGGTTACATAGATGGCAAACAGAGGAAGTACAACTGCTTTCCAAACTGAGATCAAAAAAGATCAATCACACCCTTTGCATTTGATAGAGGTGTATTTAGACAGTGCCACTTATTACGTAACAGACAATTACAGGGATGTTGTTTACGATAGTAATACCTATGATGCTTTAGGTTTCTTTTTAAACTTTGCAAACATAGAGGAAAGCACAGAAGTTACAGCATCTAGAATCACACTTAGCTTGTCTGGTGTTGATCAGCAATACACTAATCTGTTTTTAACAGAAAATTACGTTGATAGACGTGTAGTTATTAGAAAAGCATTTATCAATACTTCAAATGCACTTATAGCAGATCCAGTCACTATATTTGATGGCAGATTAGACTCACCTGTTATTACAGAAGATGCGGACACAGGTTTAGCCACAATAGCTGTTGTTGCTTCAAATCAATTTGTAGATTTTGAAAAGACTCCAGGGCGATACACTAACCATGAAAACCAACAGCTACATTATCCAGGTGATAACGGTTTTATTTACGCTTCACAAATAATAAAAGACATAGTGTGGGGCCAAGAATTTAACGCAGGTAACAGAGTAGAAGGCGCAGGATCTTTAACTGGTGAATTAACTGGTGCTTCTTACACAAACACTGGCGGTATAGGATCAGAATCATTAGTAGTTACTAATCCTTGGGGCAACCCAATATTAATAGATCCAGATCTGGGCGATAGAGTTTATGTTAATGTTGCAGAGCATGGATTAAGCACAGGTGATACCGTTGACATAGATGGTGCTGAAAGCACAACTGAAGTACCTTCAACGTCAATAAACGGTGAACAGACAGTAACCGTAGCAGATCCAAATGCTTTTTATTTTGATATTGATGAAGATGTAACAGTTGTTGAAAACTTTACAGGCGGTAGAAGTTTAACTATTTACGGTAAGCCTCCTGTTACAACTGGTATCAAAACAAATACTACAACCAATAAAGAAAATGAAGTTGAGATATTAGATCCTACTGAAACTATCAAAGTTGGCCAATTTATAGAGTTTGAAAACACAGGTGATATTGGCGGCATTACTGAACAGCATTTGATAGGTAAAAAACACGAAGTAAAAGAAGTAAACAGCAACGGTGTTAGAACAGCAAAGGTAGCAATAGTAAAACAAGAAAAAACAACATCACCTCCTATCTCAACTGATACAACAGTAGCAAACACTGTCACAGTCAACATTGCGGATCATGGGTTAAATGTAGGCGAAACTGTAGTTATCGCAGGATCGGCCGCCGTAGGTGGTGTAGCCGCATCAAGTATTAATGGAACTAAAACAGTAACATCAATAAAAAGTAATGATGCTGTAAATATAACAGTAGCAGATTCAGTAACCAGTACCGTGAATAACGGTGGAGGTGACGGCGTTACTATAGATGGTTTGTCACCCAATAGCCCATTTGTAGCAACGACTTCAGGAAGTACGACCGTCACCTTTCACCACACTGCGCATGGATTAGCCGTAGGAGATACAGTAGTGATAATAGGATCTACTGATGTAGGTGGTGTGCCTGCTTCCGATCTTAACAAATCACACACAGTAGCTAGTGTGCCAAATGCCAACAGTTTTACTGTTACGGTAGCCACAGCCGCTACCTCTACAGCAGTAGGCGGCGGTGCTTATACCTATGTGAAATTACCTGTTAAAGCAACAAGCGTTGCCAGGGGCGGTAAGAAAAATACAACTATCAATATTAGCGCGGTAAAACCACAAGAAAACATTAGATTTGTAATAGGGGAATGAAGGATTTAGAAACAATAGCATTTGCACAAAAGGAACTAGATACACCGTTCGCCTGGGGTACTAACGACTGCAATACCTTAGTGCTTAAATACTTAGACGAAGTATGGGGCAATGATGTTTTGAGTATGATCTATGGCAAATACAAAACTAAGATAGGTGCTGTCAAATTTAACAAAAAACAAAAATACACCTTTACTGATGGCATTGTAGAAGAACTAGGTGCTATAAGATTGCCACCAAAGTTAGCCAGGACTGGTGACATATTAATTGTGCATACCAAAGGTTTTGAAATGGGGCATATTTGTTTAGGAACTAAAATATTATCTGTGATAGAAGACTGTAAAACATCTATCACCAGAATTGATGGTTTTGATTTTTTTAATTGGGCATTGAGGATTAATTAATGGGACAGGCAGTAGCTTTTGTAAAAGGAACAATTGAGTTTTTTACTTTATTATTTTCTTATGCTACTGGTAATTACATAGCAGGCCAGGTACTAGGCTATATAGCCGCAGGTGCTTTTTTTAATGCTGTTGGTGGTGTTATACAAGGTTTATATGAAGTTCCTAAAATTGGTTTAGCACAGCAAGGCGCAACAGTTCTAAGCAACAGCAGATCTAGTTCTGCACCCTTACCTGTTATATATGGCGCAAGGCGTGTTGGTGGAATACAAGTATTTGTAGCTACTTCTCCAGGCTATCCAGTGCCAGGAGATCCAGACTCAGTAGAAGAGATAGCTGATAATAGATACCTAAACATGGTCATAGCATTGTGTGAGGGGCCAATAGGAGCTGTCAAAAAAGTTTATGCCAATAACGTAGAAATATGGCCGCAAATGGATTCAAGATTTGACGGTAAGGCTTATATAAGTGTGCATAGAGGAGAAACAACACAAGCGGCTGATGCAGAATTGGTAAATGTAGCTAACGGCAGTGAAGCACCTTTTGTATGGGATTCTACTTACAAATTAAGCGGTGTGGCTTATTTGTATGTACAGCTAGAAGCTGATAATGAGGTATGGGGATCTGGTGTGCCTACAATCAATGCAGATATATTAGGCAAAGTAGTAGAAGACACTAGAAATACTTATTCTGGAACTGCATTTTCTATAGACAGATACAGTAACAACCCTGCCCTTTGCATAAAAGATTATCTGACTAATTCTACTTACGGCAAGGGTATATCAGGAACGCAAATAAGCACATCGTCATTTGAAGCGGCGGCAAACTATTGTGATGAACTAATTACTATTACAAAAGACGATGGTACGACTATCACACAAAAAAGATTTACCATGAATGGCGTAGTAACTGTTGGCGAATCTAGTATGAATATACTGAATAAAATGCTGACATCTTGTAGGGGTATGCTTGTTTTTAGTGGTGGTTTTTACAAATTAATTATTGATAAAGCAGAAACAGCTTCATTGACGTTTGATGAATCTACCATCATGCCTAATTTTAATATTACGTTACCTGGTAAACAAAGTTTGGCCAACAGAGTTCAAGCAAACTTCTTTAATCCTCAGAATGAGTGGCAAGCTGATTTTGTATATTCAGAAAGCAGTACATACAAGACACAAGATAATGATCTTTTATTAGAGCGCAAAATAGAACTGCCTTTTACTGCTGATTATTACCAGGCTCAGTACATTGCAGAACAAACATTAAAGCAAAGCAGACAAGGCATCATCATTGATTTTAGAACGCTACAAGAGGGCTTGTTGGCAGAAGTGGGCGATGTCATATATATAAAATTAGATGCGCCTGGTTGGTCTAGTTTAAATAGTGGCGCAGGTAAATTATTTAGAGTTATACAAATAGGCATAGAAGCAAACGATGAAATTTCTATAGTTGCTAGGGAATACGATGCTGATGTCTATACACCAGGAACAGCAAAAACATTTGATACAGCACCAAATACTGCCCTTCCTGCTTTAGATGTCGTAAATACACCAAAAGGCTTAACAGCAACAGAGACTTTATTGTTTAACGATCCTAAAGTGACTAACAGAGTTAGTTTGTCATGGAAGGCCACTACATCACCTTACATAAAACATTACGAAGTAGCTTACATACAAGGTGCGAAAGGCAAAACTTATATACAAGCAGGAACGGTAACTGGCACACAATTTACAATAGATAATTTAGATCCTAGTGTTTATCAATTTGCTATTAGGGCAGTAAATACCGCAGGCTTTCAATCTAATTATGCAACGGTACTTATGAACGCTAAAGGCACTTCTATACTGCCTGCCGTTAATGCTCCTGGTATAACAAGCGTAGTAGAATCCTTAGTGTCAACGACAGCAGGTTCAGGTGTAAAAGCTAAAGCAGTTTTGTCCTGGGTTGCACAAAGCAACACAGACTGGGAAGCGTTGGGTGTGTATATAGAAAGTTATGAGGTTGAATATAAGCTGACCTCTGAATCTACAAACTTTGAACGGTTAGGATCTGCAACAGGCACTTTTTTTGAATTCTTTGATATTGCACCCGCGAATTATGATTTTAGAGTACGTGCTGTAAATGATGCAGGAATCAAATCACCTTACGCAACTACTACAGCAGAGATAACAGGACTGAGTGCCGCACCTGCTAACGTAACTAACTTTTATTTAAGAGCAGAAAGCACACAAGCCAACTTGTCCTGGACACCCACTACAGATCTAGATGTTAAAGTTGGTGGTACGTTTGAGATAAGACACAGCGTGGCAACAAGCGGTGCAACTTGGGGTACGTCATTAAAAATAGGATCTGATGTACCAGGATCTTCTAACGCGGCTTCAATGCCATTATTGGTAGGTACTTATTTGATCAAAGCTGTAGATTCAACAGGTAATAAATCAGTTGGCGCAACAAGCATTGTTAATACCGTTTCTGCTTCACTTTTTGACAAAAGAAGCCAGGCTACTATTACAGATACAACCTTTGCAGGCACTAAAACAAATATGGTTGTTGATGCTGATAGCGGCGTACTTAAATTTGAAGCTGATACGCTTATAGATAGCAAGACAGAAAATATTGATACCTGGGGTTTATTTGATTCTATTGGTGGTGTTGATACGTCTGGATCTTACGAATTTGCAGACAAGATAGATTTAACGCGTGTTATGTCAGCCACACTATCTGGAAGCGTGACATTTGCTACGGTTGCTACGTCAGATATATGGGATAACAGAGCAGGCAATATAGATACCTGGGATGCTATAGATGCCAATACATTTGATGATGTAAACGCTACTTTGTTTATTGCTTCTACCAATGATGATCCTGCAAGCGGTGGTGCAACTTGGTCAGCCTATCAAGAATTTACGATTGGTAACTATTACGGCAGAGGTCATAAGTTCAAACTAGAATGTACTACAGGCGATACTACGCACCAAATCAACGTATCGCAGTTAGTTGCAAAAGCAGAGGTTTACTTTAGATTTGAATCAGAAACAGGAACTACAGCTACAGGCGGTACAGCATTTACTTACGACACGCCTTTTTTAGCGACACCACAGATAGCCATTACAGCTAACGATATGGCTACAGGTGATTACTATGCGATTACTAGCAGTTCTGCTACAGGTTTTACACTTAGGTTTTATAACGCAAGCGGATCTGGAATAGCCAGAACTGCTTACTACTTAGCAAGGGGATATTGACAATATGAATATGCAACTTACGGTCTTTTATACAAAATTTATAACATGTAAAGGTGGGTTTTAGATGGCACAACATGATTACGTTATAGCTAATGCCTCTGGTGCAACAGTTAGGGCAGACATTAACAATATGGCATTGGCCATATCTTCAAACAATAGCGGATCTTCCGCACCAAGTACCACCTATGCTTATTTGTGGTGGATAGACACAGGCAATAATTTATTAAAGTTGCGTAACAGTGCTAACAATGCCTGGATCACTATGCCCTTTTCTGTCACTGCTAATAACACAGTTGATATAAATGGCGGCACTATAGACGGTACAAATATAGGTGCAAGTGCGGCAGGCACAGGTGCTTTTACTACTCTTACAGCAACTACAGTAAACAGCATAAGCAGTAAAGCTTTTGGTACTTCATCTATAATGATTGGCGATAATGTTACAGGAACTATTAATGCCGCTAACTATAATACAGGTGTAGGTGTAGATGTCTTTGCATCTTTAACTACTGGTGATGATTGTACAGCTTTAGGTTTTAATGCTCTTGCATCAAACATTTCAGGTTTAAAACATACTGCCGTTGGAAGAGGTGCTTTAGATGCAGTTACAACAATAAATGAACTAACAGCAGTTGGTTACAATGCTTTAACAGCTAACACCTCAGGGGGATCTAACGCGGCTTTAGGTGCATACGCTCTTGCCGCTAATGATACAGGGGCGCAAAATACAGGGATTGGATATGCAGCAATTTATCAAAATTCCACAGGATCAAGAAATACAGCAGTGGGAGATTTTGCTTTAGGTACAAACGCATCAGCTAATGATAATACAGCAGTAGGTTCAAATGCTTTAGCAGGAAACAGTACAGGTGTTCAAAATACTGCTGTGGGTTCTAAAGCACTAGATGCTAATCAAACAGCACATAATAATACCGCACTCGGGTTTGATGCTCTTTCAGGTTCTACAACCGCCGCATCAAATACAGCAGTGGGAAATGGTGCGTTATATGGTACAAGTTCAGGTTCTAGCAATACTGCCGTAGGTAATCTTGCATTAGCTTCAAATGTTACAGGGGCATCAAATGTTGCTGTTGGTGCAGGTGCATTACAAACAACAACACCAACAACGTCAGGTAGTAATAATATTGGCATAGGGAAAGATGTTAGGGCGGCATCAGGTGCAGGGGATCATCATATAATTATTGGAAATAATATAGATGCTAGTGCTAATTCAGTTGCTATTGGTAAAAGTGGAAATAAAATTCAAAATAATTTTGATACTAATGCAACTTGGACAAGATATTCTGACCAAAATTTAAAAACTAACATTAATACAACAGACTTAGGTTTAAGTTTTATTAATAAATTAAGACCCGTAACTTTTAATTGGAAAAATAGTAAAGATTTTCCAGATGGATTTGAAGGTAAAGATACAGCTAAAATGAATACAACTACTAAACTTTATGGAATGTTAGCACAAGAAGTTAAAACAGCATTAGATGAAGTAGGCCATTCTGATTTTGGTGGATGGTCAAAAGACCATACTGGTGTTGAAAGCTTGGCACAATCTATGTTTGTCTACCCTCTTATTAAAGCAGTACAAGAACTTGCAAAAAAAGTCGAAGAATTAGAAAGTAAATAAAACGGAGAATAGTATGGCTCGAACAGTGGCAGAAGTATTAATAGCGGCAGAATATAGTGTAACGCTTATTAACGACATTAATACTAATGGCAAGAAATCAAAGTATGTTGATGGTTCAGAAGAAACTGAGACAACTTGGACACAAGCCCAGATAAATGAAATCGTACAACGTAACGTAGATCATTTAGAAACTATCCTGCTTTATGAACCTGTTGATTCAGATGATGATACACCTAACGTAGTCGGTTCATCTTCAAGTAAAAAAACTACTTGTAGTGGCGGAGTAACAACTGGTAAAGCTTATATCGCCGCAAATTAAAACCATTAAATAGGAGTGCAAACCAATGGAAAACAAAAATGAAGAAAATAAAAGAAAAGATAAAAAAAGCCTGGAGCAAACTCAAGGCACTATTCAAAAGCAAACCTTTGACATAAATATGCCAGATGGCACTAGCCTTAGTAGTGACACACTAGATGATGAGCAATACAGAGTGGCCGCTACCATGCAACATTTACAAGGTCAGATACAAGAACTAGCACCCCAAGTACAAGAATTTGAACTTAAAAGGGATCATTTCAACTTAAAGCAAAAAGAACTTAAAGATCTCTTAGGATCTAATGGAAAACCAAACTGAAACCATCACAAAACTAGAAGCGTATCAGCGTGAAAACTCTATACGCTTCAAGTACATTGAAGACAGATTAGATGAAGGATCTGCAAAATTTAAAAGACTAGAAACTATTATGTGGGGCGTTTACCCACTTATCATCACTACCCTATTAGCTTCCAGGTATATTTAGAATGGATGATGCTATTTTATTAGTGTCAGAATTAGGCGTTCCAACCGCCGCACTAATAGCCGTAGGATTCTTTTTATACAAACTTATATTTAAGATCATTGACGGCATGACTGAAAAGGTAGATGTCTTAGATGATAAGGTGCAAGCAAGCCTGGACACTATGGAAGAAAGGCTAACAACAAAACTAGATTCGCAATACGGCATCATAGTTAGTTTGATTGACAGAGTGAGAATGATAGATCAATCATTAATTAGAAATGATGTACTTCTAAAGACTTTAGTAAAGATGCCAGAGTTGATAGACACGAACGAAATAACCAAGGCACAGAAAAATGATCAAAGGAAAGATTAGTTTATTACTGCTATTCCCTACCCTGGTTCTAGCAGATGAAATGGTGCATGAGTTTAAATCACCTTCTTTTAGTGGTGTCGGTACATCCAGTCATTACTTAACAATAGACTCACAAGAAACAAGCAGAAAACAAGCTATCCAGGATGAAATAGAAGCGTTACAAGATGAAATAGAACGCGAACAATCTAACACCGTAGAAGCCAGGTTTATG
>MDTG01204669.1_pt1 | contig 25331 bp, 21 predicted proteins | sample 811421 | NCBI WGS metagenome assembly MDTG01 (sample SAMN05326645, study PRJNA326480) | marine metagenome | isolation source: seawater | place: Pacific Ocean: South East | collected 2011 | reverse complement strand
TGCACGTGCAAGTTTAACCCCGTTACCCGAGCACTTTTTCACATTCCAAGAGCAGAGAGAAGGTTGCAATGTTAGAAAGTTTTTAGAAACGTGCTCGGGTTTTTGCATCGAGCGTGGGAGGAGGGGTGGAGGCTCCACCCCCACAAAGGGTGGAGGGGGGAGCCTCCCCCCTCTCCACGTACGAGGCAAGCGGGCTCCCTGCACGATGGGGATGTACTTTTGCCCGACGCAATACCCGAGCACTTTTTTAAAACTGTGAGGCCAGTTGACCTCACAGTTTTGACAAGTGCTCGGGTATTGCGTCGGGCGGAAATCACGCGGATGCTCCACCCTGGGTGCTGCGCCGTGCGTGGAGGGAGCCACCCCTCCACGCACGGCGCAAGCGGCCTCCCTGCACGACGGATTGAACTTTTCGCCCGACGCAAAACCCGAGCACATACACACAAAGTGAAGACGAAAGGCAAACCCACGTATTCCGACGCAAAACCCGAGCCCGCTAGCACAAGGGTTCCGGGTGTAAGGACGTGGCGCAGTGTTCTTCCGCGTACACTTTTACACATGTCCACCCTCAAACGGCCGTTTGAGTTTGACCTATCCGCGTGTCTCAATGGCGAGCTTCTCGCACCGCCGTCTCCCAAAAAACCGGCGATTGTGGAAGAGCCACCGTTGCCACCACCGCAACCACCACCAACAAAGCCCGAGCCAGAGCCCGAGCCAGAACCCGAGCCAGAGCCAGAGCCAGAGCCAGAGCCCGATCCCAAAGCCAATCCCAAACCAGAGCCCGAGCCAGAGCCCGAGGCCAAGCCCGAGCCCGAGCCCAATCCCGAGCCCGAGCCCGAGCCCGAGCCCGAGCCCGAACCCAGCACGCCTCCCCGAAGCCGGACCCCCGATCCAATGGAGATGTTGAGTCCCGAACATGCTCTACTCGCGTCGCTGCTCAATTCCGGAAGCCTCGGAAGCGCGGAGCCGGAGACGGTGCCTGAGACCACTACGTTTAGTAGAGAGCCGCTACGACCACCACCACCACCACCACCCCTCTCCAGTGCCGCGACTCCTTCACAAGACGCCTACAATCCGTGGAAGCCGCCTGGAGCCTCTCCGGGTCTCTTGAGGGAAGATGGCGGTGTAATCGAATTCATGTCGAGGAATGGACATTATTCCTAGCGCGTACGTGTATGCGTGTTTGCGCTAATGAAAACTCGCGTTTTTCCATACACACCAAACAACGAGTTGCAATGGGTCATGTCACTGACGCGACACTCCTCGCGCTCATTACCCAAGCGCTCGACACCCGGTGGCGGCATGGCCCCGGCACGCCCACAGGACCCACGCCGAATTGGCTGCTCGCAGCCAGCGACAATGTCAGCTATGCGCAATCGATGGCGCGTACGCCGCTGCACGCAGAGGATGCACCGCACCACGCGCCACAGCTCCAACAACTGTTTGCGCAACTCGACTTGGGAGTCGCGCGCTTTGCGCTTGAGCACCCCTACCAAGGCACCAACCGTACCGCAAAGGCTGCAGCCTCGCGAGCGGCCACGATTCGAACAGGGTCGATTGCAGTCGACCTGACTCAGCAAGCTTTTTACTGGAGAGTGGCCGCGAGTCCCGCCGTGCGCCACATTTGCGAAGTCGGCTTTAACGCCGGTCATTCGACCGCGCTGTGGCTGAGCGCCAACCCTACCGCCACGGTCGACACGTTTGACCTGTTCAACCCACGCCTCACGGGCTTCATGCGACCCAACCTGCTTCTTTTGCAGCGGCTCTTTCCGGGACGCCTCACCGCCCACATTGGCGATTCCTTGCGCACGATTCCAGCCGCCAACCTCTTTCCTCCGTGCGACTTGGTGCACGTCGATGGCCGACACAGCTATGAAAACACCCGGCAGGACACAATCAATTTTATGCGCATATCGCGCCCGTCAACGCTCTACCTGTTTGACGACCAATGCGACCCGCTCAAGTGTTCTGGGCCCAATGCCGGCGTTGCGGAGCCGCCCACCCGCGCCACTGCCAACCTGGTCAGCGAGAAGCTGCTTGTGCCGGTCACGGGTGTTTTCAAAGGCAACCGGCAGTTTGCGCTCTTTCGACAAGACAGCGCTTAGCCACCACACACGCGCTGGTACAAGTATGTGTCCCAAGGGTACAGACACTCTCTCACAAAGCGCGCGTCCACGTCGTCGTACGGCAGCGTGCTCGGTACCGGGGCTCGTCCCGAGAGGGCATGCGCAACCGGCACGCTCGAATCAATTCCAAAGTCGGAGAGCAGGCTCCGCCAGCTGGCGGCATACGTCTTCGTGCACACAAAGTGGACCGATGGCACGGAAGCGACATCGTCGTCGAGCAGATGGGCCGATTGCGACCACAGAAACACGTTCATTGGCTTCTCCACCGAGCGCTTACGAACGCACTGGTCCCAGTCGGAGTGGCACATTGGGTGCAAGACGCTGTGGTTGTACATGCGCATCGCCGTGGCGTGTCCGGGCGCGGAGGTGTTTCTAAACGTATTCAGCAATTCGTGTAGCGTGCGCCGCTTCTGGTAGTTTGAGACGAGCGTCGCGTAGGTCACCTGGCGCATGTGCGCGGAGTCGTACCGGAAGCCGGAGCGGAGGCGCTCGTACGGATCGCGCACCGTCATCACCGCGCACGGCCGCTTGGTAAGGCGCACGTGTCGAAACGTGACGGTGTGCTTTTGGTTGCCAATGTACCACGACGCCTCGCTCCGGTTGGTGAGGTTGCCCAAGCCGGTGCCCAGGCTTGTGCCGCCCGTTCCGGCCGGAAGGAGCAGGCCACAGGCTTGGATGCCCTCGAGTCCCGGAATCCGGGGCGGTTTCCCTATGGCGCGCAGCCGCGGAAGCAATCGCTCAGAGGTGTGCCAATCAAACAGCGCCTGCGCCTCCGGGGACGGGAAGCCGGGTGGACACTCCGTCGGGACGGAGTGTGACATCCATTTTGGTACAATACACACACACGCACACATTCTTCGTTGGGGTTGGTTAGCGAACTTCTTCAAAAAACTCAATCGTAAGCGTGACGGGATTGTGGTCACTCAACCCGAGCTTGCTCTGTGCCGAGTTTTGCTGTTTCACAAGCCGGAGTACGGCCCCGTGCGGAAGGTACTTTGTGTAGGTCTTCGTGTCCACCAACAGGTTGTCGTAGCTCTTGCCTCCCGAGGAAGTGGCGGCGGTCTCTGGAATGGTCGCTACGAATTCGTTGCGCGTGAGGTTGAACCGCTCAATCTCGGTGCCCTCGGCGTCGGCGTCGACGATTCCTGGAAACACGTTGAAATCGCCGGCAATCACGTGCACAACTTCCTCGAGCTCTTTGGTCTTGCCGGCATCCTTGGCACCCTTGCGTGTGTGCGCCAGATTCCATTCTGCACGCACGTGTGCCCAGTAGCTCTTGAGGATGGCGTTGAGCTGCGTGTCTCGCTGGCGAGCACGCTCGGGCGGCTTGGCCGGCGGCAGGTGCACCGAGGTGATACAGAGCTTAAAGTTGGGACGTTTGGGATCGGAGACCAGGACCTGCAAAGGCGCATAGTCCAGCAAAATGCTGGGTGCCACGCCTGCGCTCTGCCAGGTGGTAACCTTGTTGATTTCCAGTGGCGATTTGACAAAGGCCACGTGACACTCCTTGTTTCCGCCAGCCTTGGCACTCGGGATGGAATTGACGTATGACCAGGTGCGGCCTTCGGCGGTGCCCTTGGTGAGCATCGTCAAGAAGACCATGATACGCTCCTCTCGCAGTTTTTCATTCCCAGGAATCTCTTGCATCACAATCACGTCAAAGTCGGCCATGATGCTCGCCAGTGCCTGCCAATGCTGCAGCAGCAAGAGGCCGTCGGTGAGCAAGCCATTCTTGTCTGTGGGTCGCAACGATCCGTCTTCATACTTGCCCGGGTCGGTCAGGCGCAGCTTGAGCGCGTTGAAGGAGCAAATCTTGAGCCGTTCCGGTTCGGCCACCACCACGGGAAGCTCGGTGTCTTGCGTGTAGACGTAGCTCAGTGCAGCACACTGCTTGTGCAGTCCCACGGCGAGGGTGCGCCAGAGTGCCGACGCGGCGCGCACCTTTTCGGCCTTGGTCTTGCCCTTCTTTTGCTTGTCGACACGCTTCTTTTCGGCGAGGATGGCCTCCACCAACTCATCGCTGCCAAGGGCTTCGGCCGCCTCAGTAGTCGTCTCTGTCATGCGGCACAACAGTCGACGCAGATCGGCATCCCCGTGCTTGCGCAAACGCACGTCGCCAATGCCACGCAGGTTGGACTCGACGAGGGCAGCAATCTGCGTTTCGTCCATACCATCGCCGGTTGCCGCTGGTTCTTCTGGCGTGCTCATGCCTCAGCGCGCGTTTGTGTGACGCTTGCCAAAGAATGTGCAAACGAGGTTAGCGCGCTAGCCCAGAATACACGCACTCTTCTTCAAAACGCGTCGCGCACACGGCAATCCACAATACATACACAAACGGCAAGACCCAACCAGTCGCGCGAGCGTATTTCGTTTGTGCTCAGCGACGTTCAAAGGCGAGAAGACCGCCCAACCGAGCCCGAAGCGCCACCGCCGCAGCCGCCGCCTCAGCACGTCCAGCATCCGCACCACGACGCAGTAGAAGTTGCCGCAGCGCTCGAGTATCGCGACGCTCCGCGTCATCGCGTCGCTGCCAGCAGCCAGTATCACCACGCCGCATCGCAGTATGCGCACCGATTCGACGATCCCGAGGCTCACCTGGGGTCGGTCACAGCGGCCCCGCCACCCCCTACTACAGCGGTTGGTGGGTATGGTCACGATACGCATCCTCAGCACAGAGCGCCGCCGCCGCCGCCTGCGCCTGCGCCGCCGCCTGCGTTGCCTTTGCGCCGAGGGCCCAACTGCGTCTGCTCGCTGGCATGCGTGGCGATGCTCGGATGCGTGCTGTTTTCGACGTGCATGCTGGCGGAGTTGTCCTATGTAAACTTGGATCTCAGCGGCGGGGCGGCTACCGCGTTGCAGCGACGCAGAGACTATGCACGGCACATGCGCACACAACAACACAAGCTTGGTACAGTGGCACCACCCGTGCATCTGGGGTTGTGGGACGAGCACGGCATAATGACTCCGCTACAACTTACGGTGGCACTGAGCTTGGCGCTGGGTGTGGATGAGCAGAGCGTGCGGGTCGTGAACAAGGGCTCACACTTTTTCGACGTATGGGTGCACGGAGAAGGCGAATGGCTTCTAGATACTATCAACTCAGGGCCAGAAGGGTCCTTTTTCAAAGTTCTAAATGCGCAGGCGGTGGTGTTTGGCGCCAAGATGGTCATCAGTAATGAGGCGGTGCTAGTGACAACGTTGAACGATACTGCCGCTAAGCCTAACTTGGATTTGCACTAGCATTGTGCACGTGTTGCGCAAAGTGTGATGCCACGCGTGGGAGGAAGTAGCTTTACGGGGTTGGTGGCACTCCTAGGGGGCGGTACCTACCTGATGCAGACGCCGCAAGAGCAGCTCTCCAACCTGCCAGTGGTCAAGGTGAACGACGACGACAGTTTGATTGCATACTGGCCATCCGAAGATTTGGGCGCCGATCACGATGCGCCGCCTGAATGTGTATGGTGGCACATGAATGAAACGTACGATCCTGGACTATGCTCACACTTTACAATTGGTCGCCTGTCCACAACGCCCATCAAGGCGCTCGCGCGTGCACAAGCATGTGCTGCCGCAGTTGGCACAGAATGTGTGCTCAGCCCAGAGGTTGGCTTGGGCGTTCCCGCAGCTTTCCTAAATGACCACGCGTCGGGTGTTATGGCAATGGTCCTTGCGCCACGCTTTCTGCCTCTCGAAGACGGTCGATCTGCAGCGACGCAACACGTCCGAGTGTCACCTCCCGACGGGGATGGATTGACTGGTACTCGCACCTTTTTATTCAATCAGACAGTGTTTGTGGAATTCTTTGACGGCCTCGGAAAAGCCATGCACGAGCGCGAGTTTACAGGCGCCGAAGCCTACTGCGTGCAATTGCTTCGTGCTGCATTTGCGAACGAGTGTTGGGAGCGACTGTCTGACTAGACCCCAAAGACGCCGACCGTCGCGCTAACCCTTGCGGCGTCTGTGTGAGCATCCCAAAGTCGAGACGGGTGCAGGAATATGATTCAAACCACCGTGCTGGACGTCAAAAAGCCCAGCCAGTGCGAGTACACGCCTCCTTGCCACGCTGCGGGCGAACGATGGCCTGGACCAGAACGACCGACACTACAATTGACACTCTTCGACAAACGATTGGCCAGACCAGCCATTCCAGCTCGACCAAAAAGGACAGAAACGGTCATAGATGAGGGTGACGAAAGTGATGATTGTGACTGGTTTAGTTCAAAATCGTAGAGGCTGCGTAAACGTAACGTGTGAATGTGTCTTGGGGCGCCAACGCCACAAGTGCGTGTTGGGGGCCCAGCGCCACAAGTGCGGTTTGTGGAGAGCTTTTATTACCATGCTTGAAGCCAGACTTGCGGCGTGTGACGCTCTTTGGGAGCGCAAGCGCACAAAAAGCCACCGCCTTACCCAATGAACATTTTTGGGTTGGCTCGTCACCCAGCCGTAGCAGCGTCGATGCATTGCGACGTCCATATTATCAAAATGATCGTCGAGACTGCCCAAATTCTCTATACGTATTTGCGCTCGATCAAGCTACCGTTGCCAATCGTTTTGGACGATTCCGGCAATGTGCTTCCGTCATACGGAGCCACCCATGCCACCCACCCGTGTGTTCTCTGGTTGCACGGCGGTTACTCGCACGTGGCGTGGTTGCTCAACCTCGGCCTGTCGCTCTGCGACCAGTACACACTCGTCTACACGGACGACACGGAGCCCGAGCTCAAAACGCATGCCACGCAATACCATCTCGTTGCGCTCCGCGCTCACCTTACCAAGGAGATGCTTCCTGCCGACTGCGACGCACCCACGTGGCTGCAACGACTCGCCAAGTTTGGCATCAAGTCGGACATCATCGACAAGTGTGCCGGAAAGGTGGCCACCTTCAACCCGCCAAAGGGTTGCGCCTTTGGCGTGGTCTGCGTCGGCGACGACTCAATCGAACCAGTGCGCCTCGAAGACGGACGCATCGACTACGTGAAGACCTATCTTCGATACTACACCTACAAGCGAATGCACGCGTTCAAACGGCCGATGACGTGGAACAAGCAGCTCGAGCCACCACCAATGCTAACGTCGGCATGGGAGGACGAACAGTGTGGTCTCTAGTCCGCGTGTGCGTGTGTGCGTGTGTGCGTGTGTGCGTGTGTCTATGAAAAAAAGTTACAAGCAGACACTTGCGGCTTGTAACTGTCTTGTAAGCAAATCCCTTCTTGTGCCCTGCCACAGGGCACACACGCGCTAACCTACACACGCCGCCAACCGGGTGCTGTGGCACGCAAACAGGGAGCTTCTGATGGGACATTCGATCCCCACACGACAAACCTCCAAGATTGAGACCAAACGCAAACGCAAGCCCAACAAACTGTACGAGACGGGGTTTGATTTGACGACCAAGATAATGCGTCCGAGGCTCACGCATCCCAACAAACTTTCATTGGCGACCCGATACACCATGAAAAAAATCGCCTCGCAGTGCAACAACCGGCGTAGCCAAACGGCGGAATCTAACACCGATGCACAGGACAATTCCGACGACGACGACTTTGAGGAAGAGTCGGACGACGAGTTACCGTTTCCGGAGGCCGAACCAATTCCAACGCCCAACAATCGTACCGGATTTTTTGGCGTCACGGTGCGAGATTATCAGGCAAAGCGGCCGTATCAGGTACGAGTCAGAAGCGGCGATCGGATGTTGTCCTTGGGCAGCTTTGCGAGTCTTGAAAAGGCGGCCAGAGTCGCCGCTGGCTTTTGTGAGCATCGTCTCGAGTTGCACGCCGACGATCCAACAGTGCTTCGACGACTCGCGTACAAGCAGCAACTCGAGGAACGAATCAAGGTAGAACGCGCCGCCCCGATTATCAACAAGTACAATGCGGCTGGGTATTGGGGCGTGCACCTTCGTCGCGATCGGCGCAAAGGGGCAGTGTTTGATGCCCGGTTTCGGGAAGGCGATCGACACCTCTACCTTGGCAGCTATGCAACCAAGGAGGAGGCCGCATCGGTGGCGGCGGGCTACCTCGCGTATCGCAAACGGAATCCGCTAGCCAATGCACCGGTTGTCAAGCGAGGCCCTCGCAAGCGACAGGTTTGCGTACTGGACGACCACGAGCCAATGTCGTCGCCCGAGGAGGCGCCTGCGACAGATGGTCGCACCATGACGACTCGTGCAAATGGCAGGCGCAAGCCCGCAACGTATGTTTCCGAGCCGTCCGAGCCGTCTGAGCCGTCCGAGCCGTCCGAGTTTTCGTCGCCACCACCATCTCCAAAGTCGTCGCCGCAGGCACCACCGACGCCGCCGACACCGGCGCGAGCGACACGCAAGCCTCGCACCGGCGCCTCGGCGGGCGGCACGTGCACGCACTGGACCGAGGAGGCAACCGAGGCCCTTCGGGCTGCCGTAAAAGAGCAGTTTGCCGAAGGTGTCGCCGGCAAGAGCAGCGGTGGAGGTGCCCTGTGCGCTCGCGGCCGTCCCAATTGGACCAAGATTGCCAGGAACCTGGGATTTGAAAATCCCAACATTGCCGCACGTCGTTGCTACCGCCGATGGCTGGCCATCGACCCGGACAACAAGGAGGCGTACGCTCGCGAACGAGAACGGTCAAGAGCACGGTATCTCAGACACAAGACCAAGATTTTGCTCGACAACCAGCGACGGAGACTCGGTCCCCAGCCTGGCGTCGTCGGACTGGACGACCTGTTTGACGAGAATATGTGCGATAATGACCACGAGATACCCGTGACTGACCTGGCTGAGCTTACCGAGGTTGATGTTGATTATTTTGACAACCTTGATAATTTTGACGACTTTGCCGAGACCAGCATGGCCGTCCTCCTTGCCGAAAACGAATGCGACGCGTCAGAGACATCGTCTAACAACGACCTGTGCTGTACCGACGAGACCATGTCCGACATTGACGCAGAGGACGAGAAGCGCGGAAGCATCACGTTTCAGACCATGCCTTACATTCCTCGATCGTCTTACAAGTCGGTCGTGGGCACGCCGCTCACACTCTCTTACACCTTTCAACGAAGCAACTTGGGTGTTCGCTACAAGTTTGAGCAGACTCGTCTAGGCCAGCGGCTCGCCGAGCTTGCGCGCAAAGACGCTGCCGACGCCAAGCGCCTTACACCGTCTCCGCTACCGCCAGTCGAATCGACCGCGAAACCAGATCCCGCACCCACTCTGACACCGAGTCAGGAGTGGCGTCGCATCGAACGTCTTCTTCGGCATCCAGTGTCACACGAGAAGGTGACGCTGTCGGCGCCTGCTCCTCCTCGACAAACGGCCAGCCTGGCTCCGCCGCTGACGCAGGAGCGGATGGACTCGTACGTGAAGATTTGCAAGAGTCTCGAGGGGATGGAGTCGTCGGCAAAGCCACCTCAGCGGGTTCGGTCAGATGCGCAGCGCGTGCTCCATCCCGACTTTGAGCTGCCACAATTCTTGTTGATGGAAGCTTGAACACTGTGGGCGCTTCGCCCATGAGTCGTTTGTGAACTTCGGTTGCGCGTTTGAGCAGTGCCACGTTGCGTATGGCAATCTGTTCGAGCCGCTTGTCCAGCGACACAAAGGGAGACACTGGGCGAAACACAATTGGCGAAGCGCATGACCGGTTGGACGAGTTGGACGACAGTGCGGTGTATACGCCTTCGTCATCGCTGCTGTCGCTGTGGCTACTACTCATGTCGACACTTGTTTGGCTCGATACGGGGCTTGTTCCCTCAACAATGGGCACGTGTTCCAATTCAACGCGATCGGGAGAGGGCGGGGGTGGTGGGGGAGACGCGGAGTCGTCGGTGTCGCTCTCTTCAAGCATAGACATGGTCATTTGTAGTGTGTGGGTGTGTAGAGTTAGTTCTGTAGACACTGTTGGTGTCGTGGATTCGTTTATGGTGGATGAGTGTGATGCTGATGATATCGATGAGAATGATGATGATGAACACCCTCTCTGTCTTGACACGTGCTGCCCCCCTGCCGCTGGCACTATGGCCATCAATTCGGAAGTCCGTCGACGCGATGGCATGGTACAAAAGCACCCTTGTTTGAAAACCAAACCCCGTGACACGCACACATACACGCGCGTCTTTAGCGCAAAAAAAGCCGCCTCCCAAAGGCCACCGCTGCCGCCTGTGAAATCGCCGGAAGTGGCGTTTGCGCAGACAAATTGGCATCCGTCGTGGTGGTTGGACAAGGTAGCAATGGACGGTTCCAGTCGTCCTTGTTGGGGTTGTCACACTTGGCGCGGCGTGGATTCGGTGGTCCCAGGGCGCGACTGCGCGCGGCAGTGTCTATCCACTGGTAGATGCGCTCGGTTGCCTCGTCGGCACCGATTGCTCCGCGGTGATTGCGATCCTTCCAGGTGTCCTTTGCGAGCATGTCGTCTATGGCTGCGTCGAGCACCTGCTTTGACTCGGGCCAGTTGACGTTGCGTTCCCAAGCCCTGCGAACAAGCAGAGCCTCGGTGCACCGATTGGCCAAGCCATCCGCCAATGCCAATTCCGCTCCGTGCTCCGTAATCAAGGCGTCAAGACGCCTTGTCATTCGCTCGCGCGTTCTGGCAGCACTCTCCGCTTCCACGGTTGGCCCACTCGCCACCTCCTCTTCCGTGAGCGGAGTGTGTGTTTCCTCGAGAATTTGCAACTCGGCGTCAGTGGCCGATGTCAAGTGGCGGTACGTTTGCGTATGCCAATGCGATTGCCACATTGGATCCTGTGCCACCATTTGTTTCAGTGCGTGCTCATACTGCAACTGGAGTGGTTGCAACACGTTCACCTCGTGACGAGCTGCAGCCTCCCAGTCGTCACTTGTCTCGGCTATCGCATCGAGACGTTGCTGTTCACGCGCGGCGGCAGCCATGCACGCGCATAGCCGCGCCTGGGTGTGCGACAAGTGTTCGCGATGCAATCCACGGACACATTGCTCGAGACTGTACCGTTGATCCTCCACCGTCTCCGCATAGTGCTCATGCATGGCCATGAGCTGCTCAGCCGTCCAATTCCACGGATTTGGCAGGGTGGCATAGGAAGCACCACCCAACACTGGCCAAAACGCGTCTAGACGCCCACGGTGAATCTCATTGATCCAACGCGCATGACGGCTTGTCCACTCTTGCGCAAACGATCTGGTGGTTGCCTCCAACTCGGGAAACCGAAACTCCATGCGCGGAAGTAACTCTGACGCAGGTCCAAAGCGAGCTTCCACCTCGGCAAGAATGGTTGATCGCTCGTCTTGCGATGCAATCCAACGATCTCTGGCGGTTTCCACACGTTCCATGGCAACACGACAATTGTCAATGTGCTTGCGCAAACGATCGCAAAACCGATTCATTTGCTGGAGGCGCTTCCCAAGCGCTCGACCCACCAAATCTTGCACTGCCGACAACCTGGCTTCTCCAAGGTCCACCACGCCGTTTACAACGACGGTATCGGACAACTGACTGGTCCAGAGCGTTTCCGAGGGTGGCGGAAACGCCCTCCCGAGAAGCGATGCGTCGCCAAAGTCTCGCAAGGGTGGAAACGACATAAACTCGTTGGAAATGACCTGGGCACGTTCGACGAGTGCGCTCTTGTACAAGAGGATTGCCATCTCGCCGTTTTCCAAGAGTTCCTGTGGCGAAACATTGTCGCGGTCGGCACCCATGTGCGAGGTCGACGCGTGGGTGTCTATACACACGTGGCCTTGTCTCTTTTGAGAGTCGGTGAAATTCCTTATCCATTGTTAGCGCACACACTCGTCCATCCACTCACTAACACACACACACACAACACCCAACGCACATGTCCCCACACGATTGCAAGAGTGGCAGCACTACTGCTTGGACCGCTTGATCGCTGGCTCCTCATTCTCATCCGACTCGGCATCCGAAGGCCAATGGTCCTCAAACACTCGTTCGCCAGCCGTCATCGTAATAATCGGCGAGCGAAAGGTATTGTCCACGACAAAGAGATGGTTGTTGCCCTTGACGGCAAAGTGCTTTCCCGAGATGGTGCCGTTGGCCATGCACTTTTGCTTGTTTAGTGCACGGAACAGCTTTCCGACGTCCTGACCGCGGTACAACCACTGATGTTCCCATGAGCCGTTGAAAGTGTCGATCCATTGAATCTTTTGAAGCACGTCCTCGTTACCCATGTGATCCCAATGGTGCTGAAACTTTTCAGACATCTTCCCAAACCCCCAGTATCCCCATCCCACTCGCTCGGAAACGGGCATTTCGTGCCACTGCAGCCCGTCATCGCCGTGGTTGCCAACGTAGTCGTGTTCTTCAATGTATTCCATGACTTCCGAGACGGCCTGCTTGGAAAGTGGCGGCGTAAACGTCAACTTGACGTTCCACACTGGTTTGTCGTCGCCCATGCTGCCTTAGGGCACAAGTGTGGTCACGTCCGCTCACACCGCCACCTCCCGCAAGACAAGTGGGGCGCTCAAAGCTCCAAGTGCCCAAAGAGCCGCGCCATGGTCGCGTCTGTGTGCGCCCTTCCATAGAGCACCTCAATCGACATGCGAAGTGCCGCACGTGTTTTCTGACGTTTGGCATTCCCATCAGACGACTCGTCATCGTCGTCCGAGCTCCGTTTGTTTGCCATGCGCTCGTACTCTTGTCGCTCCGCTCGATGAAGCAGCGTGAATGTGCCATCGTCGTAGGTAGGGCGACTTAGTCGCTCTGCGAGACTCTGCACCAGATCATAGACACGACGCGCGTCTCGCGTTGCCTCGACAAAGTGCGCAGGCGGGTTGGGGGGAGACACGGCCCACGCGTACTGCTTCATCAATCGTTCACAGATGGCCAGCATCTTTTCAAGCTTCTTGACCAAGGCCTGCTCAGGCACCGTCAATTCCGAGCTGTTGCCGTGTTCCACGGGTGCGTCGACCATTATCACGGTGCTGAGCGCGGTCGTGGCCCACAGTTCCGCCGCCAAGAGGCTTGGTTTGTGGTTGATAATGGTCTTCGACTTCCCACCGGTCTCGAGGACTTCGTTGGTGGCAAGCGACGCGTATGCGAGCAAATGCATGTCGTTCATCACCTGAAAGACCTTGCAGTTTTCAAACACCTCCTTGTATCCCATCTCGGATTGCCGAGCGCTGCGGTAGCGCACGAGCAAGTCGTAGAGTTGGCCATAGCGCACAAAGGCGCGCTTCAGGGATGCCTCCGTCTTCTCCGTTTCATACCCCCAGCGTGTCGTTGGCAACGTGTACGTGCAGGTTTTGTTGTTGCGATCGTTTGTGATGGCCATCTTTGCCTGAACTTTGGTAAGATTTTTCTCGAGGTTGCCGTGCGTGTTCCGAATTGCGAGTGCCCACTCAACGTCCCAGAGCATCCCAATCCAATCAGGGTACGCTCCGTATCGCTCGAGCTTTTGCGACAACGCCTCGAGGTGTGATTCGTACGTGGCTTGATACTGCTCGGTTGCCTCAGTGCTGGCAAACGCATTGCCAGTGTACCCATGCACGGCACGCAGGCGTGCCAGTTTTTTGATTCCGCCAGCGACGGCAAAGCCCTCCACAAAGGGGGGTTGAGCAAACAGCGCAGGAAGAAGTTTCTCGACGACCAAATGAAACGCCGTCTCCGAAAAGCCGACTGTTTCGACGTTTTCGATTGTGGCAAAGTCGGTATCCAGTAGCGCGACAGACGCCGCAATGCCACCCGAAGCCATGAAGCGTTCTCCAAACTGCAGGTTTTCTGCGTCTTGGTCTTTGAGCGACCGGAGAAGGCGGCACAATACTTTGACAGCGCTTTGGCACAACAATGCCGCCTCTGATCCAGTCTTGAGGAATGGCACGAGTTGCGACACTGCGTCGAGTGACGGTGTCCTCACTCGATCGATGTAAAAGGTTTCTCGGTCTGCTATGGCCAACGTGTCGTCCTCTTCTGGATCCAAGAAAAGCAAGCTTCTGCTCGCGGCGTGTCCAATGACCTCGATGAGTTTGTACAAGATGTTCTTTGACTGCACCGCGAGCAAGCTCAGGAACGTTTCCATCACCCTGTGCTTGGCAAAGTGGTAGAGGAACAAAAAGCTCGTATCGTCGTCGTTATCCAGCCAAAGCCCAGCTAGTGCTTGCAGGATGGCAATGGTCGATACCTCGTCCACCATTCCCGTCTCTGGGTTTAGCACTGGGCGTTTCAAAAAATTGGCGAGGATGGTGGTTGTTGCCTCCACTTGCACGTTGAGCTCGTCGCGGGTAGGCGTAGCCTCGTTTAGGAGATTGGCGAAGCAGATTGAAATGTTCCGCTTCTGCTTGAACGACGCTCCTGCCGCAACAAATATCGGCACCAGCGCGCGGAAGAGGCCACCATGCACCTCGGGTTTCCAGCCATAGATTTCGTAATTTTGCTCTGCGACATAATCTTCACCAGAGTGTAGGAGCGACGCTTTGAGCGCCAGTGCCATCGCAGCCAGCATTGTCGTGATTGCTCCGTCTCCCCACTTCATCTTCATCCACTGGGTAGTGGCCGTTTGAACCATGGTGTCGTCCGAATCGGCGGCGGCATACCGCTTGAAAATCTTTGCAATCACCTCTACAGCACCGAAGACGACGAGCGCATCCTCCTCCTCGTATCGCACGGCCCAGTCCAGCATTGGGAGATGCTCGGTCATCACTTTTTGTTTGAGTCCCAGATTGTCGTCGCCGTAGTTGTCAAACTCGCCCAAGCGAGCGATGGCCTCCTGAAGCTGCTCCAGGTCGCTCACGGGGTTGTCAATGTACGCCTCCTCGCAGTGCGCATCGATGCAGTTGCCAATCTGAAAGAGGACATCTTTGGCATCCAACAACTCTCTCGAGGTACCATAGTCCACCTTCCACAGATCCAACGCATGACCAGCCTTGACAAGCGCAGTGGCCAAGGTGCCATTTTTGCGGGAATAGAGCAGCTGCTCCATGTTTTGTCTGGCATAGTGGTCGTGTCCATCCCGCGGATTGATTTGATACTCGCGTGGCCCGGCAATGTGCAACAGCGCAATGGCCGAAGGCATCATCGCGGCTGGGTTGCGAGCATCGCGCAGGCAAACATAAATGTCCACCAAGTCGGCCACCGGTCCCTCTTCTGGGCGCATGCTCGATGTGAGGTCATCGTTAGCGTCACTGTCGATTGGGTTGGTTTCTTTGATTACCGCTCTCAGCATGCGCAAACAGGCAATGCCCTCGGAACCGGGATACGTTCCAAGCTGACGCACACCGACTGCAAGGGCCTCAATGTAGGCTGATTCTTCAAACTGCCCGCGCCAAAAAGTGTCGCGCATGAGCTGCTCCAGAACGATCATCACCAATTCGATCGTGCCTCTCCACTCAAGTACCGTCTGGTTGCCCTGGAGCAATGCTTTGAGAACCATCTCCGTTTTTATTTCCTCTTCCAAGAGCTGGTACCTATGTTTGTTGCGGCTGAGGCGATCATCCTCTACAAGGTCGGCGAGCAGGCCACAGACGTCCTTGAAATAGATGGTCCCCGGGACAAAGTGATCAAGCAACAGCCGCAGCCCAGCGTGGGTTGTTAGAAATCGATCCAGATTTGAAAGCTTTTGCGCCGGAGGCGGCACCCGCAAGTTGTACACTTTTTGCAGCGCCTCGATGGCCGCCTTCTTGTCTTCAGGGCTCTCATTTGTGCGCCTCAAAACACCCGCTGCCGTGTCTATCAGCGCGCCCACGTCACTACGACTCCACATGTCCTCCCAAGGGTACGTTGCCGTCGGGACAGTCGTGTGTTCCTTGAGCGACAAGCCAGCGAGCGATGGCAACGCTGCCATGATTGCACACACTCGCCACACTCCAGCCCCAACCCGTCCTTGTTACCAAGGCGTTTACACGATGGATGTTATTCTAATTACGTATACTCGTAACACTTGACACGCAACCGCTTCATGCCAGGTAGAGTGCCGGCATGGGCCGCGCATCGATTGCACCTCCAGTCTTGGGCTCCCTCACCACCGCCAACGGGACTGGCGTAGCGACCACGGCACCGCTGCGAGGCACTCTGTCCATGTAGGCTCCTGGACAGCAGGCGGGTAGCAGCCCACAACAACGCCAGCAGGTGAGCAAATTCTGAACAAAGGAGAGTCCGCCACCCGGAACTTCACGTCGTCGCTGTTGTCCGCGCAAGTGGGTTTGACCTCCACACACGCGCTTCCAACACGTGCCCAACCATGCACACCCCACAAAAGAGCACCCACACACCGACAACCAGCCCAAGCACGGCAATGCAAACCCACAGCACGTGTAGGATCTTGAAGTGGTGGCGGTGGTGGTAGTCGTCACTGCACGCTTCGGGTTTAGTGGCACCGTCTCCTCATAGTCGACGACGGACGTCGCAGGTCCTATTACCTTGGCCTCGGGCACATCTCTGGACTCGGACGATGCCGAGGATGTAGCGATGGCCGTTGCCTTGGACACTCCCCGGTTGCCACCGCCACAGCAGCCGGTACATAGCTGCGTAAGGCTTCCAAAGGTCGTCAAGAGACAGCTGCCCACAAACGAGCCACACCCAGCCAGTCGCGCAAATAGACCACAGCACATCAAGCACAAGCACACCGCCATGACGCCAACCACTACTAGAAACATTGTGGCCCACACCTCTTCTGCACCCGAGTGCGTCGCCACGTCGGTGGACGCAGATTGCGTAGTGGTCTCTTCCAATCGTCGACTGAGCATGTGTGCCACCAAGGTCACATTGGCCCCGGCGGGTAACACACTCGTCATTTTTAAACAATTGTTACTCACACACGTCGCATCTACCCCTTTGCAATGCTTCCTGGGGTTATGCCGCTGCCAACCGATCGAGCAAGCGCTCCCCTCGCTTTGACCACCATTCGGGTAGAGTGTGCACCTCCGAGGCTGCGGGAGTGACGTAGAGCAGAAGGCCGACCACGCGCGTGATCCCCTTTTTCTCGAGCGCCTTGAGTGTCTTCTCTTCGCGCACAAACAATGTCCGAGTGGCTGCCAACTGGGACAAGTGCCTGTGCAGTGCGCAATCGTGGGCCTTGTTCAGCGGCGCCTTCATGTGCAGCACAGAGCCCGAACGAAGGTGGTGCACGGGCGCCGATCGGTTTCCACGATACCCTGTCTTGAGCTCTACGAGCACAAGTTCCTCGGCACACTTTTTGTTGACACACACAATGTCTACGGCCGTTGCCAATCCCCGACGTTCGTCGAGTACCACACGCTGGGCCTCAATCGGCTCGAGCTTGTGATAGGCCAGAGCGTCAAAGACGTGGGTTGTAAGCTGCAGCTTTCGCGCGCCGCTGCGTGCGCGTGCGCTCGCCTTGGCCAACTTGGACACCTGAGCGTCGATTGCAGCACCTCGTCTGTAGCCATCGCCGCCCCACAGCTTGCCTCCCGCATAGCCAGAGGGTCCGTCGTCCGACTGCTGCGGTAGTGTGCCTTCTGAAAACACGTGGGCTTCGAGCATGCGGGCGACGCCCCGCAGCTTGGCGCCACGCGGACGACCGGATTCGGTGGTGGCGCGGTAGCAAGTGTACTGCTTGGCTTTGACAAGCTTGCCCGGACTCGTCTTGGCAATCAGCGACTTGAGTCCACGCACCATGGCACAAGTGCTGCGCTAACCACGCGATCAAGCAAAAGACTTCTTTTGTGCTAGCGCGGACATTGACATGTTCGCGTCCACCTCCTGGAAGGCATGCGCCTTTCAGTCGCTCGAGAAGCAGGATCAGATCATTTTTACGCTGTTGGGCGGCAACATGGAGAATCTCGGAGCGCGCTGCCGCGTCTGGGATCGGTCGAGAGGAATGTGCGGATGCAGTGCCCCGGTCTCGCTCACGGGTCTCAACCACACCGTCGTGGAAATGGGCGCCAACGACGGTCTCCACATGAGCAATAGCTTCTTCTTCTCCAAGACGTTAGGCTGGAGAGCGCTGCTCATCGAGGGCAATCCGGAGGTGTACGAGCGCATCGCACTGAATCGACCCGAGGCCGAGCGCGTCAACGCGCTCGTGGGCAACCCGCGCGACTTTCCTCCCGATGGCAAGGCGACCTTTTTCTCTTTTTACCGCCCTGGAGACTCCGAAAAGCGCGACACGTCGCGCGATTGGGAGACGGGACTGAGCGGCATCGTGTCGCCCAACAGCAGCACCAATACCGACATTAGTAGCGTGGCCCACGCACGGCGCTACGCCGCACGTTACGGTGTGCAATTTCGGCAGCATCGACTCCGCGTGGTGCGCTTCTCCTCGCTACTAAGCGACATGTTCATTAACAAAATCGACGTTCTCTTCTTGGACGTCGAAGGCGCGGAGCTGAGCGTGCTGCAGACGCTCAACTTTAAACGACACCCCGTGCGCGTCCTAGTCGTGGAGCGGCCGACCCCCGCCGTCACAAAACTTTTAGAAGCGCACGGCTACTCTGATCTGCGCTTTACATTCGACTCGGGGGGAGATCGCGTCTTCTTTGCGACAAGGCGGGAGGAAAGCGGACTTTAAACTGGGTTGCACAAGCCCACACAAAAGACAAAGTATTGCATCGGCGGGTAGTTGAGTTCGCACCCAGGACGGGCTTCCCGTGACACGTGCAACGGCACGCGATCGAGCACGGCGATGCGGCCGAGTGCCAGCCCACTTCGACGAGCGAGCTCCACCCACTCGGCAGTGGAACGATAGATGGCCCACGGATCGTGCGCGCGGTAAGAGTTGACAACGTTGAGAGACGCACGTCGGTCAAGCACGTCTTCCGCAACTATGACGTTTCGACGTGCGACGCGTGTTGCCTCGCTGAGCAACTGCAAGGCATGCTCGGCCGCGTGGTGGAGCACCGTCTCGAGCAGCACCGTGTGGAAGCGGGCATGGCGGTACGGCAGCGGCGTTCCTGGCGCATACACGTCGCACCCACGATGTGGATGAATGTTGATGCATCGAGCATTGCGTGCCGTGTCCTTGTACTCGCCAAAGCCGCCCACGTCGAGGAGCGACCCAGGATTGACGCTCGCTATGAGTTCGCGCATGACCTTCCATCGACCTGGGAGTCCAGGAGCTGCATGGAGCGTCACTGGGGCACCAAACCCTCGAAGCTGCGCAATGGCGTGTTCGGCGGCATCGTGCGACTTGGTCCACTGCAGCGTCTGATTCCGATGAAAAATGCTGCCACATGCAGACATGGACGCCAATGCCACGTATTCGTCACGTTGTTATGACACGGCACACGATAGCGCTCTGGATAACCCCTGGTACATCAAGAGTAAAGGGAGCGAGTGCGTGCGTTGCGTGGGGGTGTGTGGGGGTGTAAAACGCAGCCAACCACTCTGCACGCGCACCCGCAATCGTCTCTTGCGGTGTGTGTGTACGGCTCTCCCCGCTAAGAGAGAGCGTGTACACGCGACTGCCATTGTAGGCAAGGCATACGCCGCACGGACTGCAATCGCATCGAGATTAGTGTCCAATCTTCGTCCCCGTCGTCAAAAATGGGACACATGTCGCTCCTTCCCCTCATTTGTGAACCGCCAAAGAAGAAGGCAGAGGCCGTACGAAAGTCAGCGCAAAAGCGACCACACCCCACCTCGAAGAAGGTTGAGGACCAATTCGACGATGTCGAATCTGAGTATTCACAACCTACACACGACAGTACGTCGTCATCGTCGAGCGAGCACACGACGAGCGAGGAACACGCAGCGCCGAGGCACAATTGTGGATCACCCTCTCCGAGTAACGCGTCCTGCAGTGGGCATAGCATGTCTTCTTTTTCCGGGGGTCGAGGACGCAAAGATGCAGAGCATAGAGCAAAGATGCAGCGTCGGACGAGCGTAGCGCTGGGAGAGGGGACAAGCGTGATGGATGGTGTAGGGTAGTCCATGTGTTTGGACTCACAAGTGGGAGTGCTCCGCTAGCCATTGATTTAATTTCTATTGCATGTGAAGATGTGGTATTGAAACCGCGTCACTCCCCCTTGCGGAGTGTGGGGTGGCAGCACTCCAGTGTGCTGCCTCTGCTAAATGGTAACCGTGTCCCCACTGTTGTCGCCATTGCCATCGACAATGGAACAACCAGTACCGACTTCAAAGTGTCGCGATTACTACGCCAACCATTTTGGCGTGCTCTCCGAACGGCGATGGGAATGGGCCGCAGCCAATGGAACGGACGGGTGGACGGTCTACCCGTCTCGAACAGGACCAGATGCGTTTGGAGTCATAGACTTGTCGGAGCACGAAATGCGACGACGTCGTGCAGAGCGATGGCGTAGCGCTGCCGAGGATGCACGCGAACGTGCGCGCTAACGCAAGCACTGGACCCATTTACTCGGGAAGGGATGTTTAGTAGAGTGGGCGTAAACGACAGCGTGTACAGTTGACATGGAAATCACCACGCGTGCTAAGCGCGCATTTGAAACACCAGAAACGGCACCTTACAAGCGCCAAGTCTTGCCCAAACTCAACGCCGAGCTTGGCGTTCCCACTGATCCGCGTCGGTTGGCGCCGCCAACGGATCCCTCGCTCCCAAGTGGCGCACCCGTACCGATTCCAACCACGAGCGCTTCCAACAAAAAATCCAATGCGCAGATTCCGTATGCACGCGTCACACGTGACGCCGAAGCCTTGGGCATCGTGGGAACGCCCGTATTCGTGCGGGCCAATGTACGTGATCCGCTCACGGTTTCCATGCCAGACGAGCGCATCGACGCCGTCGCAGGAATGGATGCGGTCAATACCGAGTTGGCCACGCAACTGGAAGACGAAAACGCCTGGCGAGTAGACGGCATACTGCTCTCGACCGAGTCAGAAATGGATCCCGTCCTCCAGGAAATGGGTGTCCGTAATACGTCCACCACAACCACCCTCTTGGAAGCGGTGCAGGGACCCACGCAGCTTCGCAATCTGTACAGCGCCAGGCCGCTCGTGGGCGATTGGGTCTACTTGGGACTGTTGTGGGGTGGCGATGCAACGCCAGGGTACTCGTGGCAACCGTTTTCGTCACAAAATCTGGACATGGACTTTGTCCCTGAACAACCCCGTGCCCCACAGCTGGGCTTTGCGGGACACGCCAAGCACGCGCTTTTGCGAGTTGCGTTTTCCAAGGAGCACCGCCAACGGATTTGTCGTGCGGTCTGCCTCGGCCGCGTCATAGACTCGTCGCCTTCTCCCGGAATGATCACGGTGCACGTGTGCATACGCGAGATGAGCATCGAAGAGCTTGGACGCAGACACGACGAGGAGCACGTAGTGTACAAACCTGAGATGGGTGACGAAGTGCGATGGCCACACGGACGTGTTGAGATGACCCGATGGGACTACGTCGGAGACATTGGTAGCCGCTGTCCGGTACGTGTTGCCAAGTGCATGGCCAATCTCGCGAGTGCTAATGCACCCGACGACGACGACGTGTTGCACATTGCCGACCAATTGGTACGCTTGCCAGTGGAGCTCCTAGGCCCAGACCTTCTTGCACGTCTCAGTGCGGTTGGGCGCGCACTTGTCGATCCTCAATACGAGACACGTCTAGAGACGGTATGTGCCTTGGTGGCTTCGCTCGTGCCTCTACTACTCGAATATGTCGCCAATCCTCTACGCAACCCGGACGCTGCTACGCGCTCGGCCATGCAACGCGCAGCGCTCGAGTTTGAACTGCTTTTCACAGTGGCCGAATCCTTGGCACCTCTGCCAATGGCTGTGTCGCCACCCGTTCGTCTCTTGGCGCTCCAACGCACGGCACCGCAGGGAGGCGACAAGGCTGTGCGTCGCGATCCGGAGGCCATGATCTGGCTGCTACAGCGGGTCGCCATTGTAGCTGGCGCCACGGACGCGGTGCTTGCATCGGTGTAGTAACGGTAGCGTGTTTGATAAGTCTGGAATACGATTTCATAGAATACAGGCGTGGGGTGGTTGGACGCGCGACTGGTTCCAACCACCGCCACCGAATCAACCTCATGTCACTGCGTACAAAGGAGCCAACCACGCCATCAAAGACAGCAAGCACCCAGACTGCTGAGGTCAATCTGTTGCCTTCTCTCGGTGCACTCACGCTGCGTCCCAACGACAACGACCCCACCGAAGCCGGCATCGCACGACGGAACTTGAATCAGATCTGTGAGCCTCCGCGCTCGGGCGATGAGGCAAAGGCCGAAGGTCCGGGCGGATGGGGTGTATGTCTTGGCACGCAACGCGCCGAAGAAGAAGAGTGCGAAGCCATTCCGATGAGTTCCAACCCCAATGCGCTCCCTTCAGACACGCCTTGCGTTGGTGGCATTTACAAGCTCTTGCGCGAGCCCGGACGTTCAAACGGCATCATATACGAGAATGATCACAATGGCAATGGCCACATGGTGTGCGTGATCAGCGACAATACAAAATACAAGGACGTTGACAAGATCCAAGACACGGTCGAACAAGTGCTCAAAATTCGCAAGGCGATCATCGAGGGCAAGCCCCAGGAAGCTGCCGCAATGCGCGACGCACTTCCGGATATTTACTACAGCGAACCGCTTGTAAAGCTGACCTCGGGATTCAATGCCACCGGAAAGACATACGGCGCCGATGTTCAAAGGGCGTTTGGGTCCATGGAGTGGCACCAAAAGACCGACATTGCGCGCAAGGAGCGCATGCTTCCGCGCATGTACAAGGCATACACCAAGTTTCGCATGTACAACAACGTCAACGTCTTCTTCCGCCTCAGCACTCCCCAGTTGCAAAAAATGTGGCAACACTTGTCGCCAGAGGACAAGGCAATGCGCGAAGGGGCACGCGATGTCGTTTTCAAGTATCACTACCTCTACCTGGGCACGTACAAGCTGAAACGCGAAGGGCGCATTTTCATGGTGGCAAATCAACAACTGGCAGGTGGACTCTGGCTCGAGGCCAACAAGCTCCAAAACTTGGACGAGTACGACACGCACGCATTCCAAGAGGCGATGAAGGAATTTCCCGAGGCCAACAACAGCATGCCAGACGCTTCCAGGCTCTTTGTCGAGGCTTGCGACACCTACTCCAGCCCCGGGAGTGTCTCGTCCGAGTCAGTGGTGGATGTGTAGCGTGGTTGGATACCAAAAACACACACACACACACACACACACGACACGTGCATCCATTTTTACAAGGATGTGTGTTCTTCCCCCCGCTTTTCGGAGGCCTCAGATGGCCGCAAAGAGCGGTGGCAGCTCGTTGCCTGGCGGCTGCACCCCTGTGCGAGCGACGGAACCCGATCCACGCGCAAGGCCCGCGGTGAGCGGCACCGAAGCGGGTTGGCGAAGCATGGGTGCAATCGTGGGCCACAGGAGGTAGATCAGTACACCAACGACAACGATAGAGCCGACCACGATGAGCACGATTGCAAGAGTCGAAAGTCCCTCGTCCTTGTCATCCTCGGGTTCGGGAGTGCTACCGGTGTCGCCGCCGCCGCTGTCGTCGCCGCCGCCACTGTCGCCAGTATCGCCACCGCCGCCGCTGCAGCTGGTCGAGGCAGTGCAGCTTGTACCGGACGCGCCGATGCACGTGACAATCTCAGTCACGGTGAAGCCCGGGTTCAAGGTTTCAACCATGGTAGTGTACAGCCCCTTTTGGCTGCTGTGCAGGCACCAAAAGTTGTCGAGCTCCGAGGCCGTGGCCTGGCTGCTGTCCACTTCAAGAATGTACGAGCCGGAGATGGCCGTGTTGAACGTCATGTCGGCCGTTGGCAGCAGCTGGCCGGCCGCCGGGATGCCCGCGGTGGCATACGTGCTTGCAAGCGACGACTTTAAAAAGTCTCCATTGGGCGCAGTCCCCGTGCCGCGAATGTCCACGAGCGCTACGTCTGCGAGGCACAGCGGCAGCAGCGCTGCAAGGAAGACGCACACTGCTCGAATCGCCATCGGACTTGTGGTCTGTCATCAGCAGAGACCTCGTCCGGGTTAATTTGTCGGTGGCCGGTGGCACGTGTCCTAAAAGTGCTCGGGTTTCTAGAAGTGGGCCTTTCTTACTGGTCAATTTCTAACATTGACACCTTCTCTTTGCTTTCAAGCTGCGAAAAAGTGCTCGGGTTGTCGGGTCAAACTTGCACTGCAAGTTTGACCCGACAACCCGAGCACTTTTCTGACAACCAAGAGCAAAGAGAAGTTGCTACTATCAGAAGCAACACCAGAACATTGTGCACACTGTTAGAAACCCAAGCACTTTTGCCAGAGCGTGCACGTGCGTCAAGCCCGCGTGAACGCCAGCGCCTGACGCAATACCCGAGCACTTTTGGGCTCAGTAGGCGTTGCGCGTGGCCATGTACTCCTTCTCGAGCTCCTCGTCCACGTCATAGTCCTCTTCGTCCTGGTTCATGTACGTGTAAAAGAGATTGTTGAAGCGTTCTCTCGCAGGCGACTCGATTCGCTTGCTCCATCGCTCGAGTGCCTCCAAGTCCATGTCGATCACGTGCCACTTCATCCCATCGATTTGGGTCGTGTCTCCGCCTCCGCTCAGCGTACACGCCTTGACCGTGTGATCCAGCGTCTGCTCCCTCACAATGACGGGATCGTCCGTGCCCTTGGTGGGAAAAATGCTCGCAATGTGCTTTTCCCACTCGCTGAACCTGTCAAATCCCACCCTGATGTTCCTGGTGGCGGCTGAAGAATACGAGTTTGCGTCGAGGGTGCCGCTCGTGTCTCCGTGTGGCCGTAGCGTCATCTTCAGGGCACTGAATGCGTCAGTCATGTACGTTTCCTGAAAGCTGACATACTCGCCGCCTCCCCAGTCCCACCTGCAATTTCCGGTGCCCCACATCAGCATTTCCGTCAAGATTGCCCAGCGCATGCCATCGAGCTTTGCCTTGCGTGCCTGAACTTGGGGCAGTAGCGATCCGCAGCTTATTAGTACAAGATTGTCGAGTTCGCCAATTAGCAATCGGCCATGGTTTGGATCGGCCTGCGGAAGCGTGTCGGGAACGGGAATCGGGTTGGTGATGGTTCTCGGAAGCAGTCGAGCTTTTCGGATGCCCGCGAGGGGCGCATTGTGAGGCCGTGGACCCGTGGGTTCCATGGGCGGCGGAATGCCAGTGCCCTGCTGGCGTGCACGCTCTTGCGCACCCAGCCGCAGCAAGTGCTTCAGACGTGTTTCCGAATCCATTGACCCACTCGGACCCACGAGTCCATTGATGGACAAACTACGAAACATGGACACGGACATGTCGTTGCCACTTGCACAGGGGTGGCTTACCAAACGACTATAAAAATTATGTTATTACAGGACAGATTCATAGAAGCACGTGTGCGTCGACTAGAGAATTCCACAACGTGGATTTTCCGTCTCCTAGGCTTCCGGGGCCTCG
>MDTG01248007.1_pt1 | contig 25334 bp, 27 predicted proteins | sample 811421 | NCBI WGS metagenome assembly MDTG01 (sample SAMN05326645, study PRJNA326480) | marine metagenome | isolation source: seawater | place: Pacific Ocean: South East | collected 2011 | reverse complement strand
GCGAGAGGACGTCGGCGGCGAACGGGGCTCGCGCTGGCGTCTCCACGCTCGAGAGCGGGGTGGCCGCCTCCATGCCCGAGGGGTCCTGGGAGCCGGCGACCAGCGAGAGCGCCGCGCTTCCAGCGGCGGCCACGGCCGCCCCGGGAGCGGGCGGAGCCGTGGGGACGAGCCCCGCCGCCTCAGCGAGGAGGGCCTCTTCCTCGCCCTCGCCCTGGCCCTCTGGCGCGCTCCCGGCGCCCGCAGAGCGGGCTGCAGCGCTTTGTCCCTCCAGGGCTTGCTGGGAAGCGCCGAGAATGGAGGAGAAGGCGCCGTCTCCAGCGGAGTCAGCCTGCGCGCCATGTTTGGCGGGGCTGTTGGGAGCGGCGGGCGTCGTCAGGGGATCGAGTAGCACGCCTGGCTCTTAAACAAGGGGCGTGCCGGTTCGAGGGAGGTCTAATCCCTGTGAATGCGAGATCCGTCCTGCGCCGACTCGGCAACGAAGATTCCGATCGGCAAGGATTTCCGAAGACTTCGCGAAAAATCGCTCAATGCCATCGTGGGTCCGTCGAAGATCCTCGTAGGAGTCGAAACGATGATCAGTCCACTGAACAACGGCGCGTCTGCGAGCGGCCGGCTTCCCAGCGCGAGCGGCGCCGCCAAGAGCGCGGCCCGTGCGGGCGGGGCCTCGGGCGCCAGCGGCGAGGACCAGTTCGTGAAGGCCACTGAGGCGGTCGATCTGCAGGCCGCCCTCAGCCGCCTCAGCGAGACGCCCTCGAGCGAGGACCTCAACCGCCTCGAGGCCGCCGCCCAGAAGCTCTCGGAAGGCTTCTTCCACTCCTCGGAGGGCATCGCTGCCCTGGCCGAGAAGATGGTCGACGCCTCCGAGCTCTAGGCGAGCTCGCGCCACGACGAAGCGGCCGGCCCCTGGGGACGGGGGCTGGGCGGTCGATGAAGTCGACAAGGACACGACCCACCGGGAGGTGGGAGCGGAAGCGGCATTCCCTTACGAGGGGGTGCCGCTTCTCCCTTTGGTCAGAGATCCACGGAGAGCGGCGCTCGGCTGCGAATGGAGGATCGGTTGGTGGATCGATCGCTAACGAAGCGAGCGCGGAGGTGGCCCTCCGCGCTCGATTTCGTTCGTGGGCCGGGCTGGCGGCTTTCGGCTACTCGTGTGCCTCCGTCAACACCGCGCAGCACACGTCCCGCACCAGGGCTCGCGTCGAGGGCAGGGCCTCCTGTCGCCTCCGGCCGGCTGCCCGATAGAGCAACACGTCCTCGCCGCGGGTGCTGTGAATCTCGACGCTCAGGGCGAGCTCCTGGGCCGGGAAGGGCTCGTAGTTGCGCAGGCTAACCATCGCTAGCGCCTCGACGCCCTCCTGGGCCAGGCGCTCGAGCAGCCAGGCCGGGGGGCCGTGCGGGTGCCAGGCCTCCTGGCTCAGCTCGTCGTAGCGGGCGGCGGCGACGGGGACGAAGCGACCGGTCGCCTCGAGCTCGCGCAGGAAGGAGCGCTCCACCAGGGCGCGCACCGCGTCGCCCTCGCCGGGGCGGGCGCGGAAGCTGATGAGGGTCCGGAGCGGGCCGCGGGCGCAGGCGAGGTCGAGGTCCTCCGAGACGTAGGAGTGAGGCCCCTGGCAGCCGGCCAGGAGCAGGCTCAGGGCCAGGGCGCCGAGCAGCCTCCCGCCCCGATTCATTGCGCCCTCGCGAGGGGGGCGCGCGCCTGGCGGGACTGGAGCTCTTGCAGCTGCTCGAGCTCTCGCTGCAGGCCCTCGCGCTCGTGGCGCAGCGTCTCGAGCTCGACCTGGGCCAGGCGCGCGACGGCGCGCTGGCGCTGCTCGAGGGCCGTGCGGGCCTGACGCCAGGCGTGGTCGCGCTGGGCGTCGGCGCGGGCGCGCTGGGCGCGGGCCGTGGTCGCGGTGTGGGTCGCCTTGCGCAGCTCCGCTTGGAGCTGATCCACCTGGCCTTGGAGCGACTGCGCGCGCTTCTTCCAGGTGATCGCGTCCGTCTCGGTCTTGCTCAGGCGCTGCTGGAGCGCCATTCGCTCGCGCTCCTTCTGCTCGAGGGTGAGCGTCTGCTTGGGGTCGGACATGGGCTCCTGGGGCTGCGCGGCGCAGCCGGCCGCGCAAGCGAGGACCAAGATCAGCAGGGCGCGCACTAGGCCACCTCCTGAGCGGGGTGTTCGCAGACGACCGTGACCGTGCGCCCACAGGGGCACTCGATCAGCAGCTCGCTGGCGTGGGGGGAGCTGTTGACGAGGGTCACCTTGGGGGGCTGCTCGTCGTCGCACTCGCTGCCGGGGCGACCGACCTCGCGCGTGCGATCGCGCTTGATCACGGGGGAGCGGAAGATTCCAGAGCTGCGGCGGCCGATGTTCGACATGGCTGACTCCTAGTTGCGGACGAAGCCGCGCTGGCTGAGGGCGGAGCGGAGCGCGCGCAGGGCGCGGGTGTGGAGCTGACAGACGCGGGACTCGCTGACGCCGAGCAGCCCGCCGATCTCGCGCAGGCGCAGGCCCTCGTGGTAGTAGAGGCCGACGACCTCGCGCTCGCGGGGCTTGAGGGTCGTGAGCGCCGAGCGGAGCGCCTCGACGAGCTCGGCGCGGGCCGCGCGGTCCTCCGGGGGCGGGCCGAAGGAGCGGAGCAGGTCGCGCAGGCCGCCGCCGTCCTCGCCGCCCTCGCCCTCGTGCTCGAGGCTGATCAGCGAGGAGCGCTGGGCCAGGCCGAGGACCTCGTCCAGCTCCTCGCTTCCGATCCCCAGCTCGGCCCCCAGCTCGTCGGGGCTTGGCTCGCGGCCCAGCTGCTGAGTCAGGGCGTCGCTGGCGCGCTGGAGCTTCTTGACCTTGCCGCGGGCCTGGCGGGAGAGGCCGTCCGCTCGGCGCAGCTCGTCGATGATCGCGCCGCGGACCCGGGTGTAGGCGTGGGTCTTGAAGGAGCTGCCCTTGCTCGGGTCGTAGCTCGCGGCCGCCTGGATCAAGCCGCAGGTGCCGGCGCTGACCAGGTCCTCGTAGTCGAGGTGCGGCGGGAGCACGACCGGGAGCCGGCCCAGCACGTGGTGCACGAGGGGCAGGTAGTCCAGGATCCGCTGCTTGCGGGCCGCCTCTTCGCCGTTGTTGCGGTAGGCGCGAGCTGCCATCTGCTTCGTCATGCGGGCCTTTCAGGGGTGGAGGGGCTGGGCAGGGGCGCGGGCTCCACGCAGAGGCGCGCCGCGGCCTGGCGGAGGAGGAGGGTCAGGGCGCCGGCCAGGAGGGCGGCCACGAGGCCGCGCTGGAGCGCCGTCTCAGGGCGAGCGCCCTGGCCGAAGCTGCCCAGGGCGGTGGCCAGGAACACCAGGCTGCCGAGGAGGGTCGGGTTCATGCCGCGCCCTCGAGGTGCAGGTAGACGCCTTCCTGGACCCGGGGGCCCGCGGCGAAGCGCTTGCGGACAGCGCGACCCAGGAGCGAGAAGGAGACGTGGGCCGCCGAGCTGGGCGCCGCCTGGCGCAGTGGCAGGCCGCGTCGAGCGGCCTCGCGGACGGCGCTGTCCTGGGGGATCGGCGGGAGGAGGTCGGGCTCCCAGGCGAGGAAGCGGCGGCAGACCTCCTGGATCCCGCGCCCCACGCGCTGGGCGGCGTCGGTCTCCTCGACGCGGTTCAGGCAGAGCCCCAGGGAGGCGCGCGGGGCGGCCAGGCGCTTGAAGAGCGCGTAGCTGGCGGTCACGTCGGCGGGGTCCTTGTCGGCCACCACCAGGCCGAGGTCCGCGGCCTCGAGCAGGCGCCCGGTGAGCGGAGCGTCGGCGGGGAGGTCGACCACCAGCGCGTCGACCTCGGCGCGGAGCACGTCGAGCAGGCCCAGGAGCTGGCCGCCGCGCGCCTCGCTGGTCAGCGCCTGGGGCACCCCCAGTCCGCCGAGCTCGATCCCCGCTGGACCGCGGCGGAGGCACTCCCGCAGGGTGGCGCGGCCGGCCAGGGCCTCGCTGAGGTCGGCCACGGCGCCTCCGGGTGCCCGGCCGGAGAGGTCGAGCAGCGCCGCGCGCTGACCGGCCGCCGTGAGGCTGGCCGCGACGTTGCGCGCGACGGTGGTCGCGCCGCTCCCGCGGCGGGCGCTCGTCACCGCCAGGGTAGGCAGGGGATAGGTCAGCGGGCGAGCCTTCCGCCGCAGCAGGCCTTCGGCTTGTCCGTTCATGCGAGCCTCCCGTTCAGGATCCAGCGAGCGAGGGGGCGCGGGCGCGCATCCTCGATGTCCTCGGGCACGCGCTGCCCGGTCGTGACCCAGCGCAGCGGCACCGGCGCCTGGGCCAGCAGCTCGACCAGGTCGCCGGCGCTGACCGACTCGTCGAGCTTGCTTACGATCAGGCTGGCCAGCGGGCAGGCCGAGAAGCGCTCGAGGGCGACCTCGAGCTGGCTGTGCTGGGCCGTGGCCGGCAGGACCAGGGCGGCCTCGACCTCGGGGCTCGCGCTGAAGAAGGCAGCCAGCTCGCTCAGGCGCGCGTCGTCCAGCGGGCTCTGGCCGGCGGTGTCGACGAACACCTGCTGGCAGCCGCGCAGGCGGCGCAGGGCCTGGACCAGCTCCTGGGGGTTGCTCGCCGTCTCGAGGGGGGCGTCGAGCAGGTTGGCGTAGGCCTGCAGCTGGTCGACGGCCGCGACGCGGAACAGGTCGATCGTGACGAAGCCGACCTCGAGGCCGCGGTCCAGCTTGGCCTCGGCGGCGAGCTTGGCGATCGTGGTCGTCTTGCCGGCGCCGGTCGGGCCGACCAGGGCCAGGGTCCGCGGGGTGCTCGTGGCCTCGGCGCTGGGGACGAGCAGGGCCAGGCGGCGCTCGAGCTGGGCCATGCGCCAGGCCGGGTCGCGGTTGGGCAGCAGCCCGCGCAGCAGCGCCTCGACCCGGCCGGGGCGCAGGCCGCGGAGGCGCAGCTGGCGCTCGAGGGGGCAGGTCGGCTCGGCCGCGGGGCTCAGCGCGCGGAGCTGACGCGGGGGCGGGGCGAGGGCGGTGGCGGCGCCGCCGCTCCACTGGGCGGCGCTGGCGCCGCCGGCGCCGTGGCGGGGCAGCTCGCCCTCGACGGCGACCAGGGCCGAGCCCTGGTCGCGGGTCACCTCGACCACCACGCAGTCCGGGCCGATCTCGGCGCGGGCCAGCTGGAGGGCTTCACTGATCGAAGGGGCCTGAAAACGGAAGATCATTTCAGCTCGTCTCCTCGAGGCGGACCAGGCCGACGGACTCGACTCGCGCCGCGCCGCTCAGCTCGCTGAAGGCCACGACGCGCAGGTGCGGCAGGCTCTGCCGGAGCAGCTCTGCCAGGCGCTGGCGCAGCCCGTTCTGGACGACCAGCACCGGGGCGCGGCCCCCGGCCTGGGCGGTGGCGCGCTCGCTCTCGCGCCGGAGCGCGTCGATCAAGCGGCGCAGGAGGCCCTCGCCCAGACCCTCGATCAGCTCCCGCTCCACGCGCGGGTCGAGGGTCAGCACCCGGAGGGTGCCCTGGGGGTCGAGGTGGGGGGTGCAGACGGCGCGAGCCACGCGCTGGCGCGCGGCGCCGACCAGGAGCTGCGGGGTCTTGTCGACCGCGGCCGTGTCCGCCAGGCCGGCCAGGATCGCGGGCAGGTTGCGGATCGAGACCTCCTCCTGGAGCAGCTCGGCCAGCACTCGCTGGACCTCGCCCGTCGTGAGCAGGTTGGGCCACAGCTCCTCGATCAGGGCCGGGGCGCGCTCCTTCTGGTCTTCGAGCAGACGCTTGACGTCGTCGCGGCTGATCACGTCCGAGGCGTTGCGGCGCAGGACCTCGCCCAGGTGGGTGATCAGGACCGTGGTCGGGTCGACGACCGTGTAGCCGCCCAGCTCGGCCTCGACTCGCTGGTCCTCGTCGATCCAGGTCGCGGGCAGGCCGAAGCTGGGGTCGAGGGTCGGCACGCCGCGCAGGGGCGCGCCGTTGTCCTCGCCCAGGGCCAGGTTCAGGGTCGGCTCCAGGGTCCCGGTCGCGACCTCGTCCCCGCCCAGGAGCAGGCGGTAGGTCTTGGCCTCGAGCTCGAGGTTCTCGCGCACCCGGATCGGCGGGACGACCCAGCCCAGGTCGCGTGCGATCTGGTTGCGGAGGATCTTGATCCGCTCGATCACGGTCCCGCCGCGCTCGCTGTCCGCCATGGCGACCAGCCCGAAGCCCAGCTCGAGGGCCACGCGGTCGACCTGGAGCAGCGAGTAGACGTCCGGCTCGGCGGGCTCGGCGGCCGCGGCGGCCGCGGCCTCCTCGGCCTCCTGGCGCTCCTCGCGGGTCGGCTGGCCGGCGCGGAGCCTGCTAACGCCGATCGCTCCGGCGGCGATCGCGAAGAAGGGCAGGAAGGGCATGCCCGGCAGGAGGCCCAGCACGAGCAGCATGCTGGCCACGGTGGGGAGCACGCTCGGCTTGTCGAGGAGCTCGAGCGTGAGGTCCTCGCTCAGGCTGACGTTGCTGCTCGACTTGACCACCAGGGTGCCGGCGGCGGTCGCGATCAGGAGCGCGGGGATCTGGCTGACCAGGCCGTCGCCCACGGTCAGGATCGCGTAGCGGTGCAGGGCCTCGATCGCGCTCAGCCCGTCCAGCAGGCCGGCCAGGAAGCCGATCACGAGGTTGATCCCCGTGATCAGGAGGCCCGCGATCGCGTCGCCGCGCACGAACTTGCTCGCGCCGTCCATGGCCCCGTGGAACTCGGCCTCGCGGGCGATCCGCTCGCGGCGCTCGCGGGCGGTGCTCTCGTCGATCAGGCCGGCGTTGAGGTCGGCGTCGATCGCCATCTGCTTGCCGGGCAGGGCGTCCAAGGTGAAGCGCGCCGCGACCTCGGACACGCGCCCCGCGCCCTTGGTGATCACCACGAACTGGACGACCACCAGGATCAGGAACACGACCCCGCCCACGAGCAGGTTGCCGCCGACCACGAAGTTGCCGAAGGCCGTGATCACTCCGCCGGCCTCGCCCTCGAGCAGGATCAGGCGCGAGCTCGCCACGTTGAGGGCCAGGCGCGAGAGGGTCGTGAAGAGCAGGATCGAGGGGAAGCTGCTGAACTCGAGCGGCTCCTTGGCGCTCAGGGCCGAGACCAGGATCAGGAGCGCGAAGGAGAGGTTCGCCGTCAGCAGCAGGTCCAGCATGGACTGCGGGAGGGGCACGACGAGGACGGCCAGGAGGCCGACCATGCCCACCGCGAGCAGGGTGTCGCCGCCGGCGCGGTCACGCAGAGCCAAGGCGATGGTTCCCACTTAGCGCCTGCCTCCCCGCGCCTGACGCGCCCGGAACACGACCGCCAGCACCTCGGCCACGGCCTGGTAGAGGTCGACGGGGACCGGGTGGTCGACCGGGCACTGCTTGTAGAGGGCGCGGGCGAGCGGGACGTTGGTCACGATCGGGACCTGGCGCTCGCGCGCCTCGTCCTTGATCCGCTCGGCCAGCAGGTTGGCGCCCTTGGCTACGACCGCGGGGGCCGCCATGGAGGCGCGGTCGTAGCGGAGCGCGACCGCGAAGTGGATCGGGTTGACGACCACCACGTCGGCCTCGGCGACGGCCTCGATCATGCCGCGCCGCGAGGCGGCCTCGCGCTGTACGCGCCGGATCCGGGCCCGCAGCATCGGGTCGCCCTCCTCCTGCTTGTGCTCGTCGCGGACCTCCTGCTTGGTCATGCGCAGCCCCTGGTTGTGCTTGCGCCAGGCCAGAGCGGCGTCGGCCAGACCCAGGACGAGGAGCGCGATCGAGGAGGCCCAGAGCACGCGCAGGGCCTTCTCGCCGATCCGGCCGCCCTCGGACAGCAGCCCGCCGCTGAGGGCCGGGCGGAGGTCGGTGATCAGCTCCGGCAGCAGCCAGTAGCCGAGGCCGACGAGGGCCGCGAGCTTGGCCAGCGCGACGGCCCCGCGCATCAGGGCGTCCTTGCTGAACAGGTTCTGCAGGTTCTTGAGCGGGTTGAGCTTGTCGGCGCTGGGCGCCAGCTTCTGGAGCGCCAGGACCGGCGGGTGCTGGATCAGGGACGCGGCGGCGGCGAAGAAGGCCATCGCCGCGAGGATCGGCAGCATGACCTTGCCGGCCGCGGTGAAGCCGCCCTGGAGGACCTCGGCGGCCGCGGCGGGGTTGCCCACGATCCCGGCGCCGAAGGGGGCGCGGAAGGTGCGCTCCATTCCCTCGCCGAGCGAGCGCAGGGCGAGGGGGCCGCTCATGGAGATCACCGCCGCGCTGGCGACGGCCTGGATCGCCGCCGCGAACTCGGGGCTCTGCGCGACTTGCCCCTTCTCCTCGGCCTCGCGCAGCTTGCGCGGGGTCGGCTCCTCGGTCTTGTCGTCCTGATCGTCGAACACGGATCAGCGCCCCAGGAGGGTGTTGGCGGCGGGGCCGAGGGAGAGCTCGAGCGTGACCCGGAAGGCCCGGGCGCTCAGGGGCAGGAAGGCGAGCAGCGCCGTCAGCGCGGTGGCGAGGCGGATCGGCAGCACGTCGGTGAACAGGTTCAGCTTGGGCAGCGCGCGGGCCAGGACCGCGATCGAGACCGTCGCCATGAAGCTGGCGCCCAGGAGGGGCAGGCCCAGCTCGAGGGCGGCCTGGAAGGCGCGCGAGATCAGGAGCGGGATCACGCCCCAGGCGTCGGCGTTGGCGACGGTCGCGCCGCCCACGCCGAGGGGGACCAGGTCCAGGCTGCGCGCCAGGAGGCGGATCAGGTGGGCGGGGCCGTCCAGGATCAGGAAGGCCAACCAGCCGAAGGAGCGCAGCAGGGTGTCGAAGATGCTGCTCGGCACGCCCTGGACGGGGTCCACGCTGCTGGGCAGGCCCAGGCCCGACTCGGTGGTCAGGATCGCGGCCAGCACCTCGAGGGGGAGCAGGGCGAGGCGGACGGTGAAGCCCAGGATCAGCCCCAGCCCGACCTCGCCCATGGCGGCGCCCGCGATCTGGATCCCGTCGGGGTCGGCCGGGAGCCGGAGCTCCGGCCGAGCCGCGCTCACGCCCAGGCTCAGGATCAGGGCCAGCCCGATCATGGCCAGGCGCGGCCCGCGGCGGTCCCCGAACACGGGGGCCAGCGTCAGCGCGCTCGCCACCCGGCACAGGGTCAGGCCGAAGGCCAGGACGTCGAGTTGCAGGCCAGCCAGGTTCAGCGGGCGAGCTCCGGGAGCGAAGTGAAGAGCTGCAGGGCGAGGGCGGCCAGGACCTTGAGGAACCAGGGCAGGCCGACGAAGGCTGCGCCGCCGACGGCGAGCAGCTTGGGCACGAAGCTGAGGGTCTGCTCTTGCAGGCCGATCACGGTCTGAAAGAGGCTGACGGTCAGGCCGACGGTCAAGGCGATGGCCAGCACCGGCGAGGCCAGCATCAAGGCCGTCGTCAGGGCGGCGCGGAACAGATCGATAGCGAGCTCAGGGGTCACGGGGTCCTCCTAGACGGCGCTGGTGACCAGCGCGCGGGACAGGACCTGCCAGCCGTCGATCAAGACGAAGAGCAGGATCTTGAGGGGGGTCGCGACCGTGGCGGGCGGGAGCATGAACATGTTCATGGCCAGCAACACGCTGGCGACGACCAGGTCGATCACGAGGAAGGGGATCAGGATCACCACGCCCATTTCGAAGGCGGTGGTCAGCTCGCTGACCACGAAGGCGGGCAGGAGCACGCGGAACTCGACCTCGTCGGCGGAGCTCGGGGGGGTCGAGTCCGGGCCCTGGCTCAGCTCCACGAAGGTCTCGAGCGCCCGCTTGCGGGTGTGGCGGAGCAGATACTTGCGCATCGGCTGGCCGGCGCGGCTGACGCCTTCGGTGAAGGGGACCTCGTCGGCGACGACCGGGGCCACGCCGACCTCGTAGGCCTCGCTGAGGGTCGGCCCCATGGAGAGGAAGGTCAGCGCCAGGGCCAGGCCGAGCAGCACGTTGTTGGGCGGCAGGTTGGGCGTGGCCAGGCCGACGCGCAGGAAGCCGAGCACGACCACGATCCGGGTGAAGGAGGTGGCCATGACCAGCAGCGCCGGCAGCAGGCTCAGCGCCGTCATGACGAACACGACCTTCAGCGAGTCAGCGACGTCCTTGCGGCTGACTGGGAGGCCGCCCGCGGCGTCGTCGACCTGGACGAACTCGCCCTGCTCCTTGTCAGCGCCGGGGATCGTCTCGCTCAAGGGCGCCGGAGCCGGGGGCTCGATCGTGGGCGCGCCGCCCTCCTGGGCAGCGGCCGGCAGGGCCACCCCCAGCAAGAGGACCAGCGCGAGCAGGAGCTGTCGCCAGGCTCCGCTCACGACGCGCGCCCCACCTGGTAGCGGCGCACGGCGGCCAGGACCTCGGCGAAGGACGAGCGCCCGTGGCTGGGGGCCAGCTCAGCGCCGCGCGTCTCGCGCGGGGAGCCGGGGGCCGACTCGGCGCCCTGCGCCTCGGCCCGGGCCTCGTCCTGGGCCTCGTCCTGGGCCGGCTCCTGGGCGGGCCGGACCTCTTCGGGCGCCAACTCGCGGACGACCGTCCACTGCTGCTCGGTGGCCGCCAGGAGCAGGGTCTGCTCGCCGTTGATCGAGATCGCGTAGATCGAGCGCTTGGGGCCGAGGTGGAGGGTGTCGACCACCGTCAGCAGCTTGCCCGGGCGAGGGCCAGCCAGGCCCAGGGCTCGCCGCATGATCCAGGTCACCCCGACCAGGACCAGGGTCACGAGCCCCAGCGTGACCAGGATCGGCCCCAAGGACATGGCGGACGCGCCGCCCAGTGCCTCTGCGAGTGGTTCTGCTGCCATGACTTCCTCCGTTGCGCTCAAGTGAGCGAACGAAGGGCCGACCATGGTCTCAGCGGTAGCGGCGGAGGAAGGCCAGCAATGAGCGAGTGTTGCGTTGCCCGACGGGTCCGCGGAGGGGAGAGGACGGTGGTGCGAAACACGACACGGCGTCCAGATCCTCGTCGCCAGGGGATGGCCAAGTGAGCTACGGCATTCCTCCCGAGCTACTCAAGAGGATCGAGCGACTCCCGCCGCTGCCCGACGTCGCGAGGCGCGCCGCCAAGCTGCTCGCGAGCCCTCGCGCGAGCGCGCAGGAGGTCAGCGAGCTGATCTCGAGCGACCCCGTGCTCGCCTCGCGCCTGCTCTCGGTCGCCAACTCCGCTTACTACGGGCTGCCGCAGCGCGTAGGCAACCTCCGCCACGCGATCATGTTGCTCGGCTTCAACATGGTCCGGAACCTGGTCCTGACCAGCTCGGTGTGCACCAGCCTCGAGGAGAGCCTGGGCGCCAAGGGCGACCACTACCGCTTCTGGTACCACTCCATCGCGGTCGCCGTGCACTGCCGGCTCGTGGCCCAGGCGGCGGCGCTGCCCCAGCCCGAGGAGTTCTTCCTGGTCGGTCTGCTGCACGACTTGGGCTGGCTGGCCCTCAAGAGCTGGTATCCCGAGGGCGTGGCGCAGGCGCTCGAGGCCGCCGCGCGCGGCGAGGAGCTGACCGAGGTCGAGATGGACCTCTTCGAGACCAACCACGCCGTGGTCGGGGGCGCGCTCCTCGAGCGCTGGAAGCTCCCGACCATGATCGTGGAGGGCGTGCGCCACCACCACTTGCCGCTCCTCTCGCCCGAACCCGTCCCCGCGATCGTGGCCTACGTCAGCGACCACCTGAGCGCGATCCCGCTCCCTGCAGACGAAGAGGAGGGAGGGGCCGCGGAGGGCGCGGAGGGCGAAGCCAGCGAGCTCGAGGACGGCATGCCGGCCGACACGGCCTGGGGCGTCCACGTCTCGAGCCTCGACGAGATCGACGAGGGGCTGCTGAAGCGGATCAACCTCGACCGCAACAAGCTGGCTGGGTTGCTCGAAAACGCCCGGCCCCAGATCGCGCGGGCCGAGAGCCTGATGCAGTTCTCGGTGGGGGCCAAGTACCCGTGAAGCTGAACCTCTCGCAAGTCCTCGAGTGCCTCCCCCTGGGGGTGATCATTTGCGACCTCGAGGGGAACTGCATCGGGCGCAACCGCTGGGCGGGCCTGCTCTTCCGCGACGACCACATCCAGCAGGGGCCGCTGCGGGAGGTCCTCGACGAGCCGCACGCGGGGCCCCTGCGCGGGGTGTATCAGGCCGCCCGCGACCTGGGCTTCGCGCTCCCCGAGAAGGTGGAGGTCCCCCTCTCGGACGGGACCGAGCTGACCGTGGGCCTCTCGGCCTCCCTGCTGCGGGACGAGGAGGACCGCCCGGAGGGCGTGGTCCTGCTGCTGGAGGACTGGAGCGCGCAGGAGGCCCTCCTCCAGCGGACCCAGCGCGCCGCCGAGAGCCACACCTTGCTGACCATGGCGGCCCACGAGATCCGTAACCCCCTCTCGGCTCTCGACGGCTGCCTGAGCCTCCTCCTGGAGTCGCAGCTCGAGGGGCGGGCCCACCGCCTGGCCAGCCTGGCTCGCAAGGGCTCCAGCCGGGTGGCCCACCTGACCCGAGACCTGCTCGACTCGGCGCGCCTCGAGTCGGGCGCGATCGAGCTCGAGCTGAAGCCGCTCGATATCTGTGTCCTGCTGACCGACATCGTGGACGGGCTGCGCGTCAGCCACCCCGAGGCCTCGCTGACCCTCGAGCTGGCGCCGGACCTGCCGCTGATCCCGGCCGACGCCCAGCGCCTGGAGGGCGCGCTCACGAACCTGGTCGAGAACGCCATCAAGTACTCGCCCCCGGGCGCCCCGATCACGGTCCGCGCGCACCTCCTGGCCAAGGTGCTGGAGGTCGAGATCCAGGACCAGGGCCGCGGGATCCCTGCCGAGTCGCTCGCCCATGTGTTCGAGCGCTTCTACCGCGTCCCCGAAGCCGGCGTCCGTCGCTGCGCGGGCTCGGGGATCGGGCTCAGCGTGGTCAAGGCCACCATCGAGGCCCACGGCGGCGCCGTCGACGTCACCAGCACCGTCGGCGTCGGCAGCACCTTCAGCGTTCGGCTAAAGCTCTAAACGACTTACGAGTTCCTTCCCCCCTCAGGACCCGCGTCGCGCCTCGCGACGCGGGTCCTGTCTTTGGGCCCTGTTCCCCGGAATGCCCCCTAGACCTACGCAGAAGGCGACTCTCAGGCAACTCCTCGCCCCTCCACGAGTTATCCACAACGTGGTGTGGTGTTCCTGGACGCCCTGAGCGTCCAGCCGTCCAAGAGCCGGACACGATCGGAAGTCGACTTGCCGATCGGCAAGCCTTGCACTCCGGCACGCGGCTTGCCCTTGACTCCTCCAGATCGGACGGGGGAGTCAGAATGAACACGATCGCGGAGACGAGTCAGCACCAGGTCCTGAGCGGCGCGAGCGCGGCCTGCCAGTCGGTCAACGAAATGATCGACCTCGTGGCGGCCCTGCCGACCACGGTCCTGATCCACGGGGAGAGCGGGACCGGCAAGGAGCGCGTGGCCCGCGGCCTGCACGAAGGGAGCGACCGGGCGCAGGGGCCTTTCGTCGCGATCAACTGCGCGGCCCTGAGCGGCGCGCTGCTCGAGTCGGAGCTCTTCGGCTACGAGCAGGGCGCCTTCACCGGCGCGCGCGCCGGCGGCAAGCGCGGCCTCTTCGAGGCGGCCAACGGCGGGACCCTCTTCCTGGACGAGATCGGCGAGCTGAGCGCGCGGCTCCAGACCAAGCTGCTGCGCGCGCTGCAGGAGCGCAGCTTCCTGCGGGTGGGCGGGACCGAGCTGGTCCGCACCGACGCCCGGGTCGTGGCCGCGACCAACCGCGACCTCGCGGTGGAGGTCGGCGCGGGCAACTTCCGCTCGGACCTCTTCTATCGCCTGGCCGTGTTCGTGATCGACCTGCCGGCCCTGCGCGATCGGATCGAGGACCTGCCGGCCCTCGCCGCGGAGTTGGTCGGCGAGCTGGCCTCGCGGCTGGGGATCCCGGCGCCTGCGCTCAGCGCCGAGGCCGCCGCCGAGCTGTGCCGCTACGAGTGGCCCGGCAACGTGCGTGAGCTGCGCAACGTGCTCGAGCGGGCGCTGGTCCTCGGGCGCGGCGGCGAGATCCGGGCCAAGCACGTTCGGGTCGCGGGTCGCCGCGACGAGAGCAGCGAGGGCGAGAGCGAGCTCTCGCTCGGCGTCGAGGCCACCCTGGCCGAGGTCGAGCGAGCGCACATCGAGCGGGTGCTCGCCCACCACGAGGGGAACCGCAGCAAGGCGGCGCGCACCCTCGGGATCCACCGCTCGACCTTGATCAAGAAGCTCGGCAGCTACGAAGCCGCCTGCTGCTAGATCCCTCGCTCGCTCGCACCCCAAGACACACCAACCGCTGGAGATCACTCGTGGCTGGAACCATTTCGAACCGCCCTGCCGTCCTCGTCGCCCTCAGCTGCTCGCTGGCGCGTGACTACCTGAGCCAGCTCTGCGCGCAGCTCGACTGTCGCGTGCAGCGCTGCGAGCCGGGCGAGGAGCTGCTCGCGCGCCTGGAGGGGGCCAGCTTCGACCTCGTCGTGAGTGACCTGGTGGGAGTCCGGGAGCTCAAGCGCCGCCGGCCCGACTCGCCCCCCTGCGTGGTCGTGGCTCGCCAGGCCAGCGTCGACTTCGCGGTCAAGGCCATGCGCGCCGGCGCCGTCGACGTGCTGGTCGAGCCCGTCGGCATCGACGAGCTGGCCGCAGCCCTCCACCACGGCGAGCCGGGCGAGCAGGCGAGCGAGGCGGAGCAGAGCCCGGTCGAGGTCGCGCACGAGGCGAGCGAGGACGCGCTGGTCGGGCGGAGCTTGACCCTCAACGCGGTCCGGCAGCGGATCCAGTGCGCGGCGCCCTCCAAGGCCACGGTCCTGCTCCAGGGCGAGTCGGGCACGGGCAAGGAGCGGCTGGCCGAGATGGTCCACCGCGCGAGCAAGCGCGCCGACGGGCCCTTCGTGAAGGTCAACTGCGCGGCCCTGGCGGAGGGCGTCCTCGAGAGCGAGCTCTTCGGCCACGAGCAGGGCGCCTTCACCGGGGCGCACCAGCGCCGGATCGGTCGCTTCGAGGCGGCCCACGGCGGGACGCTCCTCCTGGACGAGGTCAGCGAGGTCTCGCCCGCGATCCAGGCCAAGCTCCTGCGCGTCCTCGAGGAGGAGGAGCTGCAGCGCGTCGGCGGCAACCGCACGATCTCGGTCGACGTGCGCGTGGTGGCCACGACCAACCGCGACCTCGAAACCGAGGTCGCCCGCGGGACCTTCCGCCACGACCTCTTCTTCCGCCTCGCGGTGGTGCCGATCCGCGTCCCGCCCCTCCGCGAGCGCGCTGGCGACGTGCCCCTCCTGGTCAACCACTTCCTCGAGCGCTTCCGTCACGAGACCAACAGCCGCGTGCGCCGCTTCTCGGCGGCCGCCCTGGCGCTGCTCGAGCAGCACCGCTGGTCGGGCAACGTGCGCGAACTGCAGAACCTCGTCCGCCGCCTGGTCCTGCTCGACGTGGGCGAGACGATCGGCGACGAGCTGGTCCGTCGGGAGCTGCTCGGCTTCGAGACTCAGCGCCCCGCCAGCCTGCAGCCCTGCACGATCGCCGCCGCCGAGCGCGACGCGATCGAGCGCGCCCTGGCGGTCACCGCCGGCAACCGCGGCCAGGCCGCCCGGATCCTCGGGATCTCGGTGCGGACCCTCTTCAACCGCCTCAAGCGCTACGAGGAGGAGGACGGCGTCGGCCTGGTCCTGCCTCAGCTCCAGCGGGCGGGCGTGGCCTGAGGTCTGAATGAGCGACCCCGCGCGCAACCTGACCCCCGCTGCCGTCCCGCCGGCCGGACCTCCCTCGAGCTCGCTGCTCGGCCCCCTGGGGGCCCGCTTCAGCCAGCTCAGCCCCGGCCGCCGCAAGGCCGTCGGCCTGCTGATCGTGGCCCTGATCGTGGGCGCCGGCCTGGTGACTCACTTCAGCAAGCAGCAGGACTTCGGCCTGCTCTACAGCGGCCTGAGCGAGGAGGACGCCGCCCGCGTCGTCGAGACCCTGCGCACCCGCGAGGTGCCCTACCAGCTCTCGGCCGACGGGGGCACCGTCTCGGTCCCCTACCAGCGCGTAGCCGAGCTGCGCCTGGAGCTGGCCGCCTCGGGCGCGGTCCAGGGCGGCGGGACCGGGCTCGAGCTCTTCGAGGTCAGCCCCTTCGGCCGCAGCGAGCTGGCCGAGCAGATCACCTACACCCGCGCGCTGCAGGGTGAGCTGGCCCGCACGATCAGCGGCCTGGAGCCCGTCTCCCAGGCCCACGTCCACGTCGGCCGCCCCCGCGAGAGCGTGTTCGTCGGCAGCCAGCAAGAGGCCAAGGCCTCGGTCGTGGTCCAGCTGATGCCTGGCCGCAGCCTGAGCAGCCGTCAGCTGACCGGGATCCGGGCCCTGGTCGCGAGCAGCGTCGAGCGTCTCCGCCCCGAGCGGGTGACCGTGCTCGACTCGAGCGGGGCCGTCCTGGCGGGTGAGGGTCAGGACAAGGGCTCGGCCGAGGCCGGCGTCGAGCGGGAGCAGACGCTAGAGGCCTACCTGATGCGCAAGGCCCAGACCCTGCTCGACGACGCCTTCGGGGAGCGGCGGGCGGTGGTGCGGGTCAACGCTCGCCTGAGCCGGAGCACCGTCCAGGAGCGCAAGGAGATGCTCAGCGAGGGCGTGCCGACTCGCGAGTCGACCACGACGCGGAGCAAGACCAAGAGCAAGGGCGGCAAGGCCGCGGCCGACGAGGCCCCCAGCAAGGCCAGCGAGGGCGAGCAGGAGCAGGAGGAGACGATCACGACCAGCTACGAGGTCGGGCGCAGCGTCCAGACCGTGGTGCGGGAAGCCGGCGCCGTCGAGCGGCTCACGATCGCGCTCTTGATCGACGAGTCGCTCAAGGAGCAGGCCGCCGGGATCGAGAAGATCGTCAAGGAGGCGGTCGGCTTCAACGCCAAGCGGGGCGACAGCCTCGAGTCGCACAGCGTGCCCTTCGCCCCCGGCGAGGAGGCCGAGGTCGAGGCCGCCATGGCGGAGCTGGCGCAGCGCGAGCAGATCGCCAGCTACGTGCGGCTGGGTCTGCTGGCCCTGGGAATCCTGGCGGCCACGCTCCTGGGCGCGGCCGCGCTCAAGAAGGCGGGCAGCGCGCTCCCTCCCGTGCCCGCCACCCCGGCCCTGGCCGCGAGCGCGCTCCAGGGCGCCCTCCCCGAGGGGGTCGTACCCCATGCGCTCGACCAAGGCGGAGAGCGCCGCCGCACTCACGTCCAGCAGGACGTGCAAGGACACCCGGAGGCGGCCGGTCGCCTCCTCGAGCGCTGGCTGAGCGACGCGCCGGCGGGAGCCTAGACCATGAGCGGGAACGCAAGCACGACCCTCAGCGGGCGCCACAAGGCGGCGGTGTTGGTCCTGGCGATCGGCCCTGAGGCCGCTACCCAGGCGCTGCGCTGCATGTCGCCCGACGCGATCACCGACCTGGCGCGGGCGGTGACCGAGCTCGAGGCCAAGCCCGTGGGGGCCGAGGTCGTCGACGCGGTCCTGGCCGAGTTCTCCTCGGCCCTCGAGGAGCGCTCGGCGAGCCTCGAGGTCGGGGCCGAGCAGCTGCAGGGCTTGCTCGAGTCGGCCGTCGGCCGGAACGAGAGCGCGCGGATCATCGGGGAGCTCGACCGCGAGCGCCGCTCGGCCAACCCCTTCGCCGACTTCGCCAACTTCAACGCCGACGAGATCGACCAGCTACTCCAAGGCGAGCTGCCTCAGGTCAAGGCGCTGGTCCTCAGCCACGTCGGCCCCGAGGTCGCGGCCCAGTGCGTGTCGCGCCTCCCGGACGAGGTGCGGACCGACGTCCTGATCCGGATGGCGCGGATCGAGGAGGTCCCCCCGGAGCTGGCGCTCGAGGTCAGCGCCGCCCTGGGCATGCCGCGCAACACGCGCCGCCAGCAGGCCAGCAGCGGGCAGTCCGACGAGGGCGACCGCCTGCGCACGGTGGCCTCGGTGATCAACGTCCTCGAAGAGGAGGGCGAGCGCGGGGCCGAGATCGAGCGGATCCGCGTCAAGGACGAGACGCTGGCCGAGGCGATCGAGGGCAAGAAGCTCGTGATCGACGACGTGGTCCTGCTGGAGAACCCCGCGATCCAGCGGGTGCTCAGCCAGGTCCAGAGCCGGACCCTCGCTCTGGCGCTCAAGGCCGCCGACCCCGAGGTCGAGGCCAAGCTCCTGGGCAACCTCTCCAAGCGCGCCCGCGAGACGGTGGCCGAAGAGAAGGAGCTCCTGGGGCCGCAGCCGCTGTCCGAGGTCCAGAACGCCCAGCAGGAGGTCGTGGACGCGATGCAAGAGCTGATCAACTCCGGCGAGATCGAGCTGCGCCGCGGGAAGGAGGCGGAGCTTGTCCACTAGGGTCCACATGGCGCTGGCGCGCCCCGTGTTCAAGGTCCGCGTCGGGCAGCGCGCCCAGGACGTGCATCCGGTCGAGACCCGCGAGCCCGATCCGGAGCAGCTGGAGGCGGCCCGCGAGGAGGGGCGCCAGGAGGGCCTCGCCGCGGGGCGGGCCGAGGCCGAGCGCGAGCTGGCCAGCCTGCGGGCCGCGCTGGAGGCGGCCATGGTCGAGGTCCGCCAGACCCTCAGCGACGAGCTGGAGGGGATCGAGGAGCGCGTGCTCGAGCTGGGGCTCGCGATCGCGGAGCGGATCCTCGAGCGCGAGGTCAGCTCGACCGCCGCCGAGATCAAGGGCCGCGTAGCCGACCTGCTCGAGCGGGCCGGCGACGAGCCCGAGGTGCGGATCGCGCTCCACCCCGACGACTTCGACCTCCTCGACGAGGCGACCCGCGAGGACGAGCGCTTCGTCGTCGACCGCGCGCTGCAGCCCGGCGACGTGGTCGTGACCACCGTCTCGGGTCGGCTGGAGCGCACGAGGAAGGGCCAGCTCGAGGCGGTGCGCAGCGCGCTGGGCGGGGAGCTGGCCGCGTGAGGCTCACGGCGGAGCGAGCGCGCAGCGCCCTGCGGGGCCTCGACATGGTCGCCCTCGAGGGCAGCCTGACCAAGGTCTCGGGCATGACGGTCGAGGCCCGCGGCGTCCAGGCACCGGTCGGCTCGCTGTGCGAGATCGAGTCGGAGGACGGGATCCTGTTGGCCGAGGTGGTCGGCTTCGCCAACGGCGGGACGACCCTGATGCCCCTGCGGGAGTCGCGCTCGCTGGCGCCTGGCGACCGGGTATGGCGCAGCAAGCAGCGCCTCACGGCGCCGGTCGGCGACGCCGTGCTGGGGCGCGTTCTCGACGGCCTGGGCAACCCCCTGGACGGCGGCCCAGCCCTGCCGGCGGACATCGAGCGGGGCCCGCTGCACCGCGGCTCGCCGAGCGCCTGCGGGCGGCGCCGGATCAGCGAGCCCCTCGAGACCGGGGTCCGCGCGATCGACGGGTTCTTGACCGTCGGTCGCGGGCAGCGGGTCGGGATCTTCGCCGGCAGCGGCGTGGGCAAGTCGACCCTCCTGGGTGACATCGTGGCCAGCTCGAACGCCGACGTGGCGGTCGTGGCCCTGATCGGCGAGCGCGGGCGCGAGGTCGGCGAGTTCGTGGACGAGATCCTGGGCGACTCCCTCGCCCACTCGGTGGTGATCGCCGCGACCAGCGACTCGCTCCCGATCCAGCGCCTGCGGGCCGCCCACCTCGCGACCGCGATCGCCGAGGCCTACCGGGACAAGGGCCAGGACGTGCTCCTGGTCATGGACTCGCTGACGCGCTTCGCCTACGCGGTCCGCGAGATCGGACTCGCCGCCGGCGAGCCCCCCACGGTCCAGGGCTATCCGCCTTCGCTCTACACCGAGCTGCCGCGCCTCGTCGAGCGGATGGGCATGGGCGAGCGGGGCAGCATCACCAGCCTGTTGACCGTGCTGGTCGAGGGCGACGACATGAACGACCCGGTCGCCGACATCGTGCGCGGCCTCCTGGACGGGCACGTGGTCCTGACCCGCAAGCTGGCCGAGCGGGCGCACTTCCCCGCGATCGACGTGCTGGGCAGCGTCAGCCGCACCTTCCAGCGGGTCGTCGGCGAGGGCCACCGCGAGGCCGCGGCCAAGCTGCGCCGGCTGCTCGCGATCTACGAAGAGGGGCGCGACCTGGTCGAGCTGGGCGCCTACCAGCCCGGCAGCAACCCGGCCCTCGACCGGGCCCTGCGCCTGATCGAGCCCCTGAACGAGTTCCTGCGCCAGAGCGTCCACGCCCCGACGACCCTGGCCGAGACCACCGCGCGCCTCGAGGCGCTGGGAGCCCTGTCGTGACCCAACGATCCAAGCGTCTCGCCGTCTGCGCGCGCGTTCGGGAGCACCAGGAGCGGATCGAGCAGCAGCGCTGCGTCGCCCTCCGCCAGCAGGCGAGCGCGATCGCGGCTCGGGTCGACGAGGCCCAGCTCGCGCACCGTGACACCCACGCCGAGCTCGAGCGCCTGCTCGAGGGCGGGGTGCTCGACCTGGCCGCCCTCTCGCTGCAGCGAGGAGAGGTCCGCGCCAGCGAGGCCCGGGTCCGCGCCCTGGCGGACCAGCAGAGCGCGCACCAGCGGCGCGTCGCCAGCCAGGAGGAGGCCTTCCAGCAGGCGAGCCAGCGGCGCCGCGGCGCCGAGCGCCTGATCGAGCGGATCCAGCTGGACGAAGCGGTCGCTGCTCGGAGCAAGGCACGCCGCAGCCAATCCGAGCTGGCCCGCCTGGCCCGGAGGCCCGCGTGATCCTGCGAATCGTCGCGGCCCTGGCCCTGTTCGCCGTCGCCGCTGGCGGCACGATCGTGCTGCGCAAGAGGGGCCACGAGGGCGAGGCTGACGCCCACGCCGCCGCGGAGGGGCAGGGCGAGGGCGGCCCCGGCGCCGAGGAGGAGGTCCCCGAGACGGAGGTCGAGGAGGACTTCGAGCTGCCGCGCCCCTACCAGGGCGAGGAGCTGGCGGCCCTGGTCCACAAGCTGGAGCAGAAGCGCAAGGACTACCAGGAGCGCCTGGCGCGGCTCGAAGAGCGCGAGAAGGCCCTGGACCGCTACGCGACCGAGCTGGACGCGCGCCGCTCCGAGCTGGAGGAGGTGATGGGGGACGTCGAGCAGCGTCACCACGAGATCGACACCGCCCGCACCGAGCTGGCGGCTCAGCAGCTGAGCCTGGACGCCGGGGAGGCCGAGGCCCTGCGGCCCCTGGCCAAGACCTACGAGACCCTCCGTCCGGCGGCCGCGGCCGAGCGGCTGGAGAAGCTCGAGATCGACACGATCGCCAAGCTCTTGAACCTGATGCGCTCGCGCAGCGCCGGGAAGGTGCTCGAGGCGCTCAGCCCCGCCAAGGCGGCGCTCGTCTCGCGGCGGCTGGTGGACCTCCGCCAGCAGAAGCAGGAGGACAAGAATGGCAGCAGCTGAAGAAGGCAGCGGCGGCTCGGGCGGCAAGGGCAAGCTCTTGACCCTGGTGCTCCTGCTGGCGGCGGCCGGCGGCGGCGTGGGCTTGGGCTTCGCGGCGACCAAGCAGCCCAAGCAGGATGAGCCGGCGGCGCCCACGACGCTCGTCTACGAGCTGCCCGAGCTGATCGTGAACCTGGCCGAGACCCGCGGCCAGCGCTACCTGAAGCTGCGGATGGCCCTCAAGCTGCGGGCCACGGGCAAGGAGCCGCCCAGCGCGGCGATCAAGAACTTCGACGAGCGCAACCCCGAGATGCGCGACGGGCTGATCCGGCTGCTCTCGGCCAAGAGCTTCGAGTCGATCGAGAGCAGCGACGCCAAGCAGCGGCTCAAGCTCGAGGTGCTGAGCGTGATCAACGACGTCGTGCTCGAGGGGTCCGCCGCCAAGGCGGAGCGGCTGTTCTTCCTCGAATTCCTGGTCCAGTGAGCGGCTCGTGAGCGGCGACAAACCACGCGAGGTCCTGACCCCCGAAGAGCTCTCGGCGCTGCTCGAGGTCGTGGGAGACGGGGGCGGCAGCGGCGGCTCCAGCGAGGGCGCGCGCAGCTTCAGCGCCAGCGCGGCGGCGGCGGAGCCCTACGACTTCCGCCACCGCTCGCGGCTGACCCAGCGCGAGCTGACCCTGCTCTCGAGCGCCATGGGCCGCGCGGCCCGCGGGCTGGGCCCGATCCTACGCAGCTTGCTGCGGGGCCCGACCAAGGTCGGAGATCCGGCCTGCAACCAGCGCCCGGCCCGGCTCTACCTGCGCGGGCTGCCCGTGCCCAGCCTGCTCTTCGTGCTCGACCTCGGCGGCGAGGGCGAGACGAAGAACCAGGGGCTGCTGGTGCTCGACCCCGGCTTCGCGGCGGCGCTCGTCGACCGCATGTTGGGGGGCTCGGGCCAGGCCGGCGGCAGCGGCCCCGGCGTCGGGCGGGCCATGCTGGCGCTGACCAAGCGGGTCGTGAACACGATCCTGGCGCCGATCGAGGAGGCCCTGAGCGACCTGCTCTCGATCTCGCTCAAGGTGACCGCGATCGAGACCGACCCCTACCTGACCCGCGCGCTGCCGCCGACCGAGCCGGTGCAGGCCTACGAGTTCGAGGTCGACGGACCCGACGAGCTCGAGGGCCTGGTGCGCCTGGTCCTGCCGGCGCGGATCCTCGCCAGCGGGATGCTCGAGACCAGCGAGCCCAACAGCGGGCCGCCTCCTGCCGAGCGCCTGCTCCAGCCCGATAACCCCGTCGCGAACCTGCCGGTCGAGGTCTCGGCCGTGCTCGGCGAGCTGCCAGTGACGGTCCAGACCCTGCTCGACCTCGAGGTCGGCGACGTGCTCTGCCTCGGCTGTCACGTCGAGGAGCCCGTCGAGGTGCGGGTGTCGGGTGAGCCCAAGTTCTTCGCCAAGGCCGGCCTGCGACGCGGGCGCTTGGTCCTCAAGTTGATCGACCACGAGGCCGATCGCGATCGCATGCAGCAAGGAGTCAACACGTGGCGGATTTCGCGCAAAATGACGCAGCTGGCGAGCTGAACGGGATGAGCAGCGTAGCGGTGCGGCGGCCTAGCCTGGCCGAGCTCGAGGCGGAGGCGCCGGCGCCGGGACGCGGGCGCAACCTCGACCTGGTGCTCGACATCTCGGTCCCGGTCACGGTCGAGCTGGGGCACACCCGGATGAAGATCGCGGACCTGCTCTCGCTCCACAGCGGCGCGGTGATCGAGCTCGACCGGCGCGCCGGCGAGCCGGTCGACCTGCTGGTCAACGGCAAGCTGATCGGCCAGGGCGAGGTCGTGGTGGTCGAGGACAGCTTCGGGATCCGGATCACAGCGATCACCGACCAGGCGGCGCGCCTGGGCTCGGTCAGCTAGCAGCACACAGAGAGAGTCCCCGTGTCGTCGGGGTGGTCGGGAGCGGTCGCAAGGGCCGCGGCGGGCCCGGTCGCTGGGAAGCGACCGGGCTCGCTCCTTGGGTGGCTGGTTCGAATTGGAGCTGGGAGTCAGGGATGGCGGTCGCTGACTTCGAAACCGCCTGGGCACCGACTCCTCAACGCAGAGACGCAAAGGCGCAGAGGGCGCCAGCGCGAAGCGAGGGCGTGACGTCGAGGCGTTGAATTGCAGCCGGAGTCCTGGCGCCCACGCCTGCGGCGCCCCGCCACCGTCGACTCACTCGACCAGCTTCTCCAGATACTCGGCGTACTCCTCCTCCAGCTCGTCCACCTTGCCGAAGGCCTCCTCGAAGTGCGCCAGGCGCTCCGCCGCGGCCGCGCCGCCCTGGACCTCCCAGCCGGCCTCGCTCGAGCGCTTCTGGATCCCCTCCAGGTAGACCAGGAAGGGCTTCTTGTACTTCTTGAACTTGCCGCGCACGAAGAGGTGGATCAGCGCCCAGGCCGAGGCGTAGGCCAGCCCCGCGTCGCCGCGGCTGATCAGGGACTGGTTGGTGCCGACCAGGTCGCGGACCGTCATGCGCTGGCTCTGCTTGGCAGCGCGCTTGAGGGTCGCGACGCGCATCGGGTTAGGCTCGCTGTGGCGCCCTTGCCAGATCCCCTCCTCCTCGAAGAGCACGGCCAGGCCCTCGACCACCCACTCCGGGTTGATGTCGGAGGGGGTCAGGAGGCCCGAGTTGTAGCAGAGTTGGTGGGTCGCCTCATGGATCGTGAGGCTGTCGTTGGCGCCCTCGAGCCACTTCTCGTTCTCCTTCTTGAGCTTCTTGATGTGGCGCATGTAGTTGAGGATGTTCTTGCTCAGCCACTTCTTCTCGCGGCTGTCCTTGGACTTCTTGCGCCGCTCCTTCAGCTCTTCGAGCTTCAGCTCGGCCTCCTCGACCCAGGCGCGCGCGCGGCGCGCGTTGGGGCCGTTGCGGGTGTCGGGGAAGTAGAGCGCGTTGGTGGCGGTGTAGTAGAAGCCGGCCGCCTGGGGGCTGATCCCGATTCCCTTGGACTTTACGTAGCGCTCGTAGTCCTCGCGGCTGCCGAACACGTAGGCGATCAGGAGGCCTTCGGGCTGGCGGAGCTGGAAGTCCTTGCGCTCGAAGAAGCGGTAGAAGCCGCGCCGTACGGTCTCGAGCATGTTGGCCGAGGTGCGGGTGAACTCCTCGTCAGCGGTCGAGATCACGACGAAGTGCTCGGTCCGCTTGATCGTGGCGTTGGCCGGCATGCCGTGGAGGAGCTCTTCGTCGCTGCCGGCGTAGCGGGGCTCCCAGGGCCGGTAGCGGCGACGAGGCGTCGGGGTCGCAGCGGCGTGGGCCGTGGGCTTGGGCTCGGGCGGGCGGACGGGGTCCGGGCGCCGGGTGGGGCGCGGGCTCGGCGAGGGCTTGGCCGAGGGCTTCGCCGTGGGCTGGCCCCCTTGCTGCTGGCTGCGGAACTTCCGCTTGCGGAGGTCGCGAGCCAGGCGGAGGGCCTGGCTGCGGTGGGCGCCCCTCAGGACCCGGGTGGTCTGGGCCAGCTCCGCGATCGCCCCGTCGAAGTCGCCCTGCTCCGCGAGCTCGTCGGCGCGCGCGCTCGCCTGCGTGATGGCGCTCGCCTGGAGGGAGTCCTCGTAGGGGGTCAGCTCCTCGCGGTGCTGGGAGCGGAGGCGCGGGCCGAGGGCCTGGGTCTTGGCGTAGGCGCCGAGGAAGTCTCCCGCCTCCTCCAGCGCCTTGGCCTCCGCGAGCCCCTCTTCGAAGGGATCTGCGCGCTGAGGCGTCGGGCTGGCGGCCTCGCCGCCCCCCTGCGGCCCGGGCTCGCTGCTCTTGGCGCTCTTGGCGCGCGCGCGCTTGCGCAGGGGCCGCTCGTCCTCTCCGCCGAGGGCGAAGAGGGCGATCAGGATCAGGACCGCCGCGCCCGCGACGAAGGGGGCGAACTTCTTCAGCTGCTCGGGGTCGAGGGGGCTCGCGCGCTCGTCCTCCCACTCGCCTTCGTCGTCCCAGCCCTCGTCCTCGCTCTCGGCTTCGTCCCACTCCTCCTCGTGCTCGTAGGCCGGCTCTGGCTCTGGCTCTGGCTCTGGCTCCGCGAGGTCGAGCCCGCCGCCGGCGGGCTTGCTGACGCGGGGAGGGGGCGACGCCGCGCCGCCGACGGGGCCGCCGACCGCTGGGGCCGGGGCGAGGTCGGGCGCGAGGTCCAGGCCGCCGCTGGCGGGCGCCAGGTCGAGGCCGCCGCCTCCCTGGGCCTGGAGCGTGACGGGCTGGACGTTGACGGGCTGGACGTTGACGGGCTGGACGTTGACGGGCTGGACGTTGACGGGCTGGACGTTG